>Ga0265298_10011402_pt1 | contig 10411 bp, 4 predicted proteins | sample AusTroGonzalo_MG_3_FD_193486 | JGI IMG/M metagenome (GOLD analysis project Ga0265298, IMG submission 193486) | Bovine rumen microbial communities from tropical cattle in Woodstock, Queensland, Australia - Gonzalo_01 | ecosystem: Host-associated > Mammals > Digestive system > Stomach > Rumen ... | reverse complement strand
AAGGTCATCCCGCGCATCAGTCCCGGCAAGACCTGGGAAGGACTGGGCGGCGCGCTTTTGTTCTCCACCGGCGGCAGTGTTTTGTTCTTTATCCTGGATAAAGCGAACCTCACCGGGATGGATATGCGCCACGCCATCGTGCTGGGTATCCTTTTGAGTCTGGCGGCAGTGATCGGGGATCTGATCGAATCCCTCATCAAGCGGGAAGCCGGCATCAAAGACTCCGGCAAGTTCTTCCCCGGCATCGGGGGGATGCTGGATCTGCTGGACAGTATTTTATTCAACGCGCCTATTATGTATCTGTATTTGAGGCACGTTATTATGTAAGCCGTCAGCCTGGCTGCGGCAAAGAATTTTTGGAAATGAAAAAAGTAGTATTACTTGGCTGTACCGGTTCCATCGGGACCAGCAGCGTGAAAGTCGTCAACGATCTGTCAGACCGTCTCCAAATCGTGGGACTGGGTGCCGGGAACAATGTCAAGCTCCTGGCCGAACAAACCCGCAGTCTCCATCCCAAAGCCATCAGCATCCAGTCCGAAGAGAACGCGGAGCTTCTGAGAAAAGAGCTGGGCGGTTCCACGGAAGTCTATTGCGGCGAGGAAGGTCTGATCAAGCTGGCTACTATGCCCGAAGCCGATATCGTCCTCATTTCCATCATCGGCACGACCGGTCTCAAACCGGCGCTGGCCGCCATCCGCGCGGGTAAAGATATCGCCCTAGCCAGCAAGGAAGTCCTAGTCGTAGCCGGCGAGATCGTCATGAGCGAGGCCAAAAAGTACGGAGTCAACGTCCTGACCGTGGACAGCGAGCACTCCGCCATCTTCCAGTGTCTGGAAGGACGCAAGCCCGAAAGCGTCCGCCGTCTGATCCTGACCGCTTCGGGAGGCCCCTTCCGCAAGACCCCCAAATCCGAGTTTGCCAGCATCACTCTGGAAAAAGCGCTCAAGCATCCCAGCTGGTCTATGGGACGCAAGATCACCCTGGATTCCGCTACCCTCTTCAATAAAGGCTTGGAAATGATCGAGGCACGCTGGCTTTTCAATATGGGCATCGAAAAGGTCTCCGTGCTGGTGCATCCTCAGAGCATCGTCCACTCGATGGTCGAGTTTGTGGACGGCTCCATCCTGGCACAGCTGAGCACACCGGATATGTGCCTGCCCATCCAGTACGCCCTGACCTGGCCCGAACGTGTCCAAAGCACTCGCGTCCAGACCGATTTTGCCGCGATCGGAACGCTTACCTTTGAAAACCCGGACGAAGAGCGTTTCCCCGCTCTGCGTCTGGCGCGCGAAGCCGGTCTCAAAGGCGGTACTCTGCCTTGTGTCCTCAACGCCGCGAACGAGATCGCCGTCGAATCCTTCATCAACAGCAAGCTCCGTTTTGACCAGATCAGCACTCTGGTGGAAGATGTCATGTCCGCTCACCAGCGGATAGACCATCCCACGCTCGACCAGCTGCTGGAGGCCGATCGCTGGGCCAGAGACAACGCGCGATCCCGGATCTAACCCGTCTTTTCAAAACTCCGTGAAACCCAAGATCATCGAGCTGTGCGACGGAACCGTCATTCCGATCCTTTACGAGGACCGGAACGTTCTGGCACTGGACAAACCCAGCGGCTGGATGCTGGTTCCGAATACTTGGGTGAATACCTCGCGCAATCTGCAGCTGGCGCTGGAATCTTCCATGATGGGCGGCGATTTCTGGGCTAAGTCCCGCAATCTGAAGTTCATCCGCTACATCCACCGACTGGACGCGGACGCTTCCGGCATCCTCCTGATGGCCAGGAACCAAGCCGTCCTCAGCGTCATCGGCAAGCTCTTCGAGGAACGCAAGGTTGAAAAACATTATTACGCTGTGGTGGAAGGAGTTCCGGAACAACAGGAATGGGTCTGCGACCTGCCTTTGTCGGAAAGGATCCCGCAAAAGAAATACAGTCCGGGCAAAGGCGGCATCAAAGCGTTTGAGGAGGATAAAGTCCGCGCTTTTGTGGACGAACGCTCCGGCAAGGAAGCCGTAACGGCGTTCCGCGTCCTCAAATCCAATGGAAAACGCTCTCTGATAGAAGCTCTTCCTCATACCGGACGCACCCATCAGATCCGTGTCCACCTGCAAGCCAGCGGCTTCCCCATCGTGGGCGATCCTCTCTATGGAAAGAAGGGAGCCACTCTGGCACTCCGGGCCGTTTTCCTGTCCTACTATGACACCTTCCAGAAAAAGAGGATCCATATCGAAGCCCCTACCCGGCACTTTCTGAAAGCCTACGGCATCGAACCTCTTTCCAAAGAAGAGACTCCGGCGGAATAACACATTTTAAGTCAATAAAAAATCTGAATAAGATTGACTTTCTAAAAAAAGGAGAGTTATATATTCATGTCTGTTATACAGCATTTCCTTTCTGTCATTTATTGTCAGAAAGATGAGGCGGGTGCCCAACGAAATGCAGACAACACAAAAAGCACGAATTAAACTACTTGTATGATTAAGAAGTATATATATGCAGCGTTAGCGCTGAGTATGGGACTGACTGTCACCAGCTTTGCCGCTACCGAATTATTGACGACCGGAGAAAACGTCATTGCTGTAGGCGGTAAGCTCGTCAACAATAGCCGTTATCCGTCTAAAGAATATCCGGGATGCGCGGTAGATCAGGATATTAACACCAAGTATCTGAATTATCAGCCGGAAGGTTCAGGTTTCGTTGTTGTTCCCACTTATGGAGCGACCGTTCTGAAATCCTTCCAAATATCCACAGCCAATGACAAGGAAGAACGTGATCCGACTTCCTATCAGATTTTTGGATCCAATGACGAGATCACATTAGATGATCTCGCCGTCATGGATAATACCGACGGCAACCAGAACAACTGGACGCTGATCGCTGAGGGCGAACTCACTCTGCCGGCTGAACGGAAGGCACTGGGAGATATCATCCCGGTTGCTAACGACACATCCTACACCGCCTACAAGGTGATTTTCCCGACGGTCAAGACCCCGTCTGAAGGCCACATGCAAATCGCGGACATCCAGTTCTATGAAGTGGAAAGCCCCGATCCGGATGTGGACTTTGGTTTCCTCTGGCCTTCCGATATGGATTACACCGTTGCGGTAGCAAATCCCATCGAAACCAATTCCAGCTATGCGACAGACGACTGGGATACCAGCAAACCGACCAAGATCTCCAATGGCAACCTGACCGACCGCTACGCGAACTTCGCGATCAAGGATGTCGGTGTGGCGATCTGGCCCGCGGTGGGTATGACCAAACTGGAAAGCTTCCAGCTTTGTACCTTCACCAATCTGGCCAGCTGCGATCCGGTCGGTTACAAAATCTATGGAACCGAAGATTATCAGCTCAGCACTGACAACAGTCTGGGTGATAAGGAAAACTGGATCCTGCTGAGCGAAGGCGCGCTGAATATGCCTCTGGCTCGTACAGCCTGGTGCGACAAAGTGGCGGTCAACGCTACTGAATTCTATCGCGGCTACAAACTAATCTTCACGGACATCCGCGATGAATCCGATCCTGATGCGACCGTTGTCCATGTGGCTGAAATGCAGTTCTTCGGCACCAAACAGGCCAAGGATCTGGGTGACGCTATCATGCGTCCGGGCGATGTGGTCAGACCGATCGATCCTGCTGGCGGCGCATGGTTCACCACGAACACCACTACCAGCAGCAGATATCCGGGCCAGGATGCCTCTTACGGCAGTGAAGGTCCCAACAACGCGCTGGACGGTGATGTAAACACCAAATATTTGAACTATGATGTGCATAATTCCGGTTTCATCGTGACTCCTCTGGCCGGCAAGACCACTGTGAAGAGTATCAAATTCTGGACAGCCAACGACGCTGCACAGCGTGATCCAACGAGCTGGGTACTGTACGGCACGGATGAAGCCATCCAAAGCACCGACAACAGCACCGGTTTGGCTGAAAACTGGACGCTGATCGACAGCGGCAATGTAAGTCTGCCGGCTGACCGCAAGGCTGAAGGTCCGCTGGTCGCTGTCAACAACGATACGGCTTACACCTCCTACAAACTGCTCTTCCCGACTCTGAAAGACGCCAGTGAAGGTCACATGCAGATCGCAGACACGCTGTTCTACAGAAACAGTGATGGAACCGATCCGATCTTCAAGGAAGGTGACACCGCTCTGGCTGTTGCATATAGTTCTAGCGTAAGCTACAGAATGAAATACAATGAGTCTACCCAGCATGCCATTGATGGCAATACGGGAACCAAGTACTATTGTGCCAGAGGTATTGGCACGGGTATCATCTTTATCCCGTCTGCCAGCAGTTCCATTGTGAATGCTATGACTATCACCACTGCTAATGACTCTGAGCATCGTGACCCCACCAGCTATGTTCTTTACGGAACGACTGACACGGTATGGAGCGCCGACTTCAGCACCGGTACCGCCGAGACTTGGGTCAAGATCGCTGAAGGCGATATCACTCTGCCTTCCGCCCGTAAGACCATCATTGAGGAACCGATCGAATTTGAAAATGAGACCGCTTACTCTGCTTACAAGATCATCTTCCCCTCCATCAAGAGTGAAGATCCGACCAGTGGAGTGCAGTTCTCCGAGATCCAGTTCTACGGCGATGTCCTGGAAGCTGCTCCAGTGAACCTGATCAAGTATCCCGGTGACGCGTTCATCGCGATCAGCACAGACGTGAGACCATCCTCTACCTACAGCACTGATCCGCTTGAATCCGCCGCGATGCTGATCGACAATGTCTATGGTGATCCTGCGACCAAGTATTACAACAAGGCCTGCTGGACCAACAACATTGGCTTCATCGTGACTCCTACTGTGAGCAAGGAACTCCAGTTCATTGAATTCTGCACCGCTAACGATTTCGCCGAACGCGATCCGTCGAGCTACAAGCTCTATGGCACGAACGACGAGATCACCTCTGTGGACAACGGCAGCGGCAATGAAGAGAACTGGACCCTGATCAAAGAAGGTACACTGAACTTCACGGCTGACCGTAACACTCAGACCGAGCAGATCACTCTGGATAACCCGGTGACCTACAGCTCCTACAAGATGATCTTCCCGACCCGCAAGAGCGATGATACCACGACCACTGGCGGTTACGCTCTGGGTGTCCAGGTCTCTGAGATCTTCCTGTACAGCTCTGCTTATGAGCGTATCACTGAAACAACAGACTTCATCATCGCAGTGGCTGATTATCAGTCCGGCAGCAACTATCCCGCTCAGGAACCTCCTTACGCGGTCGCGGATGGTGAGATCAAGGTCAAATACCTGAATCGCGGTGGTCCCAAGAGCGGTTTCATCGTGACACCATCCGAACAGGTCACACCGACAGCGGTCATGTACACCAGAGCGAATGACTCCGAGGATCGTGATCCTCTGACCGTTGAGATCTACGGCACGAATGACAAGATCATTGATCAGGATAACAGCGCAGGTGATAAAGAAAACTGGACACTGGTGGGTTCCGGTACCTTTGAAACCTCCGATTTCCGTTTCAGAAACAGTAATATCATTTACTTCACCAACACGGATGTCTACAGCTCCTACAAAGTCGTATTCCCGACATTGAGGGGTACAGATCTGATGCAGGTCGGCGAATTCTACTTCTTCGATCTGAGCGCACCCGAACCGCCGCCTCCTCCGTCTGATTTCGACTTTGAAGGTGACGTGAACTACAGCGGTTCTGCCAAGGGCAGCATGACGGTTGGTCCTGTAGAAGGTTCATATATTATAAATGGCTGTGGCTCGGATGTTTGGGGAACAAACGATGAGTTCTACTACGCAGCTGTGAGAGTTGAAGAAGACTTTGATGTGAGCGTGAAGATCGACAGCTTCACAGCGGACTCTAACGCCTGGGCGAAAGCCGGTCTGACAGTTCGCGAAGGCAGTGAAGGCGGTCCGATCCCCGGCAACGGACGTCATGTCAGCACTCAGATCCAGGCCATCAATCAGGTCAGCGGATCCAGCAATGACTATTGGACCTCATGGCGCAATGCTGTGGGAGCCAATGTCTCTGACGACAGCACAATCCATGGCGGTTCTCCGATCGTGAATCCGAGCTGGCTGCGTATCGTCAAGGTTGGCGGAACTCTGACCACCTACTACGCTAAGGAAGAAGGTGACTGGGTGCAGCAGGCCACAGTGGATACCACTACATGGGCGGATGGTGCCATTGGTGCCACCAAACCTCTGTATGTGGGTATGTGGGTGACCTCACACAACGCAGACAGCAATAATGCCACAGCGGTGTTCTCGAACTGGACGCTCAATACTCCGGAGCCTCCGGTGACGGATCTGGAATTGTTCTACAGTGTTGAAGACGGTGACCTGGTCCTCCGTTGGGATGCTGCCACAGACGCGAGCCTGGAAGTGGCCCCAACAGCCGACAGCGCCAGCTGGACGATCATGGAAGCTGAACTGGTGGGCGGTGCCTGGCAGTGCAGAGTTCCGATGAGCGAAGCTGCTGCGTTCTATCGTCTGACCAAGTAATACACTTGATTCGCGAGCGCTTTCCCTGTGAGAGCGCTCACTGACCAAGAAAAAAGACCGAAGTCCTTTAGAGGGTTTCGGTCTTTTCCTTTTAAAATATCTTTTTATCTCATAACTCTCTAATATACAGCTTTATATTCAGATTTCTTCTAATATCTCCATGAGAATTTTATGATCCCAACGGAGATTTTGGGATTATCTGCTTCCATTCAAGAACCGTTTCATCCATAATCTCCGGCATGAGAAGTCTTGTTGCTGCGACTCTCTTGGCCGCGGGATATGTTGCCGCTCACGCCGAAGAGAAAACTTGGAAATTCACAGATAAAAGCCCCGTTCCGGAGGTGGATCCTTCTTCGATCCTGGACTTGAAAGACACCGTCACTCTGGAAGCCTGGATCAAGCCGGAAAAACAAGCTTCCGGCGGAGGCCGCATCATAGACAAACTGATCGCGGGAAGCAGTGTGGGCTACATGCTGGACACTTATCCCGGCAATTCGCTGCGCATGATCACCGCCGAAGGGATCATCACCGCCGAAAACAAGCTGCCCGTGGACGAATGGTGCCATGTGGCCGGTGTTTTCAGCCGCTCCAAAGACATTTTCAAAATTTACCTCAACGGCAAAGAAGTGGGCGATGCCTCCAAGCAAGGCATGAAGCCATTGGAAAACAATAAGACTCCCCTGCGCTTTGGTGCCGACAGCGATCGGCAGAACCGTTTCCGCGGACAAATGGCCAAGGCTGCCGTTTACAAGGAAGCCCTCAGCGCCGAAGAGATCGCGGCCGCCGCTCAGCCGGAAAATAAATATAAGATCGCCGGAGCCGGCTGCATCGGTGCATGGATCTTTGCCGAGAACGGAAACAAAACCCTTTTCTCCAATCTGGTCGAAAAAGGTCCGCAAATCAATATGGACACTCTTCAGGCTCCGGCCGGTAAAGCACTTCCGCCCGCGGATCCCAGCATGACCCTGTGGTACCGTCAGCCGGCCTCGGACTGGAATCAGGCTCTGCCGCTGGGCAACGGTCGCCTCGGCGCGATGGTCTTCGGCGGGATCCGCAATGAACTGATCCAGCTCAATGAAGACACGCTCTGGTCCGGAATGCCCCACGACTACAACAAGAAGAACGCCTACAAATTCCTTCCGGAAATCCAAAAGCTCCTCTTTGAAGGCAAAAGCGAGGAAGCCCGCAAAATATCCGACCGCGAGTTCATGAGCGATCCTCTCTATCAGCAGGCATATCAGCCGCTGGGCGATCTGGTCCTGGGATTCCCCGACCACCAGAACGTTAAGAACTACCGCCGGGAACTGGATATCGAAAACGGCATCGCGCGTATCCGCTATGAAGTGAATGATGTTGTTTATACTCGTGAAGTTTTCATTTCTGTGCCGGATCAGGTCATCGTTGTCCACGTTTCCAGCAGCAAGCCGGGAACACTTAACATGAGCGCCGGGCTGAAAACTCCCCTGCCTCACAAACAAATGTTTGAAAACGGCAAGCGTATCGTCGTGGCCGGTTACTGGCACGGCGACGGCAAAGTTCGCGGCATCCAGAGCGACCTGAAAGGCAAAGGACTCGACTTTGAGACCTGTCTGGAAGCTCAGGTGGAAGGCGGTGAACTGGGCGAAGCCGAAGACAAGCTCACCGTCACCGGCGCAACCAGTGTCACGTTCCTGCTGGCCGCGGCCACAAGCTATGTCAATTATCATGACATCAGCGCCGTTCCCAGCAAACGCTGGAGACCTCAACTGGAAGCCGCCGCCAAGAAGAGTTACCTCGCCCTGCGCGGCGATCACACGGCGGAACACGCCGACAAGATGAACCGTGTCACTCTCTCACTGGAACCCGGCGACATCAAGAAGCTCGAAGAAGAAAAAGGCTCAAAAGCAGCTCCGGCATCCTTCATCAAACCGGAAGACGCGATGAAGCTTCCCACCGATGAACGCATCAGAGCCATCACCGAAAGCCGCGGCGCTCACAGTGATCCCCATCTGAATATGCTCTACGCTCAATTTGGCCGCTACCTGACTTTAGGCTCCAGCCGTCCCGGCACACAGCCGGCAAACCTGCAGGGCATCTGGAACAAAGATACCGTTCCGGCCTGGGGCAGCAAGTACACCATCAATATCAATATCGAGATGAACTACTGGCCGACGGAAGTGGGGAACCTGGCTGAGTGCCACACACCGCTCTTCGACATGCTGGACGACCTGCGTGTGACCGGTGCCGAAACCGCCAAGCAATATTACAACGCGCGCGGATTCGTCGCTCATCACAACACGGATCTCTGGCGCGGAGCCGCCGCCGTGGATGGTGTCTGGGGTGTTTGGCCGATGGCGGCCGCATGGATGGCACGTCATCCTTACGAACATTATCTCTACTCGCAAGACACGGAATTTCTCCGTGACCGCGCCTGGCCCATCATGAAAGATGCCGCGTTGTTCATCCTCGATTTTCTTATCCCGGCTCCGGCAGATTCACCGGTCGCGGGCAAGCTGGTCACGAACCCCAGCCACTCACCGGAAAATACTTTTGTCCGCGCGGACGGCTCACGCAGTCAGTTCACCTACGCAGCGACTATGGACCTGATGATCATCCATGATTTATTCGTGAACTGTCTGGACGCGGCAAAGATCCTGGACGGCGGCAAAAATAATTTTGAAACAGAATTCGTGGCGCAGATTCGGAAGGCGCTGAACGATCTCGCTCCGCTGCAGATCAGCCCCAAAGACGGTCGTCTCCAGGAATGGGTCGAGGACTACAAAGACGCGGAACCCGGTCACCGTCACATGTCGCACTTCTACGGTCTGCATCCGGGACATCAGATCTCTCTGCGTGAAACACCGGAACTGGCCGTGGCACTGCGCAAGAGCCTGGACACCCGTCTGGACAATGGCGGCGGCGGTACCGGATGGAGCCGTGCCTGGGTCGTCAACTTTGCCGCGCGCTTTGAAGACGCGGATCTGGCCTGGCGCAATCTCCAGCAGCTTCTGGCTCGCTGTACGCTGCCCAATATGTTCGACAATCATCCGCCTTTCCAGATCGACGGCAATTTCGGCGGATGCGCCGCTGTGTTCGAGATGCTCCTGCAAAGCCACACCAGCGAAGGACTCAACCTTCTCCCGGCTCTGCCCGATGCCTGGCGCGGCGGTTCTGTCGGCGGGCTCCGCGCGCGCGGCGGTTTCGAGGTCAATCTCTGCTGGGCCAATGGCAAACTGGTGGAAGCCGGTATTCTCTCTCTGGCCGGCAAAGAATGCTCTGTCCGCTACGGCGGCAAGACCGCTAAATTCAAGACACAGCCGGGCCATATCTATACGCTGAATGGAGATCTGAAACTGAAATAGTGAAGACTCCCTTCGACGATATCAAGAAATACATGGAGGATCCTTCATCACGGGCGGACTTCAACCATCCGCCCCGTGATTACATCGAAAAGAAAGCACTCCAATGGCCGCTTTTGGTCGAGAAGGAACTCACGGAAAAATATCCTGAACTGGCCGCTAATGCGGAGAAGAAACTCATCGCCCAGCTTCAGCGGATGCTGGATCTTTTCCCCAAAAGCTCCCATCCCGTTTTCAAAAATATCAAGCTGTTCCTGATGGGCGGCAAAGATACAAAGTACGGCGGATACGATTCCGGCGGCGAGTATCACCAGAAGAGTGCTCCCGAATTTTACAGTTATCTTGATCCGCGCATGGCGTCCAGCGTGGTCATTTATTCCGCCTCGAATTACGATTGGCTTTCCGATTTCTGGTCGCTCAAAGTCCTCGTCCATGAGTTTTCCCACGCCTACCAGCTGGAGCAGTGGCCGGAAGACAAACCGGAGATCGTCAAAGCCTGGGAACACGCCAAAGAACTCGGTCTTTACAAGAAAGCCGCCCGTCATGACAGTGTCATTCTGGAAGGGCCCTATGTG
>Ga0265298_10011401_pt1 | contig 10411 bp, 10 predicted proteins | sample AusTroGonzalo_MG_3_FD_193486 | JGI IMG/M metagenome (GOLD analysis project Ga0265298, IMG submission 193486) | Bovine rumen microbial communities from tropical cattle in Woodstock, Queensland, Australia - Gonzalo_01 | ecosystem: Host-associated > Mammals > Digestive system > Stomach > Rumen ... | reverse complement strand
GCTGGTTCTTTATTGGAACCTATACAATTAGGATTACAATATTGGAATCGAATGTCTGAATTCACTGCAGACCGTGCTGGACTTTTATCATGTCAAGATTTGAATGCAGCATTAAGTGCCACCATGAAAATGGCAGGAATCCCCAAGCGTTATTTTAATACTGCAGATCCAAATGTGTTTGCAAAACAAGCAGAAGAGTTCATGATACAATATGGTGATACTGCAAATACTATTATACGCAATATTTCGATTCTTGATGATTCTCATCCATGGACAGTGATGCGTGCTTACGAATTAATCAAGTGGGTGGAGAGCGGTGAATACCAGAGAATTCTTGATGCTCACCTTGGAAAACAATGCCCAATGTGCAGCCAGTATGTAGAACGTGATGTTGCTATCTGTCCTGTATGTGGGTATAAATTTGAATGATTATGGATGCTTCTGTTATTGACAATCTCAAAGCCAGTATGTTGCTCATCAAAGGTGGCACTTTTATGATGGGTGATCAGTTTGGAATATACAAGCCAATCTTCTCGCCGAAGATTAAGGAAGTTTTGGTAAAGGTCAGTGATTTCCATATTTGTAATCATACAGTTACTCAGGCGGAATGGGCAGCTGTTATGGGAACTGATTGTAACCTTGTAGATTCAGAATTGCCAGTTGTTGGTTATTCATGGCATCAAATATACGAGTTCATAGAGAAACTGAACAAAGAGACAAATTGGAATTTTAGATTACCGACAGAAGCAGAATGGGAATATGCTGCTCGTGGTGGAGAACTAACCGATGGTTCAATCTATTCTGGAAAGAATATCTTGGACACTATAGGATGGTATAATGTAAATTCTGAGAATAAGTTACACCCTATTGCTCAAAAGGAATCCAACCAGTTAGGACTCTACGATATGAGTGGGAATGTGTGGGAATGGTGTCAAGACGTATATGAAGCTCAGTACAAAGAAGGCCCTCGTAAGAGTTTGTTTTCGTTGGAACGTCTCCCTTTAGAGAATCCACAAGGTGGCATTGTTGGGGATTATCGTGTCATTCGTGGGGGCTCGTATCGCTCAAAAGATACAAAATGCTGGGTGTTCTATCGTGAGAAGAAGAAGTCTATCGAGGCTTCATCTGAGATAGGCTTTAGGTTGGTTTATTGAACAGTTTAAATCAAATTCCCGTTTGTCAAAATAGATAAATATGGAGGCTAGTGATTAGGATTTTCAAGGTAATATGTGTAACTGTCCTCATTGAAAAAGGATATGATTTACTATAATAAAGAATTAGAAGACGATGACTTTTGTGATTCTGATTATGAATAAAACTGACATGTCATTTTTCCTGTAAAAACAGTTGTTATGGTAAAAACGGAAAAACAATTAGCGGAAGCAATTATGCGTGGTGATTCATGCATTGAGTTGTCTGAGAATCTCGTAGGGGGAGTCGAGAGAATTAAAAATCCATCAGAGATTGTATGGTATTCGATCGCGGCTGTTCTCGGAACTTCTGCATTCTTCTGGTCAGGCGGCCCTGCTATCTTATTGGGTATGGCTGTAGGATTACCAGCTATTCTTTCCATATGTGGTGGGGTCGGTGGCATCGTTTTTGTTACTCTTGGTGCACAGGGTACATTGTGCGCTTTTCGTTTACTGATTGCCGCCCAAACAATGGATGTATTAACTAACTTGAGAGATAAATACAATATGAGCGAAAACAATCTTATTCACAAATAATTTAGACACCTAGTGTTATTTTATAAATAGAGTTGCAATTATGGTATTTGTCTTGGTTTTATCTATTGTTGTCATCGCTGTAGGACTCGGAAGCTATATGTCAAAAAAGATTTTTGACAATAGGATTAGTGAATTGGCGTTAACGTCAGAAAGCGATTGCGTATATTCAGATGATCTTCAATCTGAGATTGATCGGATTGAAGAGTTAAAATACAATTTAAGAGAGATAAGGGAGAATGTTGAGAATTTGGACATACCGACACCAGATTGTATCAGTTCATATGACAATGTTCAAAGCACCTTAAACAAGTTGTCTCGTTTCTTTGAAGAACACAATTCTGCTACAGTAGGAACAGAGCAAATGATATTATCCCTATTGCCATCATCACAATTAGGAGAATCATTACATTCTTTGGCTCAGATTGTACCGCATGATGTAGGACAGGTTGTTTTTGGAGAGGCTCTTTCCTCTTTAAAGGACGGAGTATCCTCTTTTGGTACAGCAGAGTTTCTACATAGGTTTGTTGAAGGCTCATCACATTTAAGTGACATGGCAATGATTTCGATGAAAAATGCTATGGTACACCATGATATTTTAGGTGCTTGCCTTACTCCTATTAAGTCTGGTGCTATGGAGGCATTCGGCATACACGATGCAACACATAACATTGTAAACTCTTTGCATGATGTAAGTAATGAAATGATTAGTTCGGCAACGACAAATGTGGATGTAGGAAGCTTATCAAGCGTAACAGATGTGGACATTACAGGTCATGTTCCTGTGATAACAATTGCTTTGTCCTCTTTTCGAGAATTCCAACTTTTGTCTAGTGATAAAACCGATTATATCACATCGCTAAAAAACATTGCGTTAGATGCCGCTGGGGCTGGAGGAGGTGCAATTGTCGGAGCAAAAGCTGGTGCTGTCGCAGGTGGATTCTTCGGACCAATTGGTGCAATCGTTGGCGGAATTGTTGGAGGAATAGGCGGCGCAATAGGTGGCAGGGCAGTAACCAATAGTATTAAAATGAAACCATTAAAAAATGCTATCTCAGAGTATGAATGCCAGTATTATCAGATGAAATCTGAAACAGAAAGAGAAACTCGCTCAACTGCTAACAATATTCAATCTTATGCAGAGGACAAACGTAATGAATTCCGTAATTCACCCATTCTTGAAGACATCCCCATAGCAGAAACTAATCAGGTTATATCGCAGATTGCGCTTATTTTATACCAGTTTGTAGTTAATGAACTGATGGAGATGAAGACAAATACAATAAAACTTCGTAAATCAATATGGTACTCCGCAGGGAAATATGATGACATCATCAATTCATTTGAAAGAGTAATAAACGATATAGAAGGACAATTACCTCCAGTGGATTTCATAAAGGACTGTCCTGAAACGGCAATAGAGACGCTATTAAAGTTAGATATGCCAAATAGAGAGGCTTCTAGAGCATATCAAGATAAGATTGACGAGTGTAGAGAAGAATTAAAAGTGTTGAATGATAAAAACAACTCTTCTGTTCTTATTTGGTCTTATATGGTGAATAACCTTTATCAAAAAACTCTCAATGATATAGCAGATTATTCTAATGTGCAGATGAAATCTCTAAATAAATTCTTCAACGGTTGGAAAGAAACGATGGCGCAGTTAGAAGATAAAATAAATTTTGAGAAAGGAAAGTTAGGATTATCTTAGCAGAACATTCATATTTGACAAATTAATGTATTATTATAATAAATGCTTATGGGACTTAATGATTTTCTTTTCAAGAGCAAGGAAGAACGTTTGAAAGACAAAAGAGTGAAGGACGTTCTGAAGAAGACAGACGAATTCATTGAGCGTACAGAAACGATGCTCTCTGATTTTGAGAAGGATGATGAAGAATGGCGAGCAAGAGGAAAGAAACTTGGGCTTGGCTTTTAAACCGTAATCCTGGGTTCCTTCATAATGAGGGCTAAGAATTTCGGTTTCTATTAAGTAAAGGCATTATAACACTTTATGTCAGAACCAACTTCTTTGGAACGCAAATAAAGAGTATTATTGATATATTAACTGGTATATAAATGTCACAACTTTAATTCTGTAATTATGAAAAAATTTATTAAAGTATTAGCCCATACAGGATTGTTAGGGTTGTATGTGTTTATTTTCTATTTTGAGACATCTTTATTAGGAAGTTCATGGACAAATTGGCTTTGGACTATTGTTACAGGATTAGTGTTATTGATTAATAGTCTCCTTATATATGAAATCTGTAGAATAAATGATAATAATGCAAAAAAACAGATGTCAGTAATTGGCATTCTTTTAGAGGCACTAATAACAATCTCCTTAACCTGTAAGATTATGACAATTCAAAACGAGGATATTGGATTTGTCCTATTACCATTTATTATATGCTTATTGTTCTCTGGAATAAATAAATATATCCTCTCATTTTCATTCTTGTTCGGAAGTGTTTTACTATTTGTGCATAATACGGAGTTCTCTTCTTGGCATTGCTATGTAGTTTTCATTTGTTTAGTTATCGCTCATCTTTTGATAATTTTCAGTCTAGGGTACAAACAATGGGAAGATGACGATTTGAAGTTGAATCGATGGGGACTGTTGGTAATTCCCGCATGTGTGGTATATTTGTGTTTTTTGGGTGAATTACAATTGCAATCAGATTTTCAGATAATATCAGTATTGATTTACATACTTCTAGGATTTGCTGTGTCAATGCCCGACAATATCATGGTCTATGGTTTATCTCCTTTCATAATAATTATTTATGGACTCTTGTTTATGTTTGAATGGCATCCTTTATATTCGTGGCTAATAATTGCATTCGCTGCAATGTACAGTTTTTTATTCTTCTTCACATTTGGATCTTATAAGTCATATATTGAAGGACTGGTGATATATTTTATGAAAGAATATACCAGTTTAGGCGAAAATTATAAGCAATTAGTCGGAGAATATAATGAAATAGTTTCATACGTAAGCAATGGTGTGCATAGCGGTCGACGTCCTGATTCTGGTGGCTATGGTAGGGATGTCTCAAAAGGTTTTTTGAGGGGTATTGGACGCTGGTTAGCTGAAGTGGCCCTTGGATAATATAAGAGGATGCGTATTGGGCATCCTCTTAGAAACAAACGGAAATAGCGTAGTGGTATGTGAGTGCATCAAAACATGATGAGCCCTTTAGATTCTGAACGATAATTGCAAGAAGATACCGAATTGTCTCAACCTTGATGATATGAACGTAATAGATGAATTTAAAAGGATCGTGAATGGGGAAAATCCGAAAGCCGCTTTTCATGAAGCTATGGAGAAAGACCCATTGCTTTGGGTTAGGTTTCTAAGGCGTCATGATGCGAATATCATCGATGCATTGTTCTTGGATAAGGATTATGACATTAAGGATGAAGATATCAAGGATACTGTACAGCAGGTGGCAGACTTCTTTGAGTTGCCAGTCCCTATAATTAAGGAGAGGACGGAAACGATAGCTGAAATAATAACTTCCGATAAGGCGGAGGAGTGTCAACTCTACTATGACTGGCGGGAGATGGAAAAGTCGGGTATCAATAACCGGGAGGCACTTAAATTAGCTTGCTTACATGAGCTTGCACACCAGTATCTTTATAAGACTCGCTTCTTGCTGTTTGAAAATGAGCTTTGGATTCAAGAACTGGCAGCAGACCTATTGGTGGGAGCTTTCTCCGTGTTGAATGGTGACGTTGCGACGGGAAAATATAAATTCGTGGTTTCAAGACAAAAGGCCACATTGACCCATCCCGATGGGAAGCTCAGGGATGAAGTGGTGATATATGGACGGAATTATGTAGAAAATCTACTGCAGCAGAAGCGCTATCAGGGCATCAAGGATATTCTGACAGGACTGCCCGCTTTCGTTTATTCACACTATCAGGAAATGCAGGAATCATGGGATAGAGTAAGTTTGGAGGATTCGGCCAAAGAGCCGGTAAAACCAACAGAGCGAAAACCGATTGACTATGAGTTGTTGCCAGATACAAATCTGCTGAAGCAATATTGGTTGGAACATAAGGATGAAAAAAAGACGGAGGACGAGAAATGAATGTGATGGACAATAGCCCGATAGATGTGCCAGTAGTTGGGCGACTGGTGAAAGAAGAGTATGCCGTAGGACAGTTGGCAGACTGCTGTCTGTATGCACTGCCGTCGAATGTGAACGCCATTGCCGCTGAAAGTAAGGAGGTGTTTGAGAAACTTCTGGCTTCTATGGGTGAGAAGCAACTTCTAAACAAATATGATTTTGAGGTACTGGAGAAGATGCCTGTGCTGGATAACCATCCAACGTTTGACAGTGCTATCAAGGAAGAGCAGTGTCAGTTTGTTATGTCGCTCTACACCCCAAGCAAGGCAGATAAGCAGTATCTTTTGCTCAAAACGGAGCGGGAGAAGTTGTATAGCGACTTAGCCATGATGCTCTATACGTCAGAGCGTATCAGTAAGCATAGCGTTAACGAACTGCTGAAGGATTTTGCCATAGATACGCCAGATGTGTTTTGTGATGGTGTGAAGGAGGCAGCCAAGTCGGAGAAGTTCTGGAAGAACTACTTTGTCTCTATAGCCAGCGATATGTTCCATCCCACTTTCGGTATGCGTGCATCGCTGCCGAAGATCAGGGAGGCCTTGAAAATTGATGGCATCATCACACACCAGAAAAAGAGTGCGATGATAGATCGGCTGATGGAGAATATCAACAAGTATCGTCGTAATAGGGATGAAAAGGCGGAAGCTGAACTGAACTATGTCTTGAGCAGTCTGGACATTGAATCGCTGAAGCGTGTGCTGACCAAAATGTCGAAGAAGCAGTTGGAAACTTTCTGCAATACCACCAATCCCAAGATATTGGCTCAAGAGTCAACGATGACCTTGGAAATAAAGTATGTGGGTAAAGTTGACCCAAATAATAGGGCAGATGGTATCTACCGGCTGTTTCTGCATAAGAACTTTGACCAGATACATGTACATTTTGGACGAAGAGAAGCCTTCATCCTATACCTTATATATATAATAGATAAGTATGAGCATGACAAAGTGGACTCTCTGAACATTGAGGATTACAGAAGTGAGTTCAATAGATTGTATCTAGCTGTATATGGACAAGACGAGGGTGATTCACGTTTTGACAAACTAATAGGCCGGGGTAAGGATGAAAATGGCAACCTCATGCCCTCGCAGATTAAGCACTGTTATTCGGACATCCGTATGGCTGTCAGCGACGGTTGTGAGAAACTACGTGAGTTGCCTGCTCCGTTTATTCTTGCAGACTCCAATGAGCACCTATATGTGCTTAAGAACAAACTCTTGATTCCTCGTACTTTGATTGAACTAACGATATAGCCAAAATAGAGCTTTAAAATGGAGTTAAAATATTTAAAAACATAAGCATAAATCATTGATATAATACAATTTATGATATTCTTCGTATAGACCGTCTATTGCTTTTTGGACTGCAAAAAAATGCCGAACTTTGCATCGAGATTTAGATGTAAAATTCGGCATTTTCGATGCCCCCAACTTTAGACGATTATGGACGAGAAGAATTACAATGGCTTTGACCCTGAGAGACTCGAAAACTTCGAGAACGAAGCAGATTACATCATGGACGGACTGAGAAATGACGCCAAATTCCGTCATCGTTTTATCTTTGGAACAGATCCGAAGAAATGCAACATGGCACGTCTCCGTTCTAAGATTATCAAGGATATCAAGGAAAACAACCATGTAATTGTTTCTGACGAGACGTTCAATGAGATTGTCTATCTCGCTCTGTGGGCCGGTGGTTCCTGGAAGACCTTGGACACATATAGCAAACAGTGTACCTTCTTTGCTTGGTTACGTCGTGTCGCAAAGAATGCTGTAATGGAACGCTTGGAGGATGAACACTGGATTACCGTTGGTCGTGCAAGAACTGTCGGGAATACCCGTCTAACAATGCTCTCACAGTCTGAGACTAAGTGCCAGTTGGTGCTTGATGAACTGATGGTTGGCACAAAGTACTACGACCTGCTTGTGCTTATCTATGTTGATCGCCTTCCCCAGAAGGATGTTATAAAGAAGATGAAAATGAAGGTGGAAGAGTATGAGGAAATCAAAAAGATGGCCGATAATAAACTTAAGGATGCTCTGCTCCGCTCTGACTACTCCTTTGAGCAAGACGTGCTTCATGACAAGTCTGGACGTGTGGTGACTGTTTCGTCGGAATTCGTGGCCGATATCGCAGAGTGGTGCAAGGTCAAGACAGGCGTCAATCCTTTGTCGGACGTGTTCGGCATAGGCCTCACTGATGAGGAGGTACGCGTAAAGACTGTAGAGTTCTTGTATGATTTCTCTTCCAAACTGAAGTGGAGCGACGAAGATCGATATATCTGGCAGCAGCGTTTTATGGAGAACGCTGCGCCCGTAGAGCTTGCCAAAGAGGTAGGTCGTAGCCGAGGATGGCTTGATACACGCTACTCTCGTCTAAACAAGAAGTTCGATAAGGCCATCAGGAAGTGGTGGTTTTCACATGCAGCATAAACAATTTTAAAAAGGAGGTGAATATGTTTAACGTGGATGACAAATTCGTGCCCCTACGTGAAATGGTTGACAAGAAAGTATTGTCAGAAAGAGACTACGTTTATGTAGTCTACCTGCTGACCATCATCATTAAAAAGATGCAATACGAGACAAAGGGTGGGGGACACTTTAACATCAATCCAGATACTGTCATGATAAAAAAGAACGATGGTGAGGAGGTGAAGATTAAGGTGCTTGGTGAAGATACACCGCACCAGGCATGCAATGGGAAGCCCGACTTCGACACTGGAGTACTTAACCAATGTTTCCGCGCTCCCGAGACTTTTCTGGGTAGATTTGCGCCAACCTCCGATGTTTACTCAATGGGAATACTTCTTGCCTATATGGTTCAGGGAAACTATCCATATAAGATAGACGAGTCGATGTCAAAGGGGGAAATCCAAAAGGTGGTGAAGGAAACAGAACCACAACTCAAAGTCTCTCCAGGTTTGGATTTGATTATTATCAAAGCTATTGATAAGAAAGCTAGTAAAAGATTCAAAGACGCAGAGGAGATGGGATTCTCATTGATGGACTATCTGGGAATGGAAAGACCCCAGCGTTTCAGTTGCTTTGACGATACAACGGATAGAATCAATAGTGTATGTAATAAAGGACACGAAAGTACAAAGAAGGACATGCAAGATACTCATCCCACTATTCAAGAACCACATATAGATGTGGATATGTCAGTGAGAGTGGGTGACGGCTTCAAAGCTGTTGCCGGCATGGAGGACATTAAGAAGAAACTGCGTCGCGACTTTGTAGAGATAGTATCACATAGGGAGTTAGCTAAAGAGTTTGGCATTATGCCCTCAAATATGCTGTTCTTTGGAGCTCCTGGGACCGGTAAAACATATCTTTGTATGAAATTAGCTGAGGAATGTGGTCTGGCGTTCTGCTCTGTGAAGCCGTCAGATTTAGGTAGTATATGGTTACATGGTTCGCAAAGCTTGATTAAAGAACTTTTCCAAAAGGCCGAAACAAAAGCGAAACACAACAAGCGTGGATGTATCCTTCTGATTGATGAATTTGATGCCTTATGTGGTGCTCGTGATGCTAAAGGCAATGAGCATCAGGCTGACGAGGTGGCTGAATGGTTGACGCAGTTAAACGACTGTGTGGAGAAAAATGTGTTTGTAATAGGTACAACTAATTGTCTTGACCGTATTGATAAGGCTGTTATAAGGCATGGGAGGATTGATCAAGTGCTCTACGTCGGACTCCCTGATTTGGAATGTCGGAAGCAGCTCTTTGAGATTGAACTCAACATGCGTCCTCATGAAACTAATATCAATATTGAGAAATTGGCTAGTATTACAGAAGGCTATACTTCAAGTGACATATCCTATATGGTGAAAGAGACTGCCAGAAATGCATTTGAGGCTTGCTTGAAGAAGGAGGATCACTCCATCGTTAAGATTGATGAAAGCATGTTGATGGATGTTATCAAGAGAACAAGACCATCTGTTAGTCGCGAGGATATCCTCAGGTATGAGAAGATGAGAGATGAATTCGTTGAACATAACAAAAAAGAGCGTCCGAAAATTGGTTTTATTGCATAATAATGAGAGAAAAGAAGTGAATTGCGGAACTTTATAGATGAATAACAAATAAACATTAGATTATGAGCAAAGAATTAGTATTAGCAAAGTTAGAAGAACTCGGTTTTGTTTGGGAGGCGGCTGGCGAGTTTGGATATTTCTTCGACTTCGAGGACTTACATGTCCTCTATATGCCAGATGACGATGTAAATTTCATAAGATTTGCTGCCCCAAACATCTACGATGTGACGGAAGAGAATAAGGCGCTAGTCTTAGAGTTGGTAAACAAAACCAATATGTCCATCAAATACAGTAAGACATGCGTATGGGATGAGGATGTCTGGGTGTTCTACGAATGTAAGATCTATGACGAGAACAACTTAGGTGACATTATTGAGCATGCTTTGTTATTGCTTCAAGCAACCTTTTGCTTGTTCCACAGGAAACTTGAAGGCGATGACAGTCTGCCCAATGAAGATGATGAAACCAATAATAATGAAATGAAGGAGAACACAGTATGAGCAAGAGTTATG
>Ga0265298_10011399_pt1 | contig 10412 bp, 9 predicted proteins | sample AusTroGonzalo_MG_3_FD_193486 | JGI IMG/M metagenome (GOLD analysis project Ga0265298, IMG submission 193486) | Bovine rumen microbial communities from tropical cattle in Woodstock, Queensland, Australia - Gonzalo_01 | ecosystem: Host-associated > Mammals > Digestive system > Stomach > Rumen ... | reverse complement strand
GAAGCCGTTAGCGCAGAGATAGCTTAGCATGATAGCCACGCCAATGGTGATGACGGGGATACAGGTAGAAATCATACCCGTACCTATACCTTTAATAATAACAGTGGCAGCACCTGTCTGACCTGCCTCGGAAATCTTCTGTGTCGGCTTGTATGAGTGAGAGGTGTAATACTCCGTGGCCTGTCCAATGATGACACCGGCAGCCAGACCGCTGATGACGGAGAAGGAGAGTCCCAGCCAGTTCTCGATTTCCAGGAAATAGAGAATGGCAAATGTGGCGATGGCGATAAGCACGGCGCTGACGTTGGTACCCAAGGACAGCGAGCGCAACAGGTCCTTCATGGTGGCGCCCTCCTTGGTGCGTACCAGGAAGATGCCGAAGAGTGACAGGAATACGCCTACTGCAGCAATCAGCATCGGGGCGATGACGGCACGAAGCTGAACTTCAAGACCTGCCACTGAGAAGGCGGCAGCACCGAGAGCAGCTGTCGAAAGTACAGAACCGCAATAGCTCTCATACAGGTCGGCACCCATACCGGCTACGTCACCCACGTTGTCACCCACGTTGTCGGCTATGGTAGCCGGGTTGCGCGGGTCGTCTTCAGGAATGTCGGCCTCAACTTTACCCACAATGTCGGCGCCTACGTCGGCAGCCTTGGTGTAGATGCCACCGCCGACACGTGCGAAGAGGGCCTGTGTGGAAGCACCCATACCGAAGGTCAGCATGGTGGTGGTGATGGTGATGAGGGAGTCGTCAGTCAGTCCGTTCAGTGCGAGGAACCAGATGGCAATGTCGAGCAGTCCCAGACCTACTACGGTGAGACCCATAACGGCACCTGAACGGAAGGCCACCTTTAGGCCGGCATTCAGGCTTTCGCGTGCCGCATTAGCAGTACGAGCCGAGGCATAGGTGGCAGTCTTCATGCCAAAGAAACCTGCCAGACCCGAGAAGAATCCGCCTGTCAGGAAAGCAAACGGTACCCACGGATTCTGGACGTTCAGACCGTATGCCATGAAGGCAAACAGGGCGCAGAGCACGACGAACACGATGCCGACAACCTTATACTGCTGTTTCAGGTAAGCCATAGCACCTTTTCTCACGTAGAGGGCAATCTCCTTCATGCGGGGCGTTCCCTCGTCTTCCTTCATCATCTGGGTGAAGAAAAACCAAGCCATTCCCAAAGCCACAATAGAGGCGATGGGAACAAGCCAGAATACACTTGGAATGTTCATAAGTTGTTAGGTTATTTAGTTATAAAAAGAGTTTCGCTATTACGAATTGTCGTCAACACTATTCCACGACATGAGATTACTCATCGACGATATAGTCAGAGAGACTCTCTGCGTCTTCGTCTGGGTCAGTCTCAATGGCAAATGTTGTCCGGTAGTTGTCCTCGGTGATTTCATCATCATCGGGCTCGTCGATAATCTGGTCTTCATCCTCGTCGGGACGATTGTAGTTGTCTTCAATCTCCACATCCTCATCGTCATCCTCGTCCTCGCTGTGTGGTGTGTCGAACTTCATGCGGGGCTTGAAGGCTTCAGGCTTCAGCTTGGCAAAGATGGCCTCGACCCAGGTTCCTTTCTCGACCTCTAACACCTCATAACCATCGGCCACCTTCTTCTCATACATGCCACCTTTTTTGTGCAGACGATCCTTGGGCAACGTGGTGGTAGAGATGTCGAAGCCGCTTTCAATGATATCCTGAATGGACTGTGACAACGAGTCCCAGCCGCCACCGAAGTTACGGTCGAGAACCTCGATGAGTTTTGCTGCCGAGATGTGGCGGATGTTCTCGTAAGTTAAGTCTGTAACACGGGTGATGGGGCGTTTCTTGATAGCCAACGAAATTTTGGCATCCTCGGCAATCTTGACGGTGCCAACCTTATATCCCAGCTTAATGTATTTCTGCTTGACGAGTTTGTCGTCTTCCTTGAACTCTTCCAGCATGAAGGCACTGCGGATAATGTCAGTATAGTGTCGGAGATTCTCTTTTATCTCGGCATCCTTCTCGCCAGCTTCAAGCATACGGAAAATGTCGTTTTCCTGAACGTCCCAGACGGTGCTTTTTGTCAATGTCTTCAAATTGATGGATTTTTCAGTCTTCTCTTCTTTCATATTGATGTTTTTTTGTGTTATTTATTCTATTTGCGTGCAAAAATACATACTTTATTTCCTATTTACAAGTTTTTTGGGAGTTAATTTGGCTTTTCTGCTATTTTTTTTGTATTTTTGTGCCCAATTAATGAGTCTGACATGACAGAGCCCTTAGCAGAAAGACTTCGTCCTCGTTCGTTGGACGACTATATCGGACAGCAACACCTCGTCGGCGAGGGTGCCGTTCTGCGTAAGATGATTGACGCAGGACGCATATCCTCTTTTATACTTTGGGGACCTCCAGGAGTAGGCAAGACCACCCTGGCACAAATCATTGCCCACCGGCTGGAGACACCTTTTTACACGTTGTCAGCCGTGACCAGCGGCGTGAAGGATGTCCGCGACGTCATTGAAAGGGCGCAGAAGGGACGCTTCTTTAACGAGGCTTCACCTATTTTATTTATAGATGAGATACACCGCTTTTCCAAGTCGCAGCAAGACTCGCTGCTTGGGGCGGTGGAGAAAGGTGTCGTTACTCTGATAGGTGCCACCACGGAGAATCCTTCGTTTGAAGTTATCCGTCCGTTATTGTCGCGTTGTCAACTATATGTTCTGAAGTCGTTAGAGAAAGACGACCTGTTGTCATTGCTGCATCGCGCTATCACTCAGGACATCTATCTCAAGGAGCAGAAGATTGAGCTGAAAGAGACGGGAGCCATGCTTCGATATAGTGGAGGTGACGCTCGTAAGCTTTTGAATATCTTGGAATTGGTAGTAGAAAGTTATAGTGGAGCTGTTGGCTCTGGTAGCACCAAAGAATCTGGTCTCGTTATTACAGACGAGATGGTGGAACAATGCCTGCAACAGAATCCCTTGGCCTACGACAAAGATGGCGAGATGCACTACGATATCATCTCGGCTTTCATCAAGAGTATCCGTGGTTCAGACCCTGATGCTGCCTTGTATTGGATGGCTCGCATGATAGAGGGTGGGGAGGACCCTCAGTTCATTGCCCGCCGACTGGTCATTTCAGCTTCCGAAGATATCGGGCTGGCCAATCCCAATGCACTGTTATTAGCTAATGCTGCCTTCGACACGGTGATGAAGATAGGCTGGCCTGAAGCTCGTATCGCATTGGCAGAGGCTGCCGTCTATCTGGCAACTTCTCCCAAAAGCAACTCCGCCTATTTAGGCATCGACAGCGCTCTGGCACTGGTGCGAAATACAGGCAACCAACCCGTGCCGCTTCATCTGCGTAATGCACCGACAAAGCTGATGAAGGATCTTGGCTATAGTGACGGTTATAAGTATCCACACGATTTCCCAGGTCATTTCACAGCACAGCAGTATATGCCAGACGCCTTGCAGGATGAGCGGCTTTGGCATGGTCAGCATTCTCCGTCGGAGCAGAAGCTTTACGAACGCATGGTGAACTATTGGGGCAGTCGCTACGAAAAGTAGTCGACTATGGCAGCTTCTTTACAAAGCGCATTTCGTGGAGGATGCGCTTTTGCCGTTTCAAAATGTAAGGACTGGGATTGGCCGAGTTGAAACGGCGTGGATTGGGAAGTGTGGCAGCAATAAGTGCACATTGCTGGCGGGTGAGTTTCGATGCTCGTGTATGGAAGTGCCACTCGGCCACGGCGTCTGTACCATAGATGCCGTCGCCCATCTCAATAGAGTTTAGGTAGACTTCCATGATGCGATGTTTCGACCAAAGGAGTTCTATAAGTACCGTGAAATATGCTTCCAGTCCCTTCCTGATCCACGAACGGCCTGGCCATAGAAAGACGTTCTTGGCCGTTTGCTGGCTGATGGTGGAAGCACCGATTTTGTTTTTCTCTGGGTGTTTGATATTGCGCATGGCCGCATGTTCAATGGCTTGATAGTCGAAACCATGATGCTGCAGGAAGCGTGCGTCTTCGGAGGCAATGACAGCAGTAGGCATATTAGGAGTCATCTCGTCGAGTGACACCCAGTGGTGGCGCAACGTCAGTTCACGACCCTCGCCAGCCTGCTGAGCCATGCGGATGAACATGAGTGGTGTCACCCATACAGGAACCCATCGCAGTATGACGACAGAAAGAATAGTGGAGGCGAAAAACGCCACCACTATCCATTTTATAGTCTTTTTGAAGAAATTAAGAATACGCTTCAATTTAAATACTTCATGCTATGTTATTATCGCAAAGCGACAATTCCTAACCTCTTTTCTCAACCCTTAGTTGGACTGTGCCTGAGCCTCCTGGATCATCTTCTGAGAAGCATACATGTAAACCTCTACGCGACGGTTCTCAGCCTGACCAGCTGCTGTAGCGTTGCTGGCAACGGGGTTAGCCTCGCCAAAGCCCTCGACACTCTTAATCTGATTGGCGGGAACAGCCAGTCCGAGCAGATAGGACGATACAGCCTGTGCACGCTCCTGTGAAAGAGCGAGGTTCTTCTCGGCGCTTTGTTCTGCTGTAGAACCCTTCCAACCCTGATTGTCGGTATAGCCCTGGATGGCAATGTCGCAGTCAGCATTGTTCTTCAGCACAGTTGCAAACTGAGTCAGCGACGACTTGGCTGTAGCAGAGAGCTGAGCCTTACCAGTAGCAAAGAGGATACCTGAGTCGAAAGTCACTTTGACGGCCTGCAGACCATTAGCATCGGTAACGCTCTCAACCTGGGCGTTCTTCACAGCCTCGGCCTCAGCCTTAGCCTTATCCATCTTCTTACCGATAATGGCACCTGCGCCAGCACCTACGGCACCACCGATGGCAGCACCAATAGCAGTATTGCCTGCCACGTGACCGATGATAGCACCTAAGATGGCGCCACCGCCAGCACCGATACCGGCACCCTTCTGCATGTTATTACAAGCGAAAAGCATTCCTACGCAGAGGAATAAAGAAACAATCTTTGTCTTCATAATTCTTATTTTTAGTTGGTAAAACATTAAATTTAGGCGCAAAGATACTAAAAAAACTCATTTCTCATTTCTCATTTCTTATTTATTTTGTACCTTTGCAGCAAAATTTAAGAAAATTAGCAAGAAAAATGGCAAAAGAATTAAAAGATTTAACAAAACGGGCTGACAATTACAGCCAGTGGTACAATGATCTCGTAGTGAAGGCCGACCTCGCTGAACAGTCGGCAGTACGTGGTTGTATGGTTATTAAACCCTATGGCTATGCCATTTGGGAAAAGATGCAACAACAATTGGACAAGATGTTCAAGGAGACTGGTGCTCAGAACGCCTATTTCCCCCTTCTTATCCCGAAATCTTTCTTGAGTCGTGAGGCTGAGCATGTAGAGGGTTTCGCCAAGGAATGTGCCGTTGTAACGCACTATCGTCTGAAGGCTACTGAAGATAAGAGCGGCGTGGTAGTAGACCCCGCTGCCAAACTGGAGGAGGAATTAATCATCCGTCCTACCTCTGAAACGATTATATGGAACACCTACAAAAACTGGATTCAGTCGTGGCGCGACCTGCCTCTGATGTGCAACCAGTGGTGCAACGTCATGCGTTGGGAGATGCGTACTCGTCCATTCCTTCGCACTTCTGAGTTTTTGTGGCAAGAAGGGCATACAGCCCACGCCACCCGTGAAGAGGCCGAAGAGGAAGCTAAGAAAATGTTGCACGTCTATGCAAAATTTGCTGAGGAGTGGATGGCTGTGCCTGTCCTGCAAGGTGTCAAGAGCGAGACAGAGCGTTTTGCCGGTGCTTTAGATACTTACACCATTGAAGCCATGATGCAGGACGGTAAGGCACTGCAGAGTGGTACCTCTCACTTCCTGGGACAGAACTTTGCCAAGGCCTTCGAGGTCACCTATCTTAATAAAGAGAACAAACCTGAATACGTGTGGGCAACATCATGGGGTGTCTCGACACGACTCATAGGAGCTCTTATCATGACCCACTCTGATGACAACGGACTCGTATTGCCTCCGCGACTGGCTCCGATTCAGGTCGTTATTATCCCTATCGCTACAAAGCCAGAGCAGATGGAGCTGGTGAACAAAGAGGTGCAACCCATCATTGAGGCTTTGCGTCAGAAAGGTATTAGCGTCAAGTTTGACGATGCTGATAACAAACGTCCTGGCTTTAAGTTTGCCGATTATGAACTGAAGGGCGTTCCCGTACGTCTGGTATTAGGTGCCCGTGACCTGGAGAATGGTACTATCGAGGTGATGCGCCGCGATACTTTAGAGAAAGAGACCCGTCCGTTGGAAGGCATTGTGGAGTATGTAGAACAGTTGCTTGACGATATCCAGAAGAACATCTTTGAGAAGGCTCGCAAATATCGTGACGAGCGCGTTTATGAATGTGAAAACTACGAAGAGTTCAAGGAGCGCGTCAAGGATGGAGGCTTCTTCCTCTGCCACTGGGACGGTACCGCTGAGACCGAGGCTCAGATCAAGGAAGAAACCCAGGCTACCATCCGTTGTGTCCCCTTCGCCTACGAGCAGACACCCGGGGTCGACATGGTCAGTGGCAAGCCTTCAAAGCATCGCGTTATTATCGCACGAAGTTACTAATTTTGGACGAGGATGACTATGAGAATAGTCAATTCGTTGTTATATGTTCAACAAACAAATGCCTATATTGGTAAATCTTTGCATTTTGTTGCTCAATGAGAAAAAGAATTCTACAATAATGTGCTGATATATTGAGATTTATTTCATACCTTTGCAGCCGATAAATAGAGCGTAGTAGAAACTAAAACAAGACTGGATAGTATGAATATTGGCAAGCACATTGAGGAAATTTTAAGAAAGCAGGGTAAGTCGGCAGCGTGGCTGGCAACACAGATTCCCTGTGAGCGTACGAACGTATACAACATTTTCAAGCGGAAAAGCTTGGATGTTCGTCTGCTGATGCGCATCAGTGTTATTTTGGAATACGACTTCTTTAAGGAACTTTCTGAAGAAGCATTCCCAAAGACAAAATAATAAAGGCCGTTACCTACAAGAGGTAGCGGCTTTTTTTATCAGCAAAGAATGAAAAATGAATAATTTTTCAATATTGTAGAAAAATTATCATTTCCCATTTCTCATTCTCATTTTTTTTGTTTACCTTTGCACTCGCTTAAGCATACAATATATAATATTATAGTTTTTATGAACTTTACTTTGTTAATTACCGTCTTGTTGACGGCTATTACATTGGTGGTGGCGGCTTACGTAGTAGCCAAGCTAATAGGACCAAGATCCTATGCTAAGGTGAAAGGTGAGCCGTATGAGAGTGGTATCCCCACACGAGGCAGCTCGTGGTTGCCTGTGTCGGTGGGCTTTTACCTCTTTGCCATCTTGTTCCTCATGTTTGATGTGGAAACGGTGTTTCTATATCCATGGGCAGTAGTGGTGAAGGAGTTCGGCGCAGCAGCCTTGCTGAGCATTGGCTTCTTCTTGGTAGTTCTGGTATTAGGCTTGGCTTACGCCTGGCGGAAAGGAGACTTGGAATGGAAGTAAGGAAGCCGCACATTAAGTCGATTCCATACGAAGAATGGAATGACAACTCCTCGTTGGAGAAGATAGTTGACGAACTCCATGAAGGCGGCGTGAATGTGGTGACAGGTTCGCTGGACCAACTCATTAACTGGGGACGTTCCAATTCGCTCTGGTCACTGACCTTCGCCACTTCATGTTGTGGTATCGAGTTCATGGCCTGTGGCTGTGCACGTTATGACTTTGCACGTTTCGGCTTTGAGGTGACGCGAAACTCTCCCCGTCAGGCCGACCTGATTATGTGTGCCGGTACGATTACGCACAAGATGGCTCCCGCCCTGAAGCGTTTGTACGACGAAATGGCTGAGCCGAAGTACGTGATTGCCGTCGGTGGCTGTGCCATCAGCGGAGGCCCGTTCAAGTCGAGCTACCATGTGGTGAAGGGTATCGAGGAAATCGTACCTGTCGATGTGTTTATCCCTGGTTGTCCTCCACGCCCAGAGGCTATCATGTATGGCATGATGCAGCTGCAGCGTAAGGTGAAAATCGAGAAGTTCTTTGGTGGTGCCAACCACAAGCAGACAGCCGAAGAGGCTGCATTGGGTGTATCGAATGAGGAATTGACATTCCGTGAGAAGCATGGCGACCATCGTCGTGATTGCGCGCCACACTCTGACCTTCAAGTCAGAGAACCGATGGTAATCACTGAGGTTCCCCAGGAGTTTGTAAATGAAATGAAGGCTGCGACCGAATCGCAGCACACAGTAAAGGAGGAGGACAAGGCATGAAATTAGAATTCCTATCATTCGATTTTGACAAGTTCGCCTCTGAGATGCAGAACTTGAAGGACAAGAAAGGCTTTGACTATCTTGTGACTATCGTCGGTGAGGACTTTGGTTCAGAAGGAAACGGTCAAACCGGAGAATCCGGTTTAGGCTGTGTATACATTCTTGAGAATACCAAGACTCACGAACGATGCAGCGTGAAGCAGATGGCAAAGAAGCAAGTTTGCGGCGACGGTATGTCAAGCAACGGCAGCTGTGATTTGGAAGGTCAGACGTTGGCTTACATCCCCACCGTTTCAAACATTTGGAAGGTTGCCGACCTTTTGGAACGTGAGGTTTACGACTTCTACGGCATCGTGTTCTTGGGACATAAGGATATGCGCCGCCTGTTCCTGCGTAGTGATTTCAAGGGCTATCCTTTCCGTAAGGACTGGAAGTTCAATGACGAATATACGTTGGAGGACGATGTAGAACCTGACTATGGTTTGGAGTATTTCATCGACAAGGACGGCAATCTCCAGTCGAAGCAGAACAGGCTCTTTGGCTCTGATGACTACGTGATTAACATCGGTCCGCAGCATCCTGCAACCCATGGTGTGCTCCGCTTACAGACGGTACTTGACGGTGAAACCGTAAAGCGCATTTATCCGCATCTCGGTTATATCCATCGTGCCATCGAGAAGATGTGGGAAGGCATGACTTATCCTCAGACGCTTGCTTTAACAGATCGTCTTAACTATCTGGGAGCCATGCAACATCGCCATGCTTTGGTTGGTGTTGTTGAAGAAGGATTGGGTGTTGAACTGACTGACCGCATCAAGTACATTCGTACTATCATGGACGAACTTCAGCGTCTTGACTCCCATCTGCTTTACACCTCTTGTGTGGCTCAGGACTTGGGTGCTCTGACGGGTATGCTTTATGGTATGCGCGACCGTGAGCATGTGTTGAACTGCATGGAGGAAACCACGGGTGGAAGACTGATTCAGAACTACTATCGCATTGGTGGTTTGCAGGATGATATCGATCCAAACTTCGTCAAGAACTGTAAGGATCTCGTGAACTATCTGCGTCCGACCATCCAGGAATATATGGATATCTTCGGTGATAACGTGATTACCCACAACCGTTTAGAGAACTGTGGCCCGATGAGTCTTGAGGATTGTATCAACTACGCCGTGACTGGCCCTGCCGGGCGTGCTTCTGGCTGGAAGAACGACGTGCGCAAGAACCATCCCTACGATATGTATGACAAGGTAGAATGGGAGCAGTGTACACTGACTGGTTGCGACTCTATGGACCGTTATCTTGTTCACATCAACGAGATGTACCAGAGCCTGAACATCATCGAACAGCTCATCGATAACATTCCTGAAGGCGACTTCTATGTGAAGCAGAAGCCTATCATCAAGGTACCCGAGGGACAGTGGTACTACTCTGTCGAGGGCGTGGCAGGTGAGTTTGGTGTTTATCTTGATAGCCGTGGCGACAAGAGCCCGTACCGCATGAAGATGCGTCCGATGGGTCTTTCGCTGGTAGGTGCCTTCGACCCGATGCTGCGTGGTCAGAAGATTGCCGACCTCATTGCTACGTGTGCTGCTATTGACGTTGTAATTCCTGATATTGACAGATAGTCGGAGAATTGAAGAATTAAAGAATTGAAAAATTGAAGTTATTATGTTCGACTTTTCTATATTTACACAATGGTTCGACCAGTTGCTCAGGATTACAATAGGCTGTCCTGACTGGTTGGCAATATTGATTGAGTGCGTATTGGTGGGCACAGGTATCTTGCTGGGATATGCCCTCATTGCCTGCGTACTGATATTTATGGAGCGTAAGGTGTGTGCCTATTTCCAGTGCCGTCTGGGCCCGATGCGAGTCGGCTACTGGGGCTTGCTACAGGTGTTTGCCGACGTGCTGAAGATGCTCATCAAGGAAATCTTCATCGTCGACCGCGCCGATAAGTTACTCTATCTCGTTGCTCCACTTCTGGTGATTATCGGTTCTGTTGGTGCCTTCTCGTTCCTCCCCTGGAACAATGGCGCTACCATCCTCGATTTCAATGTAGGTGTATTCCTGCTTACTGCCATCTCTTC
>Ga0265298_10011397_pt1 | contig 10413 bp, 6 predicted proteins | sample AusTroGonzalo_MG_3_FD_193486 | JGI IMG/M metagenome (GOLD analysis project Ga0265298, IMG submission 193486) | Bovine rumen microbial communities from tropical cattle in Woodstock, Queensland, Australia - Gonzalo_01 | ecosystem: Host-associated > Mammals > Digestive system > Stomach > Rumen ... | reverse complement strand
GAGCCGTATGTCAATAATGTGATGTTTTCATTCTTCGACGGTCTGATTCCTGAGGGATGGATGCTGAACATCGCCGAACGCAACTGGAAAATTAATCGTCGTGACAGGATGGCATTGTTGCTTACCTGCTGCCGCGACTGTATCGGTAACGTCAGTGTTGAACCCATCAATATCAAGGAGGAACGCTCATGACAGACGAAAGCAAAACCAGAAGATGTCTATGCTGTTATCAGCCTCTGCATGATGGCGAAACAGACTATCACCCTCGGTGTGCCAAACGGTTCTTCGGACAGTCCGTGGCTCCCCAGTTGCCCTATACGAGAAAGGATATCGGCAAACTGGCTCAGGTAGTTGTGGAGAGCCGTACAACGGTTACGGGCGTACAGGCAAAACTCTCGATGGATTTGGAGCATGATGCATACGGACGTGCTCAAAGGCTGACTATCGTCGGGGTGATGGGCAGATATATCCTGAAGCCCCAGACAGAGCGCTTTGAGTGTCTGCCGGAGATTGAAGACCTGACGATGCATCTGGCAGAGATAGCCCGGATTCCCACCGTGCCCCATGCCTTGATCCGCTTTCAAGATGGCGAACTGAACTACATCACCCGTCGTATAGACCGTACAGATGATGGCCGTAAGTTGCCGATGGAGGATATGTGCCAGCTTGCAGGCAAGTTGACGGAACAGAAATACCAGGGTAGCTATGAGTTGATTGCCAAATTGATCAATCGCTATTCGAGTGTGGCTAGACTTGACATAGTCAACTTCTGGGAACAGGTCGTCTTTTCCTGGATTGTTGGTAATGCCGACATGCATCTGAAAAACTTCTCGCTGATTGGTGAGAAGCCAGGGAAGTATGTGCTGACTCCAACCTATGACCAGGTTTCAACAGCTATCGTGATGCCGGAAGACACAGATCAGCTGGCACTCCCGTTGAATGGCTTCCAGAAGAAACTCCTGTCGATGGACTTTGCCCAGGCGATGGAAGCATCTGGACTCAACAAGCAGATGATTCAGCGAATCTTCGGCCGTTTCATTCCATTGAAAGAGAAATGGTTTGCTTGCATAGACGACTCCTTTATCTCCGAACAACAAAAGATTCAGTTCAAAGAACTGATATCCAATCGGTTAGAAACGTTAATAAAAGAATGATGCCGCGACTCTCGCGAGCCGCGGCATCTGAAAAAGCCTATGTTTAACTAAAAGATGCCTCTCATTCTTGCTTTAAAATTCGGTGGCAAATTGACGAAAACCTGTTCATCGAATGACCTTGCGGCCTTTGTGGATATAGATGCCCTTGCGCTGGGGACGGCTGTTCGTAACGACACCGTTCAGACCGACATAGGGGCCATTGTCGTTATCCTCGCGGGAGACGCTGACGATGCCTGTCTCCAGGTCGAAGTAGAACCTGTCGATATGGGGGACGCAGTAGATAACATCGTCATCCGTAGCATTCTCTTTCAGTGGTTCTACGAAATACGACAGCACAGTGTAATAGCCGCTTTGGGGCACGTCGAGCGTCAGATCAGTCGTCAGCTTATAATTGCCGTCGCCAGCCTTCTCGGGCAGGGCTCTCAGGTAGTCGACGGCTTCCTGCCGCAACCTGGCTACTTGTTCGGTTTCTTCTTTTTCATCATAGATGCTGACATATAAATAGATACTGTCGGATGGTACGCCCTGAGGGACGGTAGCCTCGGGATTATCCGCGATACTGACGTGATAGGCAATCTGCCCAGGCAACAGTTCGTAGGTGCTTTGGTTGACGAGATAATCATCATAGCTTCCGATGGTGTCGCTCACCTCGATGAAACAATCTGCCAGCGGCGTACCGTCTGGCAAGGCTAACAACAAGCCGACTGTTCCGCTGGCCAGCGGCTTGACACAGAAGGTGACCTCCGTGTTCTGACCTGCCCGCAGATAGGCACCAGCCGTCATAGCGTCGCCCTCGCTGCGCGGCGTGTCGGCCGTGAGGTTCTCTGGCTTGACCTTACCGAAATAGAAGGGTACGAGATTGAGCGGCAGCGTACTCTCACGGTCACTCTTGTTGCGGATGGTCAGCGTCAGGTCATTACGCATGCCCATACGGCCAGGCCCCTTGGTTATTTCAGCCTTGGTAATCTCCAGATTCGGTATCTCCCAGAACAGATAGAACTGCCCGTTGTCCGTGCGCCCTGCTATGATGTGGAATTCCTCAGATCCCAGCATCTGCCAGTCACAATCTGGGATGTTGCGGAGACGTAACATCGGATAGAGCGCCATCCACTGCCCCGGCTGGAAAGATGTAGAGTCGATCTTGACAGGGCAATAGTTATATTTGTAATTATAGACGATGCTGTCAGCAGGGTTGCCATAGTAGAGCGGGGTGAGGGTACCGTCATCGGCACGGGTGCCAAAGGCATAGTCCATGCGGATATCTTTTTCGCCATAACTATCGGACATAATAAAGTACACGAATCGAGCTGTGTCGGGCTTTAAAGCCTGTATTGGATTATCGTGTCTAAGATATGCGGCAGGCTTAACTGTTTTCGGGCTGGTACCTTCCTTGTCGGGCTGCACACCGATGATGACATCCTGATCGATACTGAAGCCAATGCCGCTGGAGCCGGCTCCAGCACTGATGTTGTTATAGGGGTTGAGCACTGAGAGCGAGAAGTAGTCATCCGATGTGCCGCCCCAGCCCCAGTTGATATGGAAGAGACCGTTGCCGTCGTAGCCGTCGCAGACGAAGGCGTGTCCTCCGTCCTCGCTCAATCCGCCATACAGCACAGGTCGGCCATTAGCCAGCTCGTTGTAGATCAAGTCCTCCCAGCCGTCAATGCTATAGTACATGCGGTAGCTGACATGCGCCGTGTTCTGATAGCCGAAATACTTGACGAGGGCCTCCACAACGCCCTGATCGTAGCAGAGTGAGACCTGTGGGGAATAGTCCATCTGACAGCCCTGCCCGCAGTAGCGCATCAGCTTAGCCACGGCCTCCTGCTGTTCTGTGGTACCGATGATGCCGTCTGGCGTCTCGTAGGTGTCGAGCATATTGTCCCAATCGAAGGTTGTCGGCGGCAGCGCGTCGATATGCCACACTTTCTCCACATTCTCGTGGGCCGTCGTGATGTCATAGGCGGGAATCTCCGTGCAGGCTTCTTTCGGCCACTGGTAGTAGTTCATCACCATCGCCATCGCCGTGGCCACACACCCTGCGAGCGACTGCTGTCCCTTCCAGTCGGGATTGGCACCGTCGTAGGGAGGCACGTCGTTCCAGTAAGGCTCAAGCTGGTCCCAGTGGGTCTTGAGCAGCGGTTTGATAGCTTCGCGCGGGGCACGGGTCTTCTGTCCGCGCCTGCTCACGCCGTCTGTGAACTCCTTCGTGTTGCCCAGCGTCGCCATGGCCTGGTCGTAGCTCTTCAGCCATGCCCGCATGTTGTCGGGCATCCTGTCCCAGTCGATGGTGCCTGTGGCGCTGTAGCCCAGCACGGGCAGCGCACGGCTGTCACCGGAGGCAATCACATAGCCGCCGCCCTCCAAGTTGAAGGCGTAGATGCTCTTGGCATCTGTTTTCGCCGTGGTGGCCTTCCTGTCCGAAGCGACATTCATGCCCCTGGCCTTGGCGGCACCGTTGGTGGTGAGATACTTCAGGGCGCGGTCGCGCGCCTGCTCTTCCGAAATCTGCTGTGCCCATACTCCTGCGGTCATCAGCACAAGCACTAATAAAAAAAGCTGTCTTTTCATCTTTGTAATGTCTGCTCTTACTTAATTGAGTTTTTGAATTCGCGGAACTTGGTAAGGAGTTTGTCGTAGTTGGCAGGTTGGGGGAATATGATGCCGGCACTGCAGTCTTCGACCTCTATATGGCGCGGTTTCTTCAGGAAATGCTTGAAATTGAAATTCATGGAGTACTTTTTCTTCTCTTCCTTGGATACGACTTTGAACTGAAAATTCTCGTCGCAGACGATGGTCGGATCGCCTTCATAGGCGTCATTCTCGGCTTCGGAGCGCAACATATTCGGCACCATCCATCCCACCAACGGGCGTTCAATGTTCCAGTCACTGGTCTGGACGATGTAATACGGCTGGCAATCCACGTATATCCTCGGCACTCCATGGTAATATTGCCTGGTATGTGCGGCAATAAGCATTTCCAAAGCCAATTCCTGCACGATACCAACCTGAGGCATGTTATCTATGCGCTTGTCCTGCGGAGCCAGTTCGTTGTCGAGGAAGGCATCCTGAATCAGGGGGAATCCGCGGAAAGGATTCGCGCTCATCATCATATAGCCATAGAGCAGTTTGGTGCCGTTGGTCACGGGGTCAAAACGCCCCAGTTCTTCCTGGAAGGCATCCACTGTCATCTCCATGAAATCGAAGGCGTTATCCCAACTTTGTTTTCCCATGTATATCATCATGAGAGCATAGCAGGAAAGTCCCTTCAGTGTGTCCTGGGGCGCGGGGTGCTCCTGCGCAATCTTAAAAGCACGGTTGGCGTAAGTCAGGGCACGGTCATAATTCTTTTTCTCGCCCAATGCGTCAGAGATACACGCCGTCGCAGCCTCGTACTGCATCTTGCCGTTCGTCGGGTTCTTGTCGGCCAGCTTTGTCTTGGCCTCAAGTTCTTTCAATGCCTCTTCCTCTTCGTTCTGGGCATTCACTGTTGTTGTCATTGCGCAGCAAAGGACGGCTGCGAGCGTCATCATAATCTTTTTCATTGTTGTTTATGTTTAAATGTAATTATTGTGCGTTAATTGGTCCGCCGCCACCGCAGGTGGGATTGCCCCAGGGTAGGCCGGTGTTGATGCGGAGGAAGTTGCCCCAGCCGGTCAGCTTGTGGAATGTACTCTGCTCGTAGCCCTCGCCGATGTTGCTCTTGACTTTTGCTCCGGCACCAATAAAGTCATAATTGTAATAACCCTGGTGATAAAGGCAGACGCTGAGGCTGTATTGGTCGAGATGCTGTACGCTCCAGTTGACGTCGGCGCGCTGTAGGATGGCCTTGCCGAAGGCCGTGCGCAGGTCGGCTGCAATGGCTGTCAGTTCGGCATCGTCCGTGTTGGCGGCCAGCTTGTCGGCATAGTCTTGGAGATCAAAAAATGGCGTGATGTAGCAGTTTTCGGGGTTATCGCCTACGGTATTGAAGCGATAGACCTGCTTGGTGGCGAGGTCGATAGCCTCCTTCTGCGTCGGGTAGAGGGCAACGACACGGTCGGCCAGTCGGCGGGTGGCGTCGAGGATGCCGTCCATTTCGCTGGTACGCAGCAGTTTGAAGTCGCCGTTGCTGGCCGAACCACCTTCATCTTTGTAGTTGTTCTGCCATACGGGTGTGATGTCGTTGAGCATGTAAGCGAAGGCATCCTCCACGTCATTCTTCTCGATGAAGCCCTTGACGAAGCCCGCCAGCACCTCGCCGCCGCTGCTGAGTACGTGGGCGGAGCAGGCGATGTACTCGGTCACGTCGCGCAACTCGGTCAGCGTCTCCATGTTGCCCATCAGGCAATTGTGGAAAAAGATGGCCTTCAGCGGGGCGCGGTCCGTGGCCTTGATGGCCTGCGCAAGTTCGTACATGTCTAACTGTTCACCACCGTTCCACTCGTCGCCGACGACGCCGCGTGTGAAATCTGGATTCTCGTAATACTTGTCCGGGATGTCGTTCGTTGGGTCGAAGCCGCTGCCGTGGCCCCAAATGGCAAAGATGTATTCCTCGGCGGGGCAGAAGAGGCTGCTGAACTCGATGAACTGGTGGATGGTGTTAGGATCGTAGAGCTTGGTGGCGATGGCCTCGGTGTGCATACCGAGCGCGTTCAGGCCCTCCTCGTGCAAGCGGTCGAGGTCGGTCTCGCTGTTCAGTTCGAACCATACGATGTCGCCGTCGTCGGTCATCTGGCTGCTGGTGTTCTGGCCGTATTTGTAGAGGACAGCCACGCGCACCCTGGTCGAGTCCTTCAGGTATGGCCTCAGTTCCTCCCAGAATCCCTGCTCAATAATCCAGTCCATGCCGCCGCCGGCGTTGCCATAGACGAACACGGTGTAGCGGGCCTGGAGGCCGGGCACCGACAGCAGTTCCCGCTTGCTCCACTCGTCGAACTGGGTGGCCTGGGCAGCATCGGCCTTGTCGAAGGTCATCACGCTGCCGCCCTCATAGCCTATCGCCAGCTTGCCACCCTCGTCCTGATACGTCCAGTCCCAAGGGCCGTCGTCCATCATGGTAACCAGTTTGCCGTCCTCGGCAGTGTAGGTGAATGGCTGGTGCTGCACGGCAACAGGCTCCTCGCCCGCCATGAAGTACGTGTCGCACACGCCCGTGCCGTCGGCATTGAACATCCACACATTCCACGACTTGCCGTAGTTCCAAATGGAAAAGGTTTTACCCGAGAGGTCGCAGACCCATGTACCCACCAATGCCTTGGGGGCTGTCGGATTCGTCGTCGGGTTGTCGTTGTTGTCGGTTCTGCACGATGTTAACATCGGCATGGCCACCCAGCAGCAAAGCACGGCTGCAAGCGTCATCAAATACTTTCTCATGTTGCTTAAATGTTTAAGTAGGTTTTATTTATATAATGTATAGTTCTCTTACCATAGCTGTAGTCGCCTCTCCTTGGGGATGAAGAGTTTGTCGCCCTCCTTTATTCCAAAGGCGTCGTACCACGCATCGATGTGTGGCAAGGCTCCGTTGACGCGCCAGCGGCCCTGGGAGTGGACGTCGCTGGTGGTGCGGAGGCGTAACTCAGCATCAGTGATGTTTTGCGCCCAGATGTTGGCGTATGACAGGAAGAAGCGCTGGTCGGCAGTGAACCCGTCGATGGTGGCGGGCGGTGTCTCGACAGCGTTGTGATAGGCCGTCCATGCCAACTGTAATCCGCCGTGGTCGGCCAGGTTCTCGCCGAGGGTCATGCGTCCGTTGGCATGCAGACCCGGCAACACCTCGATGGCATCGAAGAAGTCGGCATACATGTCGGCCTTCTCTTGGAACTTCGCAGCATCTTCGGGCGTCCACCAGTCGTGCAAGTTACCGTCTTTGTCGTAAAGGCGTCCCTGGTCGTCAAACCCATGGGTCATCTCGTGGCCAATGATCACGCCGATGGCACCGTAGTTGATGACATCGTCGGCCTCCATATCGAAGTAGGGCGGCTGCAGGATGGCGGCAGGGAAGCATATCTCGTTAGTGGTTGGTTCATAGTAGGCATTGACGGTCTGCGGCGTCATCCTCCATTCAGTGGGGTCCACAGGCTTGCCGGCACGTTGTCTGACAAGCTCCGCATTCCAGAAGCGGAAACACTGGATGACGTTCTCCACGTAGGACTTGCTACTGTCGATGTGCAAGTCGCTCATATCGGTCCACTTGTCGGGGTAGCCCACCTTCACGATGAAGGCGGCGAGTTTCTCCTTGGCTGCGGCTTTTGTGGCATCACTCATCCAGTCCTGTGCGTCGATGCGCTGTGTGAGGGCCATCTGCAGGTTGCTGACCAACTTGAGCATGCGCTCCTTGGCGGCGGCGGGGAAGTACTTCTCGACGAACATCTTGCCCACTGCCTCGCCCATCAGGTTGTCCATTTGCGTCGAGACGCGCTGCCATAGGGGATAGTCCTGCTGACGGCCCGACATCACACGCCCGAAGAAATCGAAGTAGATGGCCTCCGTGGTGTCATCCAGATATCCAGCGTAGCCTCTGATTTCAATCCACTCCATGTAATCACGGTACTCGTCAGCACTCATCTCTGCCATGAGCTGGTCGGCACCGGCACAGAAGTCGGGCTGACCTACCACAAGATTCTGAATGCAATCCGACGGCACGTTCATGGCGTTCATTAGTTTCTCCAGTTGAATGTGGGGATAGGTGTCGTTAAACTGAGCCAGCGACATCTTGTTGTAGTTGGCCTCGGGGTCACGCAGTTCGGTCAGCGAGCGGCTCACCTTGGCCAGTTCTGTCTCCATATGCATGACGTTCGCCATCTTCTGCGAGGCTTGCTGATCGGTGAATCCGAAGTGGCAGAACATCTTGACGATGGTCTGTTTGTAAGCCTCGCGGATGTCGGCGGTGGCGTTGTCGAGGTAGTACTCTTTCAGCCCCATCCCTATGCCGCCCTGATTCACCATCAGTATATTCATCTTGGAGTTCTTCACATCGGCAGCAAAATTGGTGATGAGGAATGCGTAGAATTTCTCTGGTACCAGTTGCAGTTGTATTTGGAACAGCTGCTCCACCGTGGTGGCCTGCTCCATCTGCCTGATGATGCCCATCAGCGGCTCCACGCCCTGCTGGTTGCGGCGCTGGCTGTCCATTGCCAAGCGGTAGAGGTCGGCCAGTTTCTGCTCCGTGGAGCCGGCGGCAAAGTTGCCTGTCTGCAGCTCGTCGAGAATGGCATTGATGCGTACTTGGTTTTCTTCTGACAACCTTTCTGATGAGCCGTAGCGCGAATAGGCTGGCGGCAGAGGATTATTTTTTATCCATCCGCCACAGGCATACTGATAGAAATCGTCGCCAGGTCGGACGGACGTGTCGAGGTTTGAAATGTCGATGTCCGACGTCTGCTGCCCCTGTTGCGTGGGATTGTCGTCGGTGCAGGCCGTGAAGCCCAACGCAATGATGACCATGGCCGTCAGAAAGAGAATCTTCTTCATAATCACATTATTATTGCTTCTCCTAATATATTCATAGCCATTGTCCACTAATTCAGCCCCCAGAATCAATGGTTAGGTAATTCTGTCGCGTTGTCCTCAGGCAAAACAAAATTAAACGACGAAGGACTCCATGCTGGTGGCGGCGTAGGATTCAGGTACATCCATCGGCTCCATCCCGTCAGCTTGTCGAAGGTTGTCAGCTCATAGGTGTCGGCAAAGGTGCTGGGCCATGTGTCGGTCGTATCAAGCTCGTAGTGAGCCAGGTTTCCATCGCTGCTGTCGCCACCATCATCAACGTAACGATAGTAATCGCGCTTACCGTCCGAATAATACACATAAGCACCCATCAACTTAGATTCTGCACCATCGCCCTCATACTTGTAGACCACATAAGTACCTTTACAACCAAGCATCATGCTGTAGTCCACTTCAAAGTGATGGTCAGTCAGATATTTGCTGTGACGCTGTCTGACGATACAGTCATTGAAGGCAGTAATGAGGCTTGAGACGAATGTCGGGTCGTACACATCGGGCAATTCCCAGAAAAGACTCTCGATATATCGTCCCATGTCGTAGAACGGACTACTATTATACACTTTCATGGCGTTAGCCGTACACAGGTCTATGCGTGTACGCTGGTCGTCAGTTCCGTTCTGGTAGGTATTCACCAATCGGTCGGTAAACTCCTTCAGCACGGGAGCCAGGTCGTTCAGTCTACTGGTCTTGGTCAGCGTGAAGTCATAGTAGAGGGGATCGTCGGGATTGGTGCTCTGATAGAAATTCGCGTCCCAGTTGTCCATATTGGCATCGATGAAATTGGAGAGCGCCGTCTCCGTATCCTGTCTGGCAGCACAATTGTCGACAATGGCATAGAAGGCGGAGCCACAACCCCACATGACGTAGGTCGAACAGGCAATGTAGTCGGTGACGTCCTTCACATCGTAGAGAAACTCCAGATTGTTCATCAGGCAGACGTAAGCCACGATGCCTTCGATATGCACTGAGGCATTTCTCACGCCACGCGCAAAGCTCTTGGCTGAGAAGCATTTGTGGTTATATCCATCGTCGTAAATCAGTCCGCGAGTCTGTGCACTATTCATTGGATTGCTGGTTGCGTCTGCTAAATCCGCATGAGGCAAGTAGCCGCCACCATGGTCGGCCATCACGAGGATGTACCTCTTGGCAGGATAGTTCTTAGCAGCCCAGTTAATGAAGTTGGTCAGCGAGTCGGGATTGGTGACATCGGCATTCGTCTCTCCGTAAGGCTCCGTTTCCAGCAGTTGCTGACGCAGAGTCTTCTTGGGATCTACCGCAAAGCGATAGCTCTCGCCAGCCTTTGGATGACATAAACAGAAGTAATTCCCCCAATCCATATCCTCCATCTCTTCCTCGGACATAAGCTTAGACGTTTCGTCGGCCCACTGTACAATAGTTTCATAGTCATATTGATCATAAACCGTCGGGTTGAGCGATGTCTTATACTGAGCCACCACGTTCACACGGTCGAAACTCTCGGGTTTAGCCTTGTAGAACTTGTGGAAATCGTCTAAGATGCCTCCATCCACGTTTCCACCACCACAGCCGTACCACAGAATGGTGGCATCAGCCAGTTCTTCCTCCGGATCGACCGTTGGGTTCACAGGATTATCTTCGTTACTACTACAGGCGGAGAACACCGTCATTGCCATTGCGCAGCAAAGGACGGCTGCGAGCGTCATGATAATCTTTTTCATAAACATATACATTAATAATTAATATCTTCTCATTACTGGTGTCGGGGGAGGCAGCGGATGACCTTCATTGATTC
>Ga0265298_10011396_pt1 | contig 10416 bp, 11 predicted proteins | sample AusTroGonzalo_MG_3_FD_193486 | JGI IMG/M metagenome (GOLD analysis project Ga0265298, IMG submission 193486) | Bovine rumen microbial communities from tropical cattle in Woodstock, Queensland, Australia - Gonzalo_01 | ecosystem: Host-associated > Mammals > Digestive system > Stomach > Rumen ... | reverse complement strand
TCTGTTCAAAGCAATTCGCAAGGAAGGAAATAACTATCAACGCAGAACAGGCAATCCTGTTTTTGCATAAAACGGAAAGGGCGTTCATTTCATGACGATTTGAGCGTCCTTCTTGCGAGTTCTTCGCAAAATGAGGTAGAAAAATGGCATATAGTGGTTATTTAGTGAAAGTAGGCGGTTCTCAATCAGGATATGCGATACCGCTGTCATTCATAAAGGCAGAAAGTTACAAGGTAACTAAATTGATTCAAGACTTGGATAGTTACCGCGACACGGACGGGGTATTGCACAGAAACGCCTTATCGCACTTTGCGATTAAATGCGAATTTGAGTGTGTTCCAATGCTGACAAATGCAGAAATCAATTCCGTTGTCAGTTCCATACGGGCGAAATACTCATCATTGCCGGAAAGAAAAGCGGTTGTATCTGTTTATGTTCCTGAAACGGACGAATATATTGAACAGGATATGTATATGCCGGATATCGAATATGATATGTACTATGCGGATTCAACAATGATTCAGTACAGTTCAGTTCGGTTTGCTTTTATTGGTTACTAAAGAGGTTTTACCATGATTGATTATGTAGATGCAGAATTATTCGATGTTGATTCACTCGACAAACAAATCCATATCGCGATAAGCGGAACTCAGACGGTTCTCGGAAACGAAGATATCATGTCTGAGAGTTTTCAGTTGATCGAAAGTTTGTGTTCAGAGGAATATCTGAAATTCGGTGCGGTTGAACCCAGGTGCGTGAAATTCACAGTCAAGTATAGTGCGCCTAAACTTCTCAATAAGTGGCTGACTATCACAATGACATTGCAAGGATCGAATACGCCTTTTTCTTTCGGTGATTATCAAGTTACATCAGACAAGCCTTCATCAGACAGAACAACAAGGTCTGTTGTCGCGTATAGCCATTACCATAAGATTCTGAAAAATACATATAAATCTTGGTACAACAGTATTTGGACGAACGGCAATACCATGACAATTAAACAGTTCCGTGACAAGTTTTTTGAAAGACTGCTCCAAACTCATTCATGGGTTGTTCAAGAAACAACTACATTGCCGAACGATAATGTTACCATCAGAAAGTCAAAGAAGATCCACAGAATTTCAGGCAAGGATATTTTGAATGCGATTTGCGAAATCAACGGCGTATTTGGATATCCGGCTAGGGATGGCGTTTTCAGATATATCAGGCTTGATAACAGCAACACGGGAACAAGCATTCCTAATTCGCTTCTCATATCTACAGAATACGAAGATTACGAAACAACAACGATTGACCGTGTTGAAATCTTGTCACAGAACGGTGGTTTGTTAGCATACGCCGGAGAATCAGCGAGTGATTCCGAAAACAAATATACTATTGAGAATAATTTTTTGTTAAAAGGATTAGGAAATGGTGCGAACGGAAAAGAAACGGCAGAAGTGTTAGCGGCTAATCTTTTAAGAGTTCTCGATCAAATCAATTATGTTCCTTTTTCGGCAGAAATAAAAGGCAATCCCTGTTTTGAAATTGGTGACAGAATTTCTTTTCAATCGCATGGAACTACAGTAACTACATTTATCACAGAGAGAACGCTAAGTGGTACGCAATCACTTCATGACGAGTATTCAGCGGAAGCCGGAGATGCCGTTTATCCTGAGATTATGAATCCGACTCAATCAAAGTTTAAAGAGATTAAGAATGAAGTCGGGAATATAGCAGATGCATCAACAGGGGAATACGAAGTTCCGAGCATTGATGATGCAGTCAATGACGGCGATCTGTATTTCAACTTCGGAACTCATCATTTCTATACGCCGTTATACGAAATCGTGCATCCTGATGGAAAAGATGGGTGGGTTGATAGCACATTTATCTCGAGCGGAACACGTATAACGTTTACAAGACCCGGCGATTACGCAACGTTAGAAGAGTTTGAGTGGGGAGAAGGAGAAGCGGGATATCACGCTTATATAACAGGATCGATTTATCCTAATATTACATCCAACGAATCGCCGAATATTGCGGCGAACGGACATTACGGCGAACCGCTTTTAGCGTTGCACGGAATAACAGCCGGAACTTACAAAATAAGTTGCAAAGCACAATGGGAATGTACACACCCTTATGATCCGACTGATCCACAATATGCAGGCTTGGCGTATGCGCCTGGGTTTACCGCGTGGACAGATTCAAGAACTATCGAGGGCGGTGTTCCGACAACGCCCATCAGATTTGACAGCACAACTCACGCTTCGGGATATACGTACTACGAATTTCAGCAAACAGTTACGCAAAGTCAGGCAGACAAACAACTTTATATGTGGATTGATTGGTGGTGGCCGATATATCCATCAGAAATGAATCCGAAGAAAGCAGAGTTGACGATTTTTATCAAAGATATTCTGATTGAAAAAATCATTGATGTGCAGACAGGTGAAACAGATGGCGGTCTTGAAGAAACAACAGAAGATTATGTCGGCGACACCTATGTAAATGTGCAGAAACCAGCCGTGCAAACAAGGTCTAGGGCGGTCGGCGATAGCGAAGGAGAAGTTACAAATAATTGGTATCAAATCGAATATATCAGAAAAGCGGATACATCGAATAAATCAGGTCTTACTTATTCGGGCGCAAAGGTTTTGTCCACAAAAACAGATGTAATGCGCGCTCTTGTAAAAGCAGACCCTCCACAAGCATCGCAAGGTACTAATCGTTTTTGTGTTAGATACACAGGATCACCCGATCCGAATATCTCAATCGAAGCGTTTGGCGGCAACGAATGGACGAACAAAACGCTGAAACAGTATGAAGATGGTTCGTTCAGAATTGTTTGCGGTGGCACAAAAACAAGCGGAACTGTATCGTATTTTGCTTACAAGATAACAGGATTGACAGTAGGATATTCGTATTACTTTAACTTTGCGGCAGACTTCGGAAAGAATGCTCAGTTCGGTAACGATACAACCAAAAGTCTTGGCGTTATTTTTAACACAACGGGTACGATAGTTTCCGATGATTATTCCGGCGAACCGCGTACGTTTAATAGAACAACTTTATACGAATCGTTCTACCGCTCCAACAACAAGCATTACTACGCTTTCAACTTTGAAGCAACGGAAACCACGATGTATATGTGCGTTGTTTTGGGCGATTTGCTCGCTTGTACAACACAACTTACGTTTACAGAATTTGTAATCGCGAACAGCGAACGAAAGTATATCAGAAAGTTTTATCTGTACGATACTGTTCAACACGGATGGTTAGAGTACAGACCGTTCGGAAGCACAGATGATGGTGGTTCTGTTGTTCCTGATAGTCTTAATGATTTATCAGATATCGCATTGTCAAATGTACAGAATGGTCAGTTGCTTACGTTTGATTCTACGGATGGATTGTGGAAAAATGCGAACGGATATACGTTACCGATAGCGAGTGCAAATGACTTAGGTGGCATCAAAGTCGGAAATAATTTGTCAATAGATGCAAACGGAGTGCTAAGTGCATCAAGCGGAACAACAGTAGTTGCTAATCCGTCAGGAACAGGAACGGCAGATTTGACAGCGTTACAAGTCGGTAATGATATTTACGATATCCCTAGTGGCGGCACGAACGTAGAAGCGAATCCGTCCGGTGCCGCGACAGAAACTTTAAGCAAGTTGGAAGTAGATGGAACAATTTATTCCGTTCCTAGTGGCGGCGGTGGCGGCTCTTCGTCTGAGATCATTTCAATCACGGGCGGCGATAACACTACATCAAGAACATTCTCGTTTGCTGAAACGCCGAAGAAAATATCCGTCACTTATGATTCAGCCGATTATACGCCGTGGATTGGTCATTGGGAAATGGTTTGGGGCGATGATATTATTTACGGCGTTTGTGCTGCGAGGGCGAATGCCGGGCAATTAAGTCCTACTTTTGTCAGGGCAACAATTTCTTATGGTGCTGACGGAAAATCTTTCACGATCACGGGTGGCAACGCATTTCAAGCATGGAATCAATCAGGAAGTGTTCGCGGCGGTAGGATGTTTGTTGAATACTAAAATTAAAGGGCGGTTATTATGCCGCCCTCTTTTATAATCAAAGTAATATAAGAATAATAATAATTACAATAAAGCATACAAACATGATTTTTAGTGGAGTTAAAAGCAGGAATTTTACGATTTTCACGGCTGCATCTCTGCTTTCCTTTTGAAACTCTAATTCTCGATCTAATTTTCTTAATGTTTCCACCTGTTCTTCTTGCAATGCGATGTTCGTTTCTTGTTGTGGTACATTAGGTTGCCATACAAATTCAAGACCACATCCAGAGCAAAACCTTGAATCATCGGATAGTTGGATATCTTTACCGCATCTTGGACATATCATGTGCTTTCTCCCTTTTCACGTTCCATCTGCATTGTTTGTAGATCAATTTGATCATAAACATTCTGCCTTCTTTCTGGCGGTAAGTTTATGAACATCTTAAAGAAATGTTCAGCCTTGTCTTCTGCAATAACTTTGAAATACAGTTTATACAGAAAATCCTTGCTTTCTTGCAATACTTCTTCCGGCGTTAGTTCTCGAACTTCATATTTCCGTCTGATTATATTGCAAACCTTTAAAGATATATCATCATTAGGCTTAATGTTTTCCTCGATGTAATATTTTTTCCATTCCCATCTATATTTACGCTTGTCAAAATTGTTTGAGAAACCATAGGAAGATACTTCAAACCATATAAAATCACTAAACTCATGATCCAGGCGTTCGTCTACTATTTCTAAAAATTCTTCTTCTGAATACTCATGATAGGCTAAATCGGTAAATATATTCTTTATATGTCTTGGAACTGTCAATGTTTCGATATAATCATGGATTTTACCGAAATTCTCACAGGCTTGAATATAAATATCGTGCCTTTTTTGATGCAATTCTATACATGATTCGCTTAATGGATCGTATGGAAATTTGCAAATAGGACATACAGCTGCTGTGGTATCAGTAATAAGATAGTCTGTTCCAACAAAGAATCTACTTGCCATTTTCTGTAAATTCTCTGAACTTGGAGAACTTTTATCTATTTTGCTGACATATCCTTTTGCAAATCCGCACTCGGATTCTAGTTTGTTCACAGATATGTTGTTGATATTGCACAACATCTTTATTTTGTCTTTGGTAGAAATCACAAAATCACCACCATTCTGAAAAAATCGCACCATAATGTATTGACATTCTGAAAATATCACGTATAATGCAGATATGGGTTCTGAAAATATCGCACATACAATATATAGAATATCACTAATTATATAGTTATAAGTGGGTATAAGCAATTCTATTATGTCATATTTTCAGAATAAATGCAATAAGAAATGCAAATTTTCAGAAAGGAGTGGAAAATGCTCAACGAAAAGATCAAGGCAATAGCAGAAGAGAAAAAAATACCTATTCGTGTAATCGAAAAAGAGAGCGATCTTCCGCAAGGAAGTATTTGCAGATGGAACAAGGTTAAACCGAACGTTTACAAAGTTAAAGCAGTAGCAGATTTTCTTGGGGTAGATATAAGCGAGTTGTTATCAGATTAAACAATGAAAGAAGGCACAACAATGAAAAACATCATCATTTCAATCTTAGCAACAATCATCTTTTACACACAGTTCTGCGAGATCAAAATGTGGTACGTTATGCCGGTTTTCGCTCTTTGCGTTTGGCTTATTATCTCGGAAATCGAATGTGTAATTGAGGACTATCAGGACACGATGCAGCGTGGGAAAAGATTACAACGAAAAATACAAAGATTAGGAGGATCGTAACATGATGGAGAAAATGATCGTATTGGGTTTGGCTATTTTCTTGGCATTTTTCGCTACAGATTTGGAATCAGCGAATGCCGCACACATTCTCGAAACAAAGAAAACTGAACACGATTCACTTGATGAACAGAAACCAGAAGTTCCGGCTGTTAAAGGAACAAACATGGAAGCAACGGCATACTGCATCAACGGACGAACGGCAAGCGGAACGCAAACTAGGGTAGGGATAGCAGCGGCGAAGAAAGAGTGGCTAGGTAAAACCGCGATTGTTTACACGGTAGATAAGTATGGAAATCCTGAAACCTTCATAGGAAATTACAAGGTTGAAGATACAGGCGGTGAAGCAATCAATAGCGGAAGAGTTATAGATATTTGGTTTCCTACAAGAGAAGAATGTATCAATTTCGGACGCAAAAGCGTGTATGTGATGGTGGTGGATATATGAAACGCATCAAAATGAATTACCACATGAAAGTCGCTCTTGGTAAAGCCGGATATGACTTTAAAGAGTGCAAGTGCATTTTTGAGGACGATCAGGCGTGGTTGTTTGAAACAATCACAGATAAAGAAGAAGAAAAAGAAACCTTTTGGGTGGAGAAGAAAAAATGAAAGGGGAAAGGAAAATGAAGAAGGTTGTATTAATGCATCTTGTCCTGGATCATTTTTGCGGCATCAAACATCTTGACACAGACCTTTGGGATAGGACAATCGTTTCCGGCTTTAATCGTGAAGGCAAATCTACAGTTCTTAACGCAATCATCTATTTACTTACGGACAAGACAAATAATAACGCAGCAGCCGGTGATTCTGTAAGGCCGCATGACAAAAATGGTGTTCGTGAAGATCACGTTGATATTGTTGTTTCCGGCACGTTCGGAGTTGATAACGAAGAGTACACGTTGACAAAGATTCAGCGGCAAAAATGGGTGAAACGGCGCGGATCAGAAGAACGCGAGTTTCAGGGAAATGAAAATGTTTATTCCATAAATGGTGTTCCGAAGAATCTGAAAGACTTTACGGCGTTTATCAATGAGAATATTTGTCCGGTCGATATTCTTCCGTTCTGTATCAATGCAAATGCTTTTCTGTCACTTGATAACAAGAAGCGGCGCGAAAAAGTCTTATCACTTGCAGAAAACTATTCCGATGATGATGTGATCGCATCGAATCCAGAATTTGAAGAACTGTGGTATGATTTGAAAGTTGGCACAGTCGATGAAATCTCAAAACGTGATAAGGCAAATATCGCGGCACTCAAAAAGCGTCAGGCTGAAATTCCGGCAAGAATAGATGAATTATCAAGGTCGATCATTCAGGAAGATTTCGCTGAGTTGGAATTTCAAAAGAGTGCTTTGAAAGAAAAGTTGGTTGAATGCGAAGCAAAGGCATCTGAGGAAATCACTTTGCATACAACTATCAGTAAGTTAAAAGGAGAACTGACACAGATTGCAGCGAAACTGACAGGATCAGCAAACAGTAAAAGGCACGAACTTGAATTGAAAGCAATGGATATTAAGAACGAATCTCAGGTGCTTTCGGCAAAGATTACGGCTTACGAAGGTGATCTTGAATACCTGGAACAGACTATTGAAAACCGGCAGAAAGTTATCGTTGAAACAGAAAGCAATCTGGATAAGGCTACAAGGCGTGAAATCGGTCAAATTTCGCTTTTCTGCCCCACTTGTGGACAACTTATGCCTACAGAAAAACAGGACGAAAATAGGGCGAAATTGGAAGCACAGAAACGTGCTGAAATGGATCGCTATTCTGACTATCTTGAAACGCTTAAAGCAGAACTGAAAGCATCTATGGAAAAAGTAAAGGCTATCCGTAGCAAGTTGCCGGATATGTATACAAATCGGAATCAGTTACTTAACCAGGTCGCAGAGTTGGAAAAGGAAATATCATCCATGACGGAAATTGTCAACTATGAAGATGATCCTGAGTACATCGCAAAACAGAAAGAGATCGAATCACTTGAAAGCAAATTATCTGCATTCCGTGATTACAAATCTGACAAATACATCATTAAGGAACAGTTGGAAGAAGTAGAGTTCCGGCTCGGACAATCTGCGGTGAATGAAAAGGCAGAAGAGCGAATAGAACAGTTGAAAGAGGAACAGGAACTTGTAGGGCAGAACATCTTGAAAGCAGAAGGGCAACTTGATTTGATTGAGAAGTTTGTACGGGCAAAGATCGGGATGTTGGAAGATTCCGTCAATCAGTATTTCTCGATGATTAAATTCAAGTTCTTTCAGCCACTTGTGAATGGATCATATGCGGAGTGTTGCAAGATTACTGTGAATGGAATTGACTACGAAATTTCACTCAATAAATCAGATCGTCTGTTAAGTCAGGCTGATTTGGTCAAGGGATTCCAAATTGCAAACGGTGTTGAACTTCCGATCATGTTAGATGATTGCGAATCAATAGACGGTAAAAGAATCCCTGATTATAGCAATCAAATGCTTCTGTTCAAAAGAGATGATTGCAAGTTGACGATTTCGCAAAACAAACAATAATTTTATGGAGTTGCGGAAATGAATAAAGAAAGCATAGGTAGGGCAGTTGATAAATCTGGGCAAAAATTTGGAAGATTAACAGTATTGTCGTATGCCGGAAGAGATGAAAGAAATATCGTAATGTGGCTCTGCAAGTGCGAATGTGGAAATTTTGTTAAAGTTCGTGGCTACGAATTAGGCAAAAGAACAAACAGTTGCGGATGTTTAAAAAGAGAAATTTTTGATACCGGAAAATCGGCTGCCACGCACGGAATGAGCAAGACAAGGTTGTATGGAATTTGGGCATCTATGAAAACGAGATGTTATGTAAAAGGTCGAGATTCGTATGCGTATTACGGCGGTCGCGGAATTAAAGTTTGCGAAGAATGGAAAGATAGTTTTGAGGCATTCCGTGATTGGGCGTTGAACAATGGGTATAAAGATGAGTTGACTTTAGACCGTATTAACGGTGACGGAGATTATGAAGCAGATAATTGTCGTTGGGTAACTAATATTGAGCAACAAAGTAATAAACGCAACAATGTCTTTTTAGATGTAAATGGTGAAAAACATACTGTGTCTGAATGGTCAAGAATGATTGGCGGTAGCACTCACTTAGTTTCGGGAAGGTTAAGAAGAGGTTGGAGCGTAGAGGACGCGGTAACAATTCCGCCAGGCGGAAAGCACAGGAAGGAAGGTGTTACAGATGGCGAGAGTTGACAGAACACTATGTTACCAACACAAAGACGATTGCTTCGCCAATGTGAACGGAAGATGCGCGATCCTGAATAACACATTTATGAAAAATCCGTGCCGCTTCTACAAATCGCAAGCAGATTACGAACAGGGATTGAAAGACCATCCCCCAACTTTATTCTGCGGCAAGGACAAAGAATCGTGGTGAATGAAAGGAGAAACAAAATGGCAAATGAAGTAGCAGAAAAGAAAGCGTTTACAACAAGCGTTAGTGAGTGGTCAAACGAGATCACAACTCTTATCGAAAGAGATTATCAGGAGTGCGGAGTTCACTTTGACGAGTATTCAAAGAAGTGTGCTATGAGCGCGATGGAATCTATCTTTGCACTTGTGAAATCAAACGGCAGCAATCTAAAAGATATTGATACAAGCAATCTTCGTTCGATTGTAGAGAGATGTGCAAGTCTCAAATTGAACGCAAACGCTTTTCCTCGCGAGTGTTATTTCCAGATTCGAAAGCAGAAAGTCGGCAACACATGGGTTAGTCAGATTGAAATGGGAATTGAAGGAGCTGGAAATGATGCGATCCTTACAAACTACGGAAAGAATGTAGATACTGTTTATCCGTATTGGGTGGTAAAGGAAGGCGATACATTTATACCGCCGAAACACAAAGGTGTTGAAATCACGCCGCCGGAATGGGAAGAAAAAGGTCTGCCGAACGCAAAGGCTATCAAAGTTGTTTATCCTGTGAAACTTACGGACGGATCAATTCAGTATCTTATTTCAGACAGGGAAGGCGTGAAAGTAAATCTATTCGCCCATGTACGCAACAACCTTATGAATGAAACTTTTGGTATTTGCGCAAAGAGATATGATGCAACTCCGGCGCAGAAAAAAGAGATCGAAGAAAGAAAGCAACCTATCTATGACGCTCTTAGGAAGTGTGAAACCCTGGATGAAATGCTTGCTTGTGAGATTGCAAAACCGTTTATGTCAGGTGCATGGCTTGATACACCGGAAAGCATGATTATCCGTAAGATGTGCAACAATGCCGTCAAGAAATTCCCGAAGAACTATGACACGATGGCAAGTAGGGCGTTTGTTGAAATGGATGAAACATATCAGGCGCAACAGACAGAAGTTATTGAGAGTGCAAACACAGTTGATTTTGAAGAGTTTGATACAGATGAAAGTGGTGATCCGAAGTGAAAATATTGACACTTGGAACAGGAAGTAAGGGCAACTCTTACATACTGACAGACGAATCCGGCGAATCATTGATACTTGATTGCGGAGTGAGGTCAAAAGATATCAAACAGGCATTAAATTTCGATTTCTCAAAGATAAGCGGTGTACTCGTTACCCATAACCACAAAGACCATTCACAATCAGCAGCTGAACTTGAAACGTATGGTCTTGATGTG
>Ga0265298_10011395_pt1 | contig 10418 bp, 5 predicted proteins | sample AusTroGonzalo_MG_3_FD_193486 | JGI IMG/M metagenome (GOLD analysis project Ga0265298, IMG submission 193486) | Bovine rumen microbial communities from tropical cattle in Woodstock, Queensland, Australia - Gonzalo_01 | ecosystem: Host-associated > Mammals > Digestive system > Stomach > Rumen ... | reverse complement strand
TACGGAAAATCGGCGGCATGAAAAATCATGAATAGCGACGCTTATGCGTTTCCTGTATCGATGCCGTGCTCTTTCATATACGATTGTATCTCAAGCATCAGGCGGTCTTTGAGCTCATGCTCGCGGTTGCGGTTCTCCGATACAACAATTACATGGTCGGGCTGCTCGTTAAGATATACAACCTTGTAGTATTCAGTGGTGCGCAGTTGCTTTCCGCGAATCAGCGATTTATTCTTACGCCGAGCCTTGCCTGTATTCAGCAATGCTGGCCAGAACTCGTTAATAAATTGTTCGCGCGCCACTTCGTCCTGCGTGACAAGAGAGACATACGGAACACCGATAAACGTGTCGCCGACATTGTAGAAGAACATCAGTCGCTTCGACATGCTCATTATTTTTCCGCTCAAATCGATTTCGGCAACCATTAATCCTTTGTAATAGGCGCTGATTTGCGCGTTCAGCTGGTCTTGCCGCTTGGTGGCCTCCTCTTGTGTGGCCTGCATCTCCTCAAGGTTCTGGCGCATTTCCTCCTCATGCTGCGACAGCACTTCGGTCTGTTCGTTCGACTGCTCAAGCAGCTTTGCGTTGTGTGCGTTGATGCTGACATTGGAAACGGCCGACGCCATATTCTCGCACAGATGCTCCACAAAATCTATCTTGTATTTCTCGATATGATTGTACGAAATAAGCTCCATTATGCCGTAAATCTCATCGTTGACAATCATCGGAGCGAGCAGCAGGTTGCGCGGCTTCTGCTCCTCGCGTTTGCCTTGTGTGAATGTCACAAAGCTGTCGGGCACATCTTCGAGATAGATAAGACGCATCTCGTCGATAACGCGGCCGAAAAGACCGTCTTTAGCCGTTACAACGGTGTCGAGCATTATCTGCTTTCCGTAGGCTATGGCGGCCTTGCTCTCGAACTTCAGCTCTGTGTCGTACTCATCTTCTATCTTGAAATAAACTGCGCCCTGCACAATATTCATATATTTCAGCAGCTCGTTAAGTACGTTGTAGGCGAAACTGTCGGCGTTCTCGTTCTCCTGACGGATAATCTCACCAAATTCGGCCAGGCCGTGGGTAACCCAGTTGCGCTGTGCGTCGAACTCCTTCTTCTGGTCCTCCTCCTCTTTAGCCTTAACAAGGCTTTTCTGCATGGCGATAAGCGACTCGCCCAGAGTGTCCTCGTTGCTGAGCAGCCGGTATTGGGCGTCGTAGTTGCCCTTGCCTATCTCTCCGGCAAAGTTTACCGATGCTTTCAAGCCGTCGCTCAACACTTCAATCGACTCGGTAAGGTCGGTTATCTCGCTCTTAATACGTGTCTTATGCATCTTCTCGTCGCTTATGACACCCAGCGATAGGTCGGCCAGCTTGTTGTTGATGCCGACAATGGTTCCTGATATTGTCCGGGCCACTATTGAGATAACTATCGAAATGATAATGAGGCCAATAATGGTTATGATAAGCAAACGCAGAAGACTGCTGCTTCGTTGTTTGAAGCTGCTCTTCCACGACGATACGGTAACCACGTGCCAATAACTCTGCGCGTTGTCAAAACATGCCTTGTTGCAAACAATAATCGATTTCTCGCCGTTGATATCGTTGCCTATGTAAAGAGTGTCGCGGGCAATACTGTCGATGTCCGCAACAATAGTCTGTTTCGTACCTGTCAGTTTGGTGTCGCGGCTGTAGAGATATTTTCCGGATTCTGAAATCAGATAATTCTTTTCGTCTTTGCCGTCGGGGTTCAGCACAAGCAGTTTCTTCAAATCGTGTATCGAAAGGTCGATGCCCACAACGCCCATAAACTCATCCCACACGATTATTGGAGCCACTATTGATGTCATCAGAATGGAGTCTTTGCCGTTATAAGAATAGAAGTAGGGCTCCACCATTTTGGTCTTTTTTGTGTCGCGCGGCAGGGTGTAGAAATCCTCCTCGTATTGCGTGTCGGTTGTCTCTTCCGATTTTATCTCTTCGTCAACCCGATAAAAGGAGGGAGAGAAGCTGCCAATGGAATTGGAGTTAACCTTGTCAATGTAGTTTTCGTCAAGATTGTCGATGCTGTTCGGCTCCCAAATCGACCAGGCAGCACAGAGGTCAGGATTTTCCAGCAATGTCTGGTGCAAAAGGTCGCTGAAGAATGGCCGGCGCTCGGTCTCCTCAATATCGTTGTAGTTGGCCATGGTGGCAGCCAAGGTCTCCACTATCTTTGTGCGGCTTGCAACAAGTCCCTCGATGCGGCTGGTTATGTCGCTCGATTCCTGTTTCATTTCGGTGTACGAGTCGGCTTTGAGATTTTCCGCCACTTCGTAGATGATGTAACCCATTGCGGCTATATACATTATAAGCGATGTGCCCAACAGGTTGAGCACCATTTTCCGGTGGATAGTCTTTTTAAAAATCATCTCTTTTCTATTTAGTTTCCAGAAAAACGTTTTTACTCATCAATCAGACCGATAAGCTCTGTAAGCTCATTGTAGGCCTCTTCCCATTTGCTCTTTGCGTCGGCAAACACTTGCGGGATACGCTCGGTGCCCGAATTTTTCGTTATCGAGTTTATAATGGTGTCGAGCATGTCGGTTATCGGCTTCACTCCCAGATAATTGATTTTTGTCCGCAGGGCCTTCACCTCCATTTTCAGCACTTTGTAGTTGTTGCTCTCAATGGTTTTTTCGATGTCAGCAAACTGTGCGGGAATCTGCTCGTAGTAGCGGCGCAGCATGTTGTCAATCTTCTTCTCGTCGTTTTTGTAAGCGGCGTTCATGTTGGTCAGGTCGATAAGGCGGCGCTTCTTGTTAGCCGATGTTTTCAGCATGCTTTTCAATTCCTCTGGTATCACGCCCTCGGCAACCATATCTATCTGAGCCTCGTATTTCTTTTGTGTTGTTATGTCGAATCCAACAGCAACAATATCTACTATCTTCTTTGTGTCGTCGTAGATTGGAATGAAATGCATGCGGAGCCAAACGGCGTCTTTTCCCTCGCCAAATTGCTCGTCCTCCTCCATAATGTTGCCTGCCAGTATCTCGTCCCAGAAGTGCTCATGCGCCTTGGCCTCAACTTCGGTCATCTGGACATCGGCCTTGTGACGTTTGCCCACAACCTTGTTACGGCGCGTCTGCACAAAGTTCAGGAACTCCTCGTTGGCGTCGGTAACGCGTTGCTGAAGGTCGTAGTGGACTATTGGCACAATGTTGCTGAGTGATTCGATAACCGCCAACAGCCCCTCCTCTTTATGCGTTGTCTCCTCCTGCGTGGCCTGCATTTCCTCCATGTTCTGGCGTATCTCCTCCTCTTGCTGTTCAAGCACTTCGGCCTGCTGTTTGGCTTTGCTTAGCAGCAGTGTCGTCTGCGCGTTTATCTTCACTGTCGACAATGTGGATGCTATGTTCTCCGACAGCTTTTCGACAAATGCTATCTGATACTGCTCGAAAACCTTGAGCGAATAAAGCTCAATGGCGCCCACCAATTTGCTGTTGTAGATGAGCGGCACAATCAAAGCCGATTTTGGCAGCGAACGACCCAATCCTGAGCCGATGCGCTCCATATCATCGGGTATCTCGCTGATGAATATCGTCTCGCGCTCGTGATAGATGCGTCCCATAAGGCCGTCGCTGGGGCTGAAGAACGTTTTTTCGCCCTTGTCTTTGCCGAAGCCCAGATGCGACACCAATTCAAGCCCCTCACGGTCCTCGGGGACAATGTAGAGAGCGCCCATTTGCGCGTTAAGGTAAAGTGTCAGTGTCTTTATTATCTCGGCGCTTATAGTCTGCATATCTTTGTTGTCGATACGCAAAACCTTGTTGAACAGGTTAATGCCCGACGACGCCCAGTTTAATTGCTCCTCCTCGGCGTGACGCTGGTTTTCCTCTTCTTTGGCCTCATCGAGGCTCGATTTCATCTCGATAATGGCGTTGCCCAGAACATCACGGTCGCTCAGCGGACTGAATTTGTAGTCGGAGTTGCCGTTGCCTATGTTCTCGGCGAATTTGGTAACCTGCAGTAAACCTTCGACCACCTTGTTCGACGAATCGGTCATCTGCCCAAGCTCGTTGTTGCTCTCAACACGCATCTCAAGTGTCTCGTCAACCTTGCCCTGTGCCAGACGGTTGATAACCTCGTTAACCTTCTTTATCGGGTTGACAATACCCTGTGTCAGTATGGCGATGATGAGCGCAAGCAGCAACAGACCGATAAGAATGGCGCGTGTTACCACGTTGAGCGATTCGGCCATTTGTTCGTCAATGTTATCGTCGGTAACAACCACTATTTTCCATTGTGCGTTAAGGTTTTCGGGCAATATAGTCTGAATGTTGCAATAAGTGTCACCAGTGCTTCTGTTTATCAAAGTACGGTTCACAACATCTTCCGATGACTCGTAGAGGAAGCCGCCAATCAAAGTGTCTATCTCGTTGTAGAGTTGGCCGTTGAAGTTCTTGTCAGGGTTAGCGGCGATAATGTGTCCCTTGGGCGAGAGGATGAAAACATGCTGGTTTCGTTCTTTCCCTATTGAATCGATTATTGTCTGCAGCGAGTTGGCGTTGATGTCTATCCCTATCACACCGGCAAAACTGCCGTTTTTGTTTATCGGCATTGCCATTGGGATGCGCATGGTGCGCTTGGCTGTCGAACCGTCGTAAAGATAGTAATCAGGTTCGGCTATGATTGGAGCACCGGCGTCTTTACATATAAAGTAGGGGTCCTCCATTTCGTCGTAAACCTGAGCTATTGTCTTGGTCGAAGTTTCAGTTCCGTACGATGTGTTCTCCGCTTTCATTATATGGCGGCCCTCTTCGCTGCTGGCGTCAAGATACTGGTTGTCGAAGCTGAGCCACACAAACGACAATGCCTGGTTGTCCTCGCAGGCTTTCTTAATGGTTTTGTTGTAAAACGCGTCGTTTCCGGAGAAAGCCTGGTCATCAACCGACTCCACTATCGACCGCAAAGTCAGCAATGTCTGATATTGGTTGGACGACATATTGCTGATTATTGTCGATACGTCACTAATAACAGCGGCATCCTTCTTTTCCATAGTCTCGACAATCGAATTTCGGAACTGCCGTGTGGCAAACCCCGAGGCAAACAGGATTACGGCGAAAACTGTTCCTAAAACCAAGCATAGCACTCTGATACTGAGGCGGATTCTGATTTTCATATCTATCATTTTTTCTTTTTGAAACCCGAAGCCGGAGCCACCGTTTTCCACGACGCGGCACCCGACTGAACCAAAAAATAAATATGCACATTTTTTTTAATCGGGAAGAAATTTTGATGAGAAATTTTAATTGACGATGATGATAAACGATGACGATGACGTAAACAGAAAACTTAAACGTAAACGAAAACACTGACGATGACTTTTTGCATTTTGGGTTTTCTTTTTTCAGTCTAATTCGCTAACTTTGAAATTCTTTGGGGGGAGAAATGATGACGAAAACACTGACGAAAACTTAAACGAAAACGATGACGCAGGCTCTGCGTCCCTACACATTAATCACTAATCATTAAACTCTAAACCCTAATCATTTGACTTAAAACTTTAAACTTCAAAAACTTACAACCAAACACTTTCCTCTAAACTTTAAACCTCTTAACCTCTAAACTTTTAACTTTTTAAATACTTACCACTATGAGCAAAATCCGAAACTTAATGTTGGCAGTTGCAGCCGTGTTTGCAGCCACAACGACAATGGCTCAAAACGGCTTCAATTACCAGGCTGTTATCCGCGATGCCAACGGCAACCTTCTTGCCGAACAAAACATTGCCTTACGCATAACGTTGACGACCGCCAATGGCAACGAAGTCTATTACAAGGAGATGCACAAACCTGTCTCGACCAACGCCTACGGTGTGGTTTCGATTGTTGTGGGCAACGGCACGGTTTTGTCAGGTTATTTCTCGAAAGTGCCTTGGAACAGCGGCGAAGTGTATATGAAAACGGAGTTTGACCCTACGGGCGTTGGCACCGACGATTTGCTGGTTACCATAGGCACCACCAAGCTGCAATCGGTGCCTGTGGCCGAGTACGCCAAAAAGACCGGCGAGGTTGAAAACCCGAAAAACATTAAAATTCAGGCTACAAACGAGACTGGCGACGAAGAGGCTCTGTTTGAGGTGAAGGATAACGACGGCAAGGTTGTGTTCGCCGTTTATAAAAACGGTGTTCGCGTCTATGTTGACGAGAACGATGCGAAGGCCGCAAAAAGCGGTTTTGCCGTGGCCGGAAAGAGCGGTAAAGACGGCACTGAGAGCCAATATTTCTCGGTAAACGCCAGCGGCACAAAGGTTTATGTTGACGATGATACCGTAACAACCGGCGGCAAAGCTGCCAAAGCCAAATTCGCCGTAGCCGGCAAGAGCGGCAAAGCCAACGCCAACACCGACTATTTTGCTGTAAACGGTTATGGCACACAGATTTACGTTGACGACACCGCCAGCGGTAAGGCTGCTAAAGCCAAATTCGCTGTGGCTGGCAAAAGCGGCAAGGGTGACGGCAATCTGTTGGTTGTGAACGAAGCGGGTACAAAAGTCTATGTTGACGACGGCGACACAAAAGCCGCCAAAGCCAAATTTGCAGTTGCAGGACGCTCGGGTAAGGCCGGCGGGAACTCCAACTTCTTTGCCATTGACGACAACGGAACACAAGTTTTTGTTGACGACACCGCCAGCGGAAAAGCCGCCAAGGCTAAATTTGCCGTGGCTGGTAAAAGTGGCAAAGCCGATGGCAATCTGTTGGTTGTGAACGAAGCAGGAACAAAAGTCTATGTTGACGACGGCGACACAAAAGCCGCCAAAGCCAAATTTGCAGTTGCAGGACGCTCGGGTAAGGCCGGCGAAAACGCCAACTTCTTTGCCATTGACGACAACGGAACACAGGTTTTTGTTGACGACACCGCCAGCGGAAAAGCCGCCAAGGCCAAATTTGCCGTAGCCGGCAAGAGTGGTAAAGCCGACGGCAATCTGTTGGTTGTGAACGAAGCGGGCACAAAAGTGTTTGTTGACGATGACGACACAAAAGCAGCAAAGGCCAAGTTTGCTGTGGCAGGAAAGAGTGGCGGCAAAGCCAACAACACCAACCCCAACTATCTGACTATTGACAACGAAAGCACGCGAATTTACATTGATGATGCACCCACCGGCAGCAAGGCAGCCAAAAGTGGTTTTGCCGTTGCCGGCAAAAGCGGCGGCAAGGATGGCTCTGGCGAGCTTTTCAATATCGACCTTACGCAAACAGCCGAAGTAATCAACGATGAGAACCGCGTTTATTGGTATCCTAAAAAGAACGCGTTTATGGCTGGAAAACTGAAAGTTGACAGTGCTGCACAGGTGGGCACAAACTCGTTTAATGCCGGTTACCAAAATAAAGCCAGCGGCAACTTCTCGCAGGCGTTTGGTTACCAATCGGAGGCCACAGGCTCAACAGCAATGGCTATAGGTTACCAAAACAAAGCCAGCGGCAACTTCTCGCAAGCGTTTGGTTACCAATCGAAAGCCTTGGGCGAGACTTCAATAGCCATTGGTAATCAATCCAAAGCCTCAGGCAAAAGTTCGTTCGCCTTTGGAGAGCAGACAACCGCTGCGGGCGAGAGTTCTGTGGCTATTGGCGTTAGTGCAAACACTGGTTCAAATGCCAAAAATGCCTTTGTGTTTGGCAAATCGGCAAGCGCTACAGGTGAAGGCAGCTACGCCATTGGTGAGAGTGCAAACGCAATAGGCAAAGGCAGTTACGCATTAGGAAGTATTGGTAAAGATTCGACAGGTCTACGTGTTTCAGCGGCAAAGACATCTGGCGACTATTCATACGCCATTGGTGCGGGCACCGAAGCCACAGCCATAGCTGCTATAGCTATAGGTTTTGGTTCAATAGCCAAAAAGGATTATTCCATTGCAATGGGATATAAAGACACCGCCAGCGGATGGTATTCCACAGCCATGGGATATATTACAACGGCTTCTGGTAGTTATTCCACAGCCATGGGATATCGGACAACGGCTTCTGGTAGTTATTCCACAGCCATGGGATATCGGACAACGGCTTCTGGTAGTTATTCCACAGCCATGGGAGAGCGGACAACGGCTTCTGGTCAAAATTCCACAGCCATGGGAGCGCGGACAACGGCTTCTGGTCTTCTTTCCACAGCCATGGGACATCGGACAACGGCTTCTGATCGTTATTCCATAGCCATGGGAGATAATACAACGGCTTCTGGTCAAAATTCCACAGCCATGGGAGATAATACAACGGCTTCTGGTAGTTATTCCACAGCCATGGGATATTATACAACGGCTTCTGGTATTTATTCCACAGCCATGGGAGGTTGGACAACGGCTTCTGGTAGTTATTCCACAGCCATGGGAGATAATACAAGGGCTTCTGGTAGTTGTTCCACAGCCATGGGATATTATACAACGGCTTCTAACTCTAACTCCACAGCCATGGGATATTATACAATAGCTAACCAGCAATATCAAACAGTTATAGGAAGGTATAATGATACTACGGCTACTTCTGGATTGTTTATTATAGGTAATGGCTCTAGTCATCGAACCAGAACAAACGCCATGGTTGTATATAATGGGCAAACCGCATTCGGAGGAAATGTTATACCAATGGTTAACACATACAATTTGGGTTTAAACACTACCAGTGGCCGTTGGCAAAATATATATTTGAAAAATGAGCCAAATACAACTTCAGACAAACGCCTGAAAACCAACATCAAACCTCTTGAGCGCGCATTGGATAAAGTGCTTGCGCTCAACGGTGTAACCTACAACTGGCGCGTTACGGAGTTCCCACAAATGAATTTTGATAACAACACCCACGTGGGCGTTCTGGCACAAGAACTTGAGGCTGTTTTGCCCGAGGCTGTCGAGACTGGCGAGGATGGTTATAAATCAGTAAGATACGGCGAAATTACACCGCTGCTTATTGAGGCCGTGAAAGAGCTGAAAGCAGAAAAAGACGCATTGGAAGCAACCGTAGCCAACCAGCAGAAAGAGAACGAGGCCATGAAAAAAGAGATGGCGGAGATGAAGAAGATGCTGGAGGAATTGATGAAGAAATGATAGAAACCGTTTTGGGCGAGAGCCCGCTACAAATAATTTTTTAAATTTTCTTTAGAAAAAGGCTACAGCCGTGAGGTTGAGGCCTTTTTTAATGAGTGAAGGATTGAACCGTCATGCTGAACTTGTTTCAGCATCTCTGCCAAATGGAAAAGATTCCGATATGCATCGGAATGACGAGGCTTTGTCATGCTGAATTTTTTTCAGCATCTCTGCCAATAACAAGAGATTCTGACTTCCGTCAGAATGACAGTCATGCTGAACTTGTTTCAGCATCTCGGCCAATTGGAAAAGATTCTGTCCCGATAGCTATCGTGATTCGTCAGAATGACATTTATTGTCATACATTGTCCGGGGTTCACACCCCGGCCTGTGATATATCACGCCTTCGGCGTTTTTTGGGGATTGCGCCCGTTGGGCGGATGAAGAAAACAGATATAACATAATCCATACATATTTTGTTGAAATATTGTATGTTTGTATATCAAAAAACATAATGCTATGTCGAAAGATAGGGTTGACATTATCGAATACACTATAGCCTTGATAAACGAGTTTGCACGCAAGTTCGGGCTTTCGGAATCAGAGGCGTTCAGCTATATCGACCGTTGCAACGGAATGAAGCTGATTGAGGAGTGCTACGGCATAATGCACACCCTTTCGTTCGCCGACAGCGTTGACGGAATGGCAGCATATTGCCGAAAGCACGGAGGAACATTGTAATGCTTCTTTTCCACGGCTCAAATATGGAAATCGGCGAGGTTGACCTTGCAAAATCGCGTCCGTATAAGGATTTCGGAAAGGCTTTTTATCTCTCAACCGATACGAATCAGGCTCGTGAAATGGCTCGTTTCAAGGTGCTTACACAAGGCGGTGTTGAGAATGTTGCTGTATTCGAATTTGACGAGAATGCAGCCGAAGGTCTTAAAATCAAAAAGTTCGATGGTTATTGCGAGGAGTGGGCTGAGTTTGTTTTCAATAACCGCGACGAGCGGCAGAATTATCAGCACAATTTCGACATTGTTTATGGTCCGATAGCCAACGATACTGTCGGCGTGCAAATTCGTGATTTGCGCGAGCGCAAAATCTCAATGGAAGCCTTCTTGAAAAACCTTGAATACCGCAAGGGCGTTACTTTCCAATACGCCTTTTGCACCCCATTGGCAATCTCTAAACTGAAAAGACTATGAATGTCAGCGAATCGCAGTTCAGATACTTGAAGGAAACCTTGTCGAAAGACTTGATAGCTATGCTTATGGAGCGCAGGAACATGTCGATGGAGGAGGCTTTTAAATGCTATTACGAATCGGACACTTTCAAAAAAATATCCGATTCCGGGACAGGGCTTTTT
>Ga0265298_10011394_pt1 | contig 10418 bp, 8 predicted proteins | sample AusTroGonzalo_MG_3_FD_193486 | JGI IMG/M metagenome (GOLD analysis project Ga0265298, IMG submission 193486) | Bovine rumen microbial communities from tropical cattle in Woodstock, Queensland, Australia - Gonzalo_01 | ecosystem: Host-associated > Mammals > Digestive system > Stomach > Rumen ... | reverse complement strand
GAGGGTTCGCGTACTTGGGAAACGCTTGACAATGCATTGCCTGTCGCAAAGGAATGGGCTCATGTCGTGGTGACTGTGGATTCCTCCGAAGTCAATTTCTATGTGAACGGTGAAATTGTAAAGTCTGCTGTTGCTGAACCGTTGGAACGCGAACTGGAAGGCGTTTTCTCGGCTGGTGCAGGTGATGAAAACTCGTTTGTCGGTCACGTTGCCGATATGCGAATGTACAAGAAATCTTTATCGGGCGGGGAAGTGTTCGCGCTATCGCAGCCTGTAGTCGATGACAAGGTCACTGAACCCGAAATCGTGAAAATTGTTACGGTTCCGATGGTAACCGTTGACGGAGGTAATGGCTTTGAACCGGAATTCTCTTGTGCCGTGGCTGGAAACCGCTATTTTGAATCTACTCGCGATAATGCAAAGCTTACGTTGGATGCCTTGATCGAAAAAGCGGCAACGTACAAAGTCATGGTTTATGTGCGTTCTGCGGCCCAATCGTCTGCAAATGTTGCTGTATTGCCGTCGCCGGGAGTGCGTTATTCTGGACATTTGCCGCTTTCCCCTGTGTGGCGTACGGCTATGGTTTCGGACATTTCCATGAATCTCTCTGCAGGAATGCATACGATAACATTTGAAGCTCCCGAAGGGGTGCAAATTGCAGGCTTCGCCCTTGTCACTGCAAACGTATCGCCAGCTTCGATTGCATGGAATGCGGGACTTGAAAATCCCGAACGCAAAGTCAAGACGTTTGTCCGTTACGAAGGTTTCAATGACAAGAAAGTTTTGCAGCCGCGTGTGCGTTTGAGGAATATTTCCAATACGCAGATCAACGGGTATTCCGTCCGCTACTATTTCCGTGGCGAGGAATCGTCTTTGACGCGTCCGCATGCATACTTCCCATATGACGATACTACCGGTCTTGCGGTCCATTCGGAAAGTGATCGTACTGGGTATGTCGAATGGAAGTTTAAAAACGGCCGTATTCCTGTTGGCGGGACGGTATTCAATGGCGACGGTCCCCATTTCGGTGTGCATTATGAAGATTGGACTTTCTGGAATCCGTATGATGACCCGTCCTTTGTCGAGAACGCGATACATGACTTTGTCGAGGACGATGGAATTATTGTTCTTGATTCGGACAAGCGCTTGATAGGCGGTTCCTGTGTCGAGATGGAGGACTCCGTTTCTGTTGAAGTTCGAGCCCGTGTTTATGCTGCCGAGACTCGCAATGACAACAGTGCAAGCGAGTTCCAGATTAAGGTCGAGAATGTTGGGAACGTGACATTGAAAAATTACGATGTCCGTTACTACTTCTTCCTTGAAGGTGGACTGGCGCCCGAACTCAATACATATAACTTGCCGAAAGGAGTCTCGGCGACACTTGAAAATATTGGTGAAGGTCGCTGGCAGGTCTCGATGCATGCGTCTGAACCTCTTGCATCTGGTGCCTCTTGGAAGAAAATAGCACAGATTGTGCTTCATTGCGAAAACTGGAATAATATCTGGGACGCTTCCGATGACCCGAGCCGTATCGGGCTAAGGAGGGATATGGTCGAGGCTGTTGGCGTGAACGTGTTTGACTCGCTTGGAAACAGAATCTATGGCAACGAGCCTGTATGGCCTGAGATTGCCCATGTGGCGACTCCGGCAGATTCGTCCGGTGTTCCAGATTATGGCCTGAACCCGAAGGACGATGGGGTTCCGATCCATCGAACGGATGATGGTTTGGTAATCGAACTGACCCAGTACACGAACATCTCGCTTTCATTGGTGAATGTCGTTGGTGCTCCGATTAAGTCTCTGTATTCGGGAACTCTCGCTCCTGGGGCTCAGTTTGTTCGTGTTGACTGGACTGGCATAGACATGAACAGGACTTATCTGTTACTGCGTGTCAATGGGTTGATCCGCTCAACAAAACTCTTGTCATTGCTATAAAAACTTTCATTTTATGGTGTCCTCCCGGACTCTGTTCCGGGATCGCCTTTAAAAAGGTATTTAAAATATGAATAAAGTATTTAAAATAGTCTTTATATCGCTTTCTGTTGCGTCCTCCGCATTTGCTCTCGATGCAAATACTGTCTTTAATAATCAAAAAAAATCTGCATTTCCAGATACCTGCGAAATGCAAATGAAGACGACCGTGACGTTGCCGGGAATGACCTCGCAGACGGTGAACACATCGGTTATCAATGCTGGCCCGGACAAGTCCATAACGACAATCGAGTCCAGCATGATGCGTATGAAGATGATTCAGAATAATGGGCGTATGAAGGTGATTGACTTAAAAACGGGACAAACTCTCCCTGCGCAAAACATGCCAAGGCAAAATCCTGCCGATGTCACGAGCCAGATGGGGTCCCCATCGGATTATAAAACCCCAGTTAAATCAGGAAATCTTTGGAAACTTGTTCCAAAGGATGCGTCAAAACCGACCTTGTTTTATTCTGAAAAAAACAAGCGTGTTGTCAAGATGAGTACGGTTGTGAATGGCTCTACAGCCGAAATTGCAATGGAATATTGCGATGCTTCGTGTACTTTGCCGGGAACGCTCAAGAAGACTGAAATCTCTACCACTTTACCGAGCGGCGAAAAAAGTACGGTCGTGATGGAAATAGTCTCAGCAAAGGCAAGACATATTCTACCAGCGAAAATGTTCAATATTGAGTAGATGTATGTAAATAAATGAAAGTGATGCTCTTTTAAAGCAGCGAATCTAGCGCGACTATTGCGACAAGGCTGTGGTCGCCTTTTTTGTCTTCTGGTGCAGAGGCTTCTTCGAGGGCGTTGTTTTCGAAAATTGTCCACGCATCTGGCTCCCATCCGTAGGCATTCATGGTAAGCTCGTTTCCCATTGCGATTTCGGCGGCCTCGACTTCTTCCCACTTGATGTGTCCGGCGGGTGCCTTGTAGTAACGCAGCATGCCGATGCTTTCCAGCATTTCGGGGTAGTTGTCGACGAGAGCGTAAACACAGTCTTTGTAGCTATTGCCGCTCACGCGGACGACCTGGTACGTTCTATTGTCCTTGAGAAATTTTGTTAGGTCATCCCAGTGCATCTCGATTTTGGCGTTGGCGCTAAAGAACGTCATGAGTTCGCGGAAAACTTCGGAATCTTCGTCGAGAAGGGGCGAAAGTCTTTTAATGAGCTTTTTGATTTCAGACATGTGTAAAAAGTAGCAAGAATCTAAGCGTTTGCGTCAGGATGGGGTGGCTATAGGGAGGTGCGCCTTTCATAAATAGACCTTGTTTTTTGCTTTTTTAACGCAGATTGATTATTTTTATAAAAAAGGACTTACTATCTTTATGACGAAAAAGGGCTCCAGGGAGGTACCTTGGGGCAACCGTTTCGATTGTCAAAGAAATAAAACGAAGGATTTATGGCAAATCGTGTTGTTATCGGCTCCCAGTGGGGCGACGAAGGAAAAGCCAAGGTTGTTGATTTCTTAACGCTCGATGCAGATTTCATCGTGCGTTTTCAGGGCGGCGCTAATGCCGGCCATACCGTGGAAGTAGGCGACAAGAAGTTCGTCTTCCACTTGATTCCCTCGGGTATTATGCACCCGGACAAGATTTGCGTCATTGGTAACGGTGTCGTGCTCGACCCGATCCAGACATTGAACGAAATTGCAGACCTCCACACGAAGGGCATCAACCCGGAAGGTCGTCTGTTCATCGCTAACAACGCACACGTCGTGCTTCCGTACCATTCTACCTTGGACAAGGCCAAGGAAAAGAAGGCTGGCAAGGCTGCTATCGGAACGACTGGCCGCGGTATCGGCCCGTGCTACAGCGACAAGGTGAACCGCATTGGCGTGCGCGTGGGTGACCTTATGGACGAACGTGAACTCCGTCCGCGCGTCGAAGCCATGGCCAAGGTCCACAACGAAGAATTCAAGGTGATGTACGATGTCCCGGAAATCGATCCGGAAGTGGTCATCAAGGACTACCTCGAACTCGGCCAGAAGATCAAGCCGTTCGTTGCCGACGTGAGCGAAATGCTCTACAAGGCCGTGAAGGAAGGCAAGCGCCTCGTGTTCGAAGGTGCCCAGGGCACAATCCTCGACGTGGACCAGGGAACTTACCCGTTCGTGACCTCCAGCAACACTGTTGCCGGTTACGCAAGCTGCGGTGCAGGTATCGGTCCTACGACGATTGACCAGGTTGTCGGTGTCGTGAAGGCTTACACCACCCGCGTTGGTAACGGTCCGTTCCCGACGGAACTCCTCGACGAAACGGGCGACAAGCTCCGCAATATCGGTAACGAATTCGGTGCAACGACTGGTCGTAACCGCCGCTGCGGTTGGTTCGACGCTCCGGTTGTCCGCAAGGCAACTGTCGTTAACGGCCTTACGCACCTCGCTATCACCAAGCTCGACGTGCTTGACACGTTCGACACCATCAAGATTTGCACACACTACATGTGCGATGGCGAAAAGCTTGATCTCATTCCGAACCAGCTGTCCAAGGTCGGACGTTGCACGCCGGTCTACGAAGAAATGCCGGGTTGGAAGTGCGATACGAGCAAGTGCCGCAAGTTCGATGAACTTCCGGAAAACGCCAAGAAGTACTTGTATCGCATGGCGGAACTCGTGGGCGTGAAAATTGGCATGGTTTCTATCGGTGCCAAGCGCGACCAGAGTATCGTCGTAGATCTCGACTAAAACAAAAAAAAGGGGAAAGTAAAATGGATACATCCGCAGTTGATTTATTGAAGGGAGTTGAACTCTTCTCGGAGCTCAATGAAGAACAGTTAGGGTTGATTGCCAACCTGGTGGTCGTAAAAAACCTCAATCGTGATGAGACTGTGGTCTTGGAAGGTGACGATTCTGTGCAGGCTTTGTACTTAATCGCCACTGGATCCGTGCAAGTCTACATGACGGGCATCGACGGTCGTGAAACCATTTTGTCTTTCCTTGAACGTGGAGACTTTTTCGGGGAAATGTCGCTTATCGACGGCGAACCCCGGTCTGCCTCCGTCCGCACGGTGACTGATGCGACTTTGCTTGTCATTCACCGTGAATCTTTCCTCAGCTTGATTCGCAAGACTCCCGAAATTGCAATGGCTCTCATGAGCGAACTTTGCAAGAGGCTCCGCAAGGCAAACAAGCAGATCGGTTCCCTTTCGACCATGTCTGTTTCTGGCCGTGTAGCAGGGACGCTCCTCAACTTGATGCAGGAACGCGGTGTCCGCATCCATACGGACAACGGAAATATGGTGACTGTTATCCATAATCGCCCGACGCAGCAACAGCTTGCTGACATGTCTGGAACGACTCGTGAAACGGTTAGCCGCATTTGCTCCTTGTTGGTGAGAACAAACGCCATTGCTATGACCGGCAAGGATATCGTCATTTTTGACGAAGACATGCTCCAGGAAAAAGCAACTAAAGGTTGATTCTAAAAAGAATTGTTATGAATAAAATAAAGTCGCTTTGGAACAAGGTACGAAAAACTGCAATTTTCAAGGCTTTTGTCATTTGGGTTGTTGTTGTAATTGCGCTTGTCTTTATGGTCGATAAGCTTTTGATGCCTGCATTTGCAGGGGCTTTCGCGAGTACAGGCAAAGTGCCGAATCTTGAAGGTCTTTCTGAAAAAGCCGCTGAAACCGCATTGACGGAAGCGGGCTTCAAGTACGAATGGATAAAGGAAGGCCGTTACAGTTCTCAAGTGCCGGCTGGCATGGTGCTTGTGCAAATGCCCAAAGCGGGGCGTACCGCAAAGATCGGTCGCACAGTAAAACTCACCAAGAGCCTCGGGCTCCGCAAGGTGATTATTCCGGATTTGCGTGGCAAGAGCCAAAAGCAAGCCGATATTTCGCTTGCCCGTGCAGGTCTTGTTCAGGGCGAAATTGTCAGAGGTGCTCACCAAAGTATTCCTCGTGGCGCCGTGATTCGCACGATTCCGCTTGCAGGCGATACTGTTCGTGTTGGCGATACGGTGAAGGTCGTGATTTCTGCTGGCATGACGACAGGTAGAATATTGCTCCCCAATTTCGAAGGAATCCTCATGGACGAAGTTTATCCGCAAATGGATAGGCTTGGTTTCAAGGTGGGGTCCGTCAAACGTCAAAAGAGCGAAGATGGCGCTCGTCCCGGTTCCGTTATTGAAACGTCCCCGAAATATGGAGACTATCTAAAGCCGGGTACGCGTGTGAACTTTATTATTGCCGACTAGTTTTTTAGGGAGATTTTAATGCGTCATGTCTTTTTTTCATGGGTGCTTTCTTTGGGTGTGGCCGCTTTGTGCGCCTGTAGTTCCGCTCCTGCAAAAAAGACTGTAGCTGATTCCCAAGCATTGACCGCGGCCGACTCTGCTCTGGTGCAGAAGGTCACTGAGGATGTTGTCGCCAAACAGCCCAAGGTCGAAGTGGACCTTGAGGCGGCTCACGAGTTTTTCTTTCTTGCAAAAAACATGGAATTGCGTGGCGACCATCGCCAGGCTGATTTCTTCTGGAAGCAGGCTTACAAGGCAGACCCGACAAGCCGTTATTTGGGTTTTGGCGTTGCCGAACGTCTAGTTGCCGCTGGCGAAGATTCGCTCGCTTTGGTTGAAGCGAAAAAGGCGTCGAAACTCAAGGGCAAACGCACGGCGGCGCAGTATGCTTTGCTTGCTCGCCTTTACGTGAAAGCGGGCGAGACGGATTCTTGCCGCAAGTACTTTGTGCTCGGCCTTGATTCCTCGCGCTATCAGGACATGGGACTCCTTTACGATTACAGCCTGTTCCTCGAAGCCGTCCGCGATGAAAAAGAACTTGTCCGTATTTATGACTTGCTCTTGCCGAAGGTCAATTACATTTCGACATTGTTCCAACGCCAACTTTCGCTGTTGTTGGATATGGGGCGCGATTCTGCGGTCGTAGATCTTTTCGGGAAAGCTCATGATGCGACAGGAGACAAACAGCTGCTTTTGCAGAAAATGCGCGGCCTCATGGCGATGAAGCGGTTTAAAGAAGCGGTTGCCATTGCTGATACGCTCACGAGCGCAAAGCCCGAAGATGAAGAAATGACCATTATGGTGCTTTCTGCAATGCCGGGAGATAGCGCCTATGCATTTGCCCGCAAGAAGTACTACGAAGATGGCGTGCGTACGCCTGCGGTTTTGTGCTTTATCGGCCAGTACGAATATGATATGGACATGCGCGACAGCGCGAAAGTGCACTTGCTTGCTTCCGTAGATAAGTTGCAGGGCCAGCCGAAATATGCGAATCGCGCTTACCTTGGACTTGTGAATATTTTTGCGAGTGAGCAAAATTACAGCCAGGCGATTAAGTATGCTGAAAAATCGGATTCCGTGAGCAACGGCGATACTCGAATGCTGCTTGCATCCGTGTATGCGCTTGCCGATAAATTCGACAAGGCGTTTCCGCTGCTCGATTCGCTCATGACATTCTGGGAAACATGGAAACCGCTCCCCGGCGTTGTAGATTCTACGAATCTCGTGCAGATGAAAAACGAGGCGATGATCAAGTATTTGCAGGTCTTGGACATCTATTCGAGAGCGCTCATCGGCGAAGCTTTGGAACTTGAAAAAGATTTGCGTGCCGATTCCGCGAAGAGCGCCCGCGCGGTTGCTAATCGTACCAGAGCACAAAAAATGCTTGAAATTTTCTTTGCCAAGGATTCGTCTTACAGTCGCGTGCGCCTTTCCATGGCGATGAACTTGGAACGCCTCAAACGCTATGACGAGTCTTTCCGTCATTTCGAAATGCTGATCAAGCAGAACGATTTTAACCCGCATGAACGTGCTTCGACTTTGAATTATTATGGCTATTCGCTCATTGAGATGAACCGTTCCACAGCCGAACTCGAAAAAGGCTATAAGCTTGTGGTCGAAGCGCTCGCGATTGAAAAGGATGGCGAAGGCAAGGACGCGTATTTGGATTCTAAAGCTTGGGGCTTGTACCGCTTGGGCCGCTTTGACGAAGCGTATCAGGCAATGCAACTGATTGACTACAAGAAGATGAGCCGTGATGATGTGTTCTGGGAACACTTGGCTGCCATTCAGGAGGCGCTCGGCATGAAAAAGGAAGCTCGCAAGTCGTACAAGAATTTGCTGAAGCTGAATCCCAAGCACCCTGCCGCATTGAAGTTCCTTGGCAAAAAGAAGTAGGTTCGTATGACCTTGGCGGTTGTGAAACATGGCGCCTTTTTACGGGGACTTCTTTTTCTCCTTTTGATGGCTTGTGTTTTGGCCGGCTGTACCGGCGGAAAGCCTTCGACGGCGCCTGCAGTGCAAAGCGCTGAAGCCCCTGCAGATAGCTTGAAGGCTCTGTTTTCGCTCACGATTTACTCGCCGGATGGTAAAACGCAAGATTTAGATGCCGTGCTGTTTTCTGTCCCGAACAAACGCTATCGCATGGAATTGACCGGTTCGCTTGGCATTGGCGTTGCCTCTCTCTTGTGGCTTGAAGAAGGCTGGCAGATGGTTTTCCCGACCGAAAAAATGTACGTGAAAGGTGCGGGCTACATGGTAGGGCTTTTGAATGATCCTTCGCTCCCGCTAGTGCATATTCATCAAGTTGCAGGACTTTTTGAAGGCCGTGTTGTCCCTGAAAATATTGAAGAAGTCTCGGTGCGCGATTCCATCGGTATTGATTCTGCCGTGGTCAAAATCCATGAAGCCCGCGATGCGCTGACCCGCCACTATACCTATGCCGAAAAGAATGGCGAAGTACAATGGCTTGAAACGCTTGGCCGTGACGGCAAAACTGAAAAGCTCATTATCGAGGAATATAAAGAATTCTTTGGCGTAAAAACGCCCTCTAAAATATCCTTTGTTCGTGAATCGGAAACCTTCCTCGAACTCCGTGTGAGAAAAGTCAATCGTGGAAAACCCTTCGGCAGCGGCACCTGGCGCCTCAATATTCCGAGAAGCTATCAACGCATCGGCGAGTAAAGTAGTTCGCTGAACAAGTGCGCGGCTTCTTTGTCATTCCCGACTTGAATAGCCGGCACCAGATCGGTTCTGGGGGGGGGATCTCCTTACTTTCTCATATTCTTTACAGTTTCGTCCAATTGTTCGATAATATCTTCTTTGAATTTTCGAAGAGGATACTCTTTGCCTTCGGCACCGAGAGGAAGGCCGAGAAACATATTCTTCATTTTTTTTGCATAGAGCGAAAGAACGGCATCAATTTGCTTTTCAGTAAGCCCTTCGATGTCATTTTTCAATTCATCCTCGTGGAATAATCGTAAGATATCTTTTCTTTTGGGCTGGCAATAATTGCGATATCTATCAAATAAATCTTTAAGTTCTATTGTGTGTTCGTTATAGATTTTATCTAGATGGAAGGTTTCTATTGATGCTTTTATTTTAGGTGATTTTTTACACACTTCACAAGAGTCTTGTTCTAATGAGTGCTCGCATGTCTTTTCAAAAAAGACATGTGTGTTCTCTATATCTATAAGATTGTCTGATTCTGCTGAATCTTTATCAAATTTAACACGAACAGGAAATTTTTTCCCAAAATCTTCTTCATAAGGGTATATTATTCCTGCACCAAATTCTCTTTTCCCATGGTTGCATATGTGGCAGGATGGAATAAAGTTGTATAAAGATAGTGCTAAATATGGATAACGAGTTTGCGGGAAAAAATGGTCTAATTCAGGACGGACTGTTTTTTTTCCTGTTGATCCAATTGTAAAAATGTATTGTCGATTACAATATGGGCAAATATTAACTTTTATTAAGTGGAATAATGAATATGGGTTCCATTTTGTAGAACTGTCAAAGCTGTCATAATTAAAAAATTGTTGTATCTTTTCGAATTTAGCGTTTTGGTTGTCAATGGGCTGTTGCTCGCTTAAGTAGGATTCTAAACCATCATAATAGAGAAATTTGCCCTTTTTATTTTTTATCGGTATATCATTTTCTTTTTTTATTTCACCTATTTTTTTTGCTAAATAAAAAAAATTCCCAGTAACAATTAATTTAATTTCTTTTATATGCTTTAACCCTAAAATTTGTTTGATGCTCCGTGCTTCTTTTATGGCTTTTTTATTATATATTTTCTTAGTTCGATAGAAAAACCATTTCCAATGAAGAGCTTCTATTTCTTTTCGAGTTTCGTTATTAATCTCAATTTTTATCATCAGAGACCTCGATTTTTTCTACTTCTTCAATCAGACTTCTAATGACTGGATCGCCAATAGCATTTAGTATGGCATCAGCTTCTTTTTTGTGTGTTTTTTGCAGGTTCTTTCCTTCTTCATCATCGGTGTATTGTTCGTCTCTGCTGTCGGGATTTCGTCCTTGTTTTATTTTTATAATTCGCTTTAATTTTGCTTCGGCAAAATCTCCTATTGTCTTTTCCATAAAGAACGAATCGTACATCATTTCACCAATGTTTTGAGCAAAAGTGTATTTAGGTAGTTCTTTATCTTTGTCTTCTTCGGTTTTTAAGAAAAGAATGTTGGATT
>Ga0265298_10011392_pt1 | contig 10419 bp, 6 predicted proteins | sample AusTroGonzalo_MG_3_FD_193486 | JGI IMG/M metagenome (GOLD analysis project Ga0265298, IMG submission 193486) | Bovine rumen microbial communities from tropical cattle in Woodstock, Queensland, Australia - Gonzalo_01 | ecosystem: Host-associated > Mammals > Digestive system > Stomach > Rumen ... | reverse complement strand
CCACGGCCAGACCATTGGAGGTCGTAGAAGCCTGAGGGGTGAGCTTCATCACGTCGTTCATGCTACGGCTGGTGGAAGGGAGAGCCTGCATAGTACGCTGGCTCACAGAAGTACCTGCACCGCTGCGGTTGATGTTCATGTTAGACTCAGTGCCATCGGCCACGAAAACGGCGGCATCGAGGGTGAGGGATTCATCCTCCAGGTGAGCGTTGACGATAACCGTCTCGCCCAGAGGAGCATAAACATTCTGGCTTTCGACCTTGCGATAGCCGAGCATTTCTACATCAACGGTGTAGGGACCGCCAGGGGTCACACCATTGATACGGAAGTTACCGTTTGCGTCGGTAACAGCGTAGTACGTAGTAGCGGTGGGCTGGTAAACTGCGATAACAGCAGCACCGGCGACGCTGCCGTCATTGGCAGTGACTTTACCGCTAATAGCAGACGTGGTCACCTGAGCATAGGCGACGCCGCTCGCAATCAGCGTAGTGACTGCAAGCAGAAACATTTTGAAGAATTTCTTCATAAATAAAAAAAGGTAGAATAAATATTGATAGGTTTTTCCCTTTCTAGCTTTTCGCGCCGCAAAGTTAATAATTTTTGAATATAAAAAAAAGACAGGCTCCAAATGAAACCTGTCCTTTCGTTATTTTTCCATCCTAATTAAAGGCCGAAGTTCTCTTTGATGAGATCCACGCTATCCAGCAGCTCCCAGCCGAAGAATTGCACGATACGCTCCTCTCCCTGCACCCTAACTGCCTTGGTATAAGGCTTCCGGCCCATGTGACCATAGGCGGCCGTCGGGGAATAAATAGGATTTTTCAATCCAAATTTGCGGATGATGGCAGCGGGACGCAGGTCGAAGATCTGGGAAACCTTCTGGGCGATCTCTCCGTCGGAAAGTCCCTTCTTCGCGGTGCCGTAGGTATCCACGAACACGCTGACGGGCTGTGCGACGCCGATGGCATAGGCCAGCTGCACCAGGCATTCATCGGCCACACCGGCGGCGACGAGGTTCTTGGCGATGTAGCGGGCGGCGTATGCGGCGCTGCGGTCCACCTTGGAAGGGTCCTTGCCGGAGAAGGCTCCGCCACCGTGGGCACCCTTGCCACCGTAGGTATCGACGATGATCTTTCGGCCCGTGAGGCCCGTGTCTCCGTGAGGTCCGCCGATCACAAACTTGCCGGTAGGGTTCACATGGAGGGTGTAGTCATGGATAAGGGCCGCGGTAGCTTCGGGAAGCTCGGCCTTCAGGCGAGGGATGAGGATGGTCTCTACATCTTCCTTGATCTTGGCCTGCATGGCGGCGTCCACGGTAGCCTGGCCGAACTGGGCCACGGCCTCCTCGTAGTTCATCTTGCCCAGGGACTCCGGCACGAATTCGTCGTGCTGGGTACTCAGGACGATGGTGTCCACCTTCACGGGCTGATGGGTCTTGCCATTATATTCAATAGTGAACTGGCTCTTGGCATCCGGACGCAGGTAGGGCATGAGCGCGAGTTCGTTGTGGCGGATATCGGCCAGGATCTGGAGGATCTTGTGGCTCAGGTACAGCGGCAGAGGCATGTAGTCCTCGGTGTCGCGGCAGGCATAACCGAACATCATGCCCTGGTCGCCGGCGCCCTGCTCCTCCTCGGAGGCGCGCTCTACGCCGCGGTTGATGTCGGCGCTCTGCTCGTGGATGGCACTGAGCACGCCGCAGCCGCTGGCGTCGAACATATATTCGGCCTTGGTGTAGCCGATACGGCGGATCGTATTACGAACGGTGTTCTGGATATCTACGTAGGCCTCGGCCTTCACCTCGCCCATCACCACCACCATGCCGGTGGAGCAGAAGCTCTCGCAGGCCACTTTGGCCTCGGGGTCCTGCTTCAGGAATTCGTCCAGGATGGCATCTGAAATCTGGTCGGCAACTTTGTCGGGGTGTCCTTCACTCACCGACTCGGAGGTAAACAAATAATTTTTCATCTTCATCTAATATGAGATTCTCTCGCTTCGCTCGGAATGACAAACAAAAAAATTAGCCCCGTGCGAATATGCGGAGGCTAAAAAACACAAAACACTGATATGAATGTAATTTTAGCATTTTTTAACGTGGTTGCAAGCAGCCAAATCTATCCACATATTTCAAAAGGGCTGCAAAGGTAGGAAGAAATTTTGAATCTACCAAATTTTTTTACGGTTTCACCCAATGGATACGCACGCCGTCCCGCTCCATTCCCCGGAACCAGGTCATCTGGCGCTTGGCGAACTGATGGATGGCATTGCCCAGGGCCACGACCATATCCTCGTAGCTGAGCTGCCCCAGCACGTACTGCGTAACGAATTTGTACTCCAGGCCGTAATAGATGAGGTCGTCGGCGGGGATGCCGCTCTCCAGCAGGCCGCGGATCTCCTCCACCAGCCCCTCCTGCAGACGTTCCTCCAGACGGCGGTCGATGCGCGCGACGCGTTCCTCCCTCGAAACCAGCGTACCTATATAATATACCCTCTGCGGAAGCCTCTCTGCGGGAAGGCCGGCGCCGTTCCCGAACTTGTAAGCGCGCGTGGCCGATTCGATATACAGCCCCGACCCTCCGCAGAGGATGGGGACAGCCCCGCGGCGGCGGACATCGGCCCAGGCATCGGCAAAGGCCGATTGATACTGATAGATATTGAACTTGGAGCCCGCCGGAACGATGTCGATGAGATGATAGGGCACGTCGCCGTACTCCCCAAGGTCCTTCCCTGTGCCGATATCCATCCCCGTGTACACCTGGCGGCTGTCGGCCGAAAGGATTTCAGGAGATGGCCGGTCGGGGCCGGCCATGACGTCACCCCCGGCTTGACCGGGGGTCTCCTCCCGCAGGGCCTTCGCCAGCTGCACGGCGTAGCGGGTCTTGCCGGAAGCGGTGGGGCCGAGGACGCAGATGAGGTCGATCTCGCCGGCGGCGTAGGCGCGCAGCAGGTCGGCCGGATCCACGGTCTCGGGGTCCGGAAGCTGGGCCATCGGCGGAATGCCCGGCCTGTCGGGAAGAAGCTCGGTCTTGTTCACGAGGGCGAAATTACGAAAAAAGTGCTACCTTTGCAATCCTATGCCCAAAGCCAAGAGCACCATATTGATCAAAAACCGCCGGGCCTCGTTCGATTACGAGTTCCTGGAGACCTATACCGCCGGCATCCAGCTGGTGGGGACGGAAATCAAATCCATCCGCGCGGGGAAATGCTCCCTGCAGGATTCCTATTGCTTCTTCGTAGGGAACGAGCTCTTCGTGCGGGGCATCAACATCGCCACCTACCACTGGGGCAGCTGGAACCAGCACGAACCCGTGCGGGACCGCAAACTCCTCCTCAACCGCAAGGAGCTGCGCCACCTCCAGCAGGCCGACAAGCAAAAAGGCCTCACCATCGTGGCCGTCAAGCTCTTCATCGCCGACAACGGCTACGCCAAGCTCCTGATCGCCCTGGCCAAGGGTAAGAAAGAGTACGACAAGCGACAGTCCATCAAGGAGAAGGATGTAAGGCGGGAAATGGATCGCGGGGATTATTAGTCCATGCTCTGTTCCGTATTCACGGACAGATACATCATCCTGACATATTCCTCCGGAGAGACGGAGGCGAAGAAATAGTTGATGGGGTCCACAGGACGTCCCTCACGGCGTACCTCGAAGTGCAGGTGAGGAGCAGGAAGGGTGGGAGAGATGCCCACGGTGCCGATTTTCTGGTCCCGGCTCACGCGGCGGCCGCGCGTGACGGCGATGTCACCCATGAGGCAGTAGCGGGTCACGAAACCGTTGCCATGGTCAATTTCCACCGTATTCCCCAGACCCTTGCGCGAACGGACCACGTCGGAGACGACGCCATCGGCCACGGCATAGACGGACGCGCCCTGCGGGGCCACCAGGTCCAGGCCGTCGTGCTGCACCTGGAGCTTATACACCGGATTGTACTTAAGGCCGACGGAAGCGCCGGTCTGGACGTAGGACATGCCGTGCAGCGGCAGGGAAAGCGGCGGAACGGAGGCGCGGTTCTCTTCCAAGATGCGGAAAACCTCGGCAAAGTTGGCCTCCACGCTGCCCGCCATCAGCATCAGGGTTCCGGAAGTGGAAGCGGCCGAATTGACGTAGAAGCTCTCGGAGAGGGAATCGGCCAGCGGCGTTAAGCTGGCTACATTGATCAGGTCCGCCGTAGGGGCCGATGTCTTGAACAGTCCCTCGTAGATATCATTATCCCGGTCCCGGAGGCCTTCCACCACGTCTCCGATGAGCTGGGTCTTCTCTACCATCCTGGCATAACGCTCCCGGTACAGGCGGTTTTCCTTCAGGAGCTGCTTCTCCTCGTCGGTGGAGAAGAACAGCGCGAACAGCACGTACAGGACCACCGCGAAGGAAATCATCGCCACCACGTGACGAAGAACGTTCGTGAGGATTTTCTGTAAACGGGACGGTTTCTTCTTGGTCATAGTTACTGTTCAGGTTTGCGGACCATGGTGAAATAGTCCGCCGGTGAGATGTCCAGATCCAGGTACAGGGCCGGGTTCTGGTATTCCTTGCGGTACATCACTTCGTAGTGCAGGTGGGGGCCGGAAGAACGGCCGGTATTGCCGGTGGCGCCGATGCAGTCCCCTCGCTTGACCTGCTGCCCCATGGACACGTCGATGCGGGACATATGGGCGTAACGGGTCCTGTAACCGAAGCCGTGGTCCACCTCTACGTGGAAGCCATAGCCCTGTTTGCGGTCCGTGACCACTTTCACGACCACGCCGTCACCGGTGGCGTAGATGGGGTTGCCGGGCTTGCAGGCAAAGTCCATGCCCGTATGCCGCTTGCTGCCGCCCGTGAACGGGTCCGAACGGTAGCCGAAGCCGCTGGAGAGCCGATAGGTCTCCCGGTCCGTATTCAGCGGCGGGATGGCCGGGATATGGGCCGCCATGTCACCCGCCGTCTGCTGCAGGTGCGTCACTTCGTCGAAGGAATTGGACTGGATGAAGATGCGCTTCTCCAGCACATCCAGGCGCCGGGTCACGTCCAGCAGGGACGTTCCCTGAAGCTCTGCGTAACGGGTTTCCCCGCCGAAACCGGCCTGGCGGACGCTCTCGGGAATCTCGTCCATACCGTAAACGGAACGGTAGATACGGTCGTCCCGGACTTCCAGCTGGGAGAGCAGGTCCTCGTAGTGGTCCAGTTGCTGGCTCATTTGGTCCACGCGGGTCTTCCACTCCGTGTTCTGGAAGCGGAGGATGGCCGTCTTGGGCAGGCTGATGCTTTCCGTGGCCACGCAGATCCACATGTACAGCAGGAACATAAAGAATCCCATCGCCCCCACCAGCGGGAGCGACCACCATTCCGTGTGCGAAACTTCCTGAAGCTCATACTTCAAGGTCTCCGGATTCAGGATGTATTGGGACTCGTCTTTCTTAGCCACGATTCACAAAGATAGGCATTTTTCTCAAACGGGCATGCCTCCTGCACAATCTGTGCCCTCCCGCAAGGAAAATCGGTTAAAAATGCTTAAATTTGCGGGCTATATTTAATTTGTATATATGACATCTAAAGAGATTCGCCAGAAATACCTGGATTTCTTCGCATCGAAGGGCCACACCGTAGTTCCGTCGGCCCCCATGGTCATCAAGAACGACCCTACGCTCATGTTCACCAATGCGGGCATGAACCAGTTCAAGGATATCTTCCTGGGCAACTCCGCCCCCAAATTCCCCCGCGCCACCGACAGCCAGAAGTGCCTTCGCGTGAGCGGTAAGCACAACGACCTGGAAGCCGTGGGCCACGACGGCCGCCACCACACCATGTTCGAGATGCTGGGCAACTGGAGCTTCGGAGACTACTTCAAGGCCGAGGCCATCGACTGGGCCTGGGAGCTCCTGACCGATGTGTACAAGATTGACAAGACCAAGCTGTACGCCACCGTGTTCGAGGGTTCCGAGGAAGACGGTACCACCCTGGACACCGAGGCGCAGGCCGCCTGGCTCAAGCACCTTCCCGCCGACCACGTGCTCACCGGCAACAAGCACGACAACTTCTGGGAAATGGGTGACACGGGCCCCTGCGGTCCCTGCTCCGAGATCCACATCGACCTCCGCAGCGACGAAGAGATCGCCAAGATCCCCGGCAACAAGCTGGTGAATACGGACAACGACGAAGTCATCGAAATCTGGAACCTCGTGTTCATGCAGTATGAGCGCAAGGCCGATGGCCACCTGGAGTCCCTCCCCGCCAAGAACATCGACACGGGCATGGGCTTCGAGCGTCTGTGCATGATCCTGCAGAACAAGAAGAGCAACTACGAGACGGACGTCTTCTCCGGCCTCATCGGCCAGGTAGAGGCCTTCTCCGGTCATAAATACGCCGAGGGCGGCAACGTCGAGGTGGCCATGCGCGTGATCGCCGACCACATCCGCGCCATCGCCTTCTCCATCGCCGACGGCCAGCTGCCTTCCAACGTGAAGGCCGGCTACGTGATCCGCCGCATCCTGCGCCGCGCCGTGCGTTACGGCTACACCTTCCTGGGATTCACCGAGCCCTTCCTGTGCCGCCTGATCCCCCAGCTGGTGTCCGACATGGGCGAGGCCTACCCCGAACTGAAAGCCCAGCAGCAGCTCATCTCCAACGTGATCAAGGAGGAAGAAAACGCCTTCCTGCGCACCCTGGACCGCGGTATCCGCATGCTGGAAGACAATATGGCCAAGAACGCCGCCACCAAGGTCGTGGCCGGCACCGACGCCTTCGTGCTGTATGACACCTACGGCTTCCCGATCGACCTGACCGAGCTGATCGCCGCCGAAAAGGGCTACACCGTGGACCTCAAGGGCTTCAACGTGGAGCTTGAGAAGCAGAAGGAGCGCGCCCGCAACGCCACCGCCAACGAGTTCGGCGACTGGATGGTCTTCAAGGAGGCCGATGTCGAATTCGTGGGATACGACACCCTCCGCATCAAGGGCGTCCACCTGCTGAAGCAGCGCACCGTGAAGCAGAAGAACAAGGAGTTCTACCAGCTGGTCTTCGACCGCACCCCGTTCTACGGAGAGATGGGCGGCCAGGTAGGTGATACCGGCTTCATCGAGGGCGAGAACGGCGAGCGCATCCAGATCCTGAACACCATCAAGGAGAACGGCCTCACCATCCATCTGGCCGAGCGTCTCCCTTCCGTCAGCACCCAGACTTTCTATCTGGTAGTGGACAACGTACGCCGTCGCCACATCCAGAACAACCATACCTGCACCCACCTGCTGCACCAGGCCCTGCGCGTGGTCCTGGGCACCCACGTGGAGCAGAAGGGTTCCTTCGTGGGACCGGATTACTTCCGCTTCGACTTCTCCCACTTCCAGAAGATGACCGACGAGGAACTGCGCAACGTGGAGATCCGCGTGAACCAGCTCATCCGTTCCGACTTCCCCCTCGTGGAGAAGCGTGACGCCACCATGGAAGAGGCCAAGGCCATGGGCGCCATGGCCCTGTTCGGCGAGAAGTACGGCGACGTAGTCCGCGTAGTCCGCTACGGCGACAGCGTCGAGCTCTGCGGCGGTACGCACACGCCCTCGACAGGTACCATCGGCCTGTTCAAAATTGTGTCTGAGAGCGCTGTCGCTGCCGGTGTACGCCGCATCGAGGCCGTGACGGGCGCCCAGGCTGTGGAGAACATCCACCGTATGGAAGACCTCCTCAAGACTGTCAAGAACATCTTCAACAACGCTCCGGACCTCACCGGCGCTATTGAGAAGCTGGTGGCCGAGCACACCGAGGCCCGCAAGCAGCTGGAGGCTGTAGCCAACGAGAAGGCTGCCGCCCTGGCCGAGAAACTGGAGGCCCAGGCCGATGACGTCAACGGCATCAAGGTGGTCCGCTTCGACCACTCCATGGACCCTGCCATCGTCCGCAACGTGGCCCTGCTTTTGCAGAAGAAGGTCCAGAAATTCGTGCTGGCCGGCGCCTTTGCCTTTGACGGAAAGCCCAACCTGGTGCTCATGTACTCCAATGACCTTGTCGCTGCAGGAAAAAATGCCGGAAAGGACATCCGCGAGGCCGCCAAGTTCATCCAGGGCGGCGGCGGCGGACAGCCCGGCCTCGCCACGGCCGGCGGCCGCAACCTCGAAGGCCTCAAGGATGCGCTCGAGAAACTTGTTGAAGTAGCAACTGCATAGAGATGCCCGGTCAAGCCGGGCATGACGTCATTGCCGACCTGATCGGCAATCTGTTAAGATGAAGAAATTAGACCAGTTTTTGTTGAAATCCTTTGTAGGACCGTTCTTTGCGATCCTCGGGATTGTCACGTTCATACTGGTCATGCAGTTCCTTTGGCTGTATATCGATGAACTCGTCGGCAAGGGACTGGACTTCAAGGTGATCCTTGAGTTCCTCATGTGGGGAAGCTGCCAGACCTTGCCGATGGCCATCCCCCTGGCCACGCTGCTGAGCGCCATGATGACGCTGGGAGACATGGGTGAGAAGTTCGAGCTCACCGCCATGAAAGCTTCCGGCATCTCCCTGGCCCGCGTCCTGGTCCCGATGACCATCGTGGGCGTGCTCATCAGCATCGGCGCCTTCTATGTGGGAGACCGCCTGGTCCCCTACTCCATCAACCAGATCTACACCATGCGCGACGACATCGGCCGCACCAAGAGCGAGATCAAGATCCCCACGGGCACGTTCTACAACGGCATCGAGGGATACATCCTCCGCATCGACCGGCGCGACAAGAAGACGGGCATGATGTACAACATCCAGGTGTACGACCACACGGACGACAAGGGCAACACCCGCCTCACCGTGGCCGACAGCGGCATCATCCGCATGTCCAAGGCCAAGGACTACCTCACCTTCCAGATGTTCGACGGAGTGAACTACCAGGAGGAGAACCGCCGCAAGTACCGGGACACTTCCCTGGCCCTGCAGCGCATCCAGTTCCACAGCCAGGAGATGATCATCCCGCTGGAGAACTACGCCTTCCACCACTCCGACAGCGCCCGCTACGGAGAGCAGGTCCGTTCCATGAACCTGGCTTCGCTCAAGCACGGGCAGGACTCCCTGATGGACCTGGTCCACAAGGGGACGCTCAAACACGTGGAGGAGTTCCGGACCCAGAACTACATCGGTTACCGGGACCAGCTGGATACGGCCTGGCAGAAGAAAGCCACCACCCGGCTGGCACCTCCTTCCGACGCCCGCTGGAAGAGCAAGCAGGATAAGAAACGGGCCCTGGACAACGCCGCCATCAGCGCCCGTCAGTACGAGAGCCTGTCCCGCGGACAGACCATGGAGGCCTACAACTACACCCACCTGATCTACCGCACCAACGTGGAAATCTGGAAGAAGTATGCGCAGGCGCTGGCCTGTCTGCTGCTGTTCTTCATCGGCGCGCCTGTGGGAGCCATCCTCAAGAAGGGCGGCATGGGTGCCCCGGCCGTGATTTCCATGCTGTTCTTCGTGCTGTACTGGGTCATCGACATCACCGGCGAGCGACTGGCCAACAACGGCGCCACCAGCGCCTTTGTGGGCAAGTTCATATCGGCCTTCGTGCTGGCGCCCATCGGCGCCTGGCTCACTTTCAAGGCGGTGCAGGACGCCAGCCTGTTCAACCTGGACGGCGGCAAGATCTGGTTCCGCAAAATCAAGAGCAAATTCTTCCGTATGTTCAGAAAGACACGCATTGTATATATGGGTACCCCGGAGTTCTCCGTGGGCCCGCTGGATGCTTTACTTAAGAGTGGTTTCAAGGTAGTGGGCGTGGTAACCGTCCCCGACAAACCTTCCGGCCGCGGCCTCAAGATGAACGAGAGCGCGGTGAAGAAGTACGCCGTGGAGAAGGGTCTGCCCCTGCTGCAGCCCGAAAAACTGAAGGACGAGCAGTTCCTGCACGACCTCGCCGCCTGGAAGGCCGACCTCTTTGTGGTCGTAGGCTTCCGCATGCTGCCGGAGGTGGTGTGGACCATGCCCAAGCTGGGCACCTTCAACCTGCACGCCGCCCTGCTGCCGCAGTACCGCGGTGCCGCCCCTATCAACTGGGCGGTGATTAACGGGGAGAATATCACGGGCGTAACCACCTTCATGATTGACAAGAAGATTGACACGGGCGGTATCATTCTCCGCTCCGAATGCCATATCGAACCCACCGACACCGCCGGAGACGTCCACGACAAGCTCATGGAACTGGGCTCCTCGCTGGTGCTGGAAACCGTGGAAGGCCTTGTGCAGAAGAACGTGGAACTGCGTGTGCAGCGCAGCTTCATCCAGGGCACCGAGCTCCTGAAGCCGGCCCCGAAGCTCACCCGCGAACTGCAGCACATCGACTGGAACGACACCACCCGCCACATCTACAACCTCATCCGTGGCCTGTCCCCGTTCCCCTGCGCCTTTACTGAGCTCTACCAGATGCCCGGTCAAGCCGGGCATGACGTCATGGCCGACTCCGATCGGCCATCTCCTACCC
>Ga0265298_10011391_pt1 | contig 10420 bp, 7 predicted proteins | sample AusTroGonzalo_MG_3_FD_193486 | JGI IMG/M metagenome (GOLD analysis project Ga0265298, IMG submission 193486) | Bovine rumen microbial communities from tropical cattle in Woodstock, Queensland, Australia - Gonzalo_01 | ecosystem: Host-associated > Mammals > Digestive system > Stomach > Rumen ... | reverse complement strand
CTCGATGCGCCCGCGGCGCTGGTTGATCGAGCCGTTCGCCGCGCCCATGTACTGCTCGGGAACGACGACCTCGACGTCCATCATGGGCTCGAGGAGCTGCGGCTTCGCCTTCATGAACGCCTGCTTGAAGCACTGCATCGCGCAGGTGATGAACGCGAATTCGTTCGAGTCGACCTCGTGGTACGAGCCGAAATAGACCGTCGCCTTGACGTCCACCACCGGGAATCCGGCGAGAGGGCCGGACTCGAGGGCCTTGCGGACGCCCTTCTCGACCGCCGGGATGTACTCCGTCGGGATGACGCCGCCCTTGACCTCGTTGACGAACTCGAAGCCCTTGCCGGGCTCCTGCGGCTCGAGGCGGAGGCAGACGTGCGCGTACTGGCCGCGGCCGCCTGACTGCTTGACGTGCTTGTACTCGTTCTCGACCTTGCCGGTGATGCACTCGCGGTACGCGACCTGCGGCGCGCCGACGTCGCAGTCGACGTTGAACTCGCGCTTCAGGCGGTCAACGATGACCTCGAGGTAGAGCTCGCCCATGCCGGCGATGATCGTCTCGGACGTCTCCTGGTCGAAGGTGACGACGAAGGTCGGGTCCTCCATCGCGAGCGCGTGGAGCGCCGCGCCGAGCTTCTCGTTGTCGCCGCGGCTCTTCGGCTTGACGGCGACGGAGATGACGGGCGCGGGGAAGTCGATGGACTCCAGCGTGATCGGATGCTCGGGGTCGCAGAGCGTGTCGCCCGTGCGCGTGTCAGTCAGGCCGACGCACGCGACGATGTCGCCAGCGAACGCCTCCTCCAGAGGCTCCTGCTTGGCGGCGTGCATGCGGAAGAGGCGGGAAATGCGCTGCTCCTTGTTGATCGTGGAGTCGAGGAGCTCCGCGCCGAGCTTGAGCGAACCCGAATAGACGCGGACGAACGTGATCTTGCCGCCGGACTTCGGGTCGTTCATGATCTTGAACGCAAGGCCGCAGAACGGCTCGCTGTCGCTGACCTCGCGCTTCTGGGAGGGATCGTCGGCGGAAACCGCAGCGCCCGTGTCGAGCGGCGAGGGGAGGTAGTCGCAGACCGCGTCGAGGAGGGGCTGGATGCCCTTGTCCTTGAACGCCGTGCCGCAGAACGCAGGCGTGATCGTGCGGGCAAGGCAGCCCTTGCGGATCGCCTTTTTGATCTCGTCGGTCGTGAGCTCCTCGCCCGCGAAGAACTTCTCCATGAGCGCGTCGTCCTGCTCGGCGGCGCTCTCGACCATCTTCTGGCGGTACTCCTGGGCCTTCTCGAGGTACTCCTCGGGGATGTCCTTCTCGATGACCGTCTTGCCGAGGCTCTTCATGTCGAAGTAGAGGGCCTTCATCTTGATGAGGTCGACGACGCCGTCGAACGTCTCAGCCGCGCCGATCGGGATGACCATCGGGACGGGGTTCGCGCCAAGCTGGTTCCTCATCTGGTCCATTACGCTGTAGAAGTTGGCGCCGACGCGGTCCATCTTGTTGACGAACGCGATCTTCGGGACCTTGTACTTCTCGCTCTGGCGCCAGACCTGCTCGGACTGCGGCTGCACGCCGCCGACCGCGCAGTAGAGCGCGACGGCGCCGTCAAGGACGCGTAGCGAGCGCTCCACCTCGGCCGTGAAGTCCACGTGTCCTGGGGTGTCGATGAGGGAAAGACGGTAGTTGCCCCACTGGACGCACGTGGCGGCGGACTGGATCGTGATGCCGCGCTCCTGCTCCTGGACCATGAAGTCCATCGTCGCAGCGCCGTCATGCACCTCGCCGATCTTGTAGTTCTTGCCGGAATAGTAGAGAATGCGCTCCGAGGTGGTCGTCTTGCCACCGTCGATGTGGGCCATGATGCCGAAGTTGCGCACTCTTTCGAGCGGGATGTCACGCTTTGCCATTTTTTCTCCTTTTTGTCAGCAAATTGAGTATATATTATATCGAAAAACGCCCCTTCCGCGCAAGGGGGTATTTTACTGCGGCGTCAGCTGCGGCTGGAGAGGCTGCCGGAGCGCGCGACCTTGAGCACCTCCTCGGCAATCGCGACGCCGACCCCCGCGACGGACGCGACCTCCGCCGCCGTGGCGCGCGATATGCCGCGCACGGACCCGAACGCCTTCAGCAGCTTCGCCTTCTTCGCCTCGCCGATGCCCGGCACGTCGTCCAGCGCGCTCTCGCGTATGGCCTTCTCGCGCAAGTTGCGGTGGTACGTTATCGCAAAGCGGTGCGCCTCGTCGCGAAGGCGCGTGATGACCATCAGGGCCTCGCCGTCGCGCGGAAGCACCACGTCCGGCCGCCCGTCGTCAAGGACGACTATCTCCTGCTGCTTTGCAAGCCCGACGGTCGGGATGTCGCCAGCGCCGATCTCCGCAAACGCCGCGCGCGCGGCGCGCAGCTGCGTGATCCCGCCGTCGCAGATATAGAGGTCCGCGCGCGGCGAGGTCCCAAGAAGCGTGGATTCCGGACCGTACCTGCGCCGCACCACCTCCGCCATCGCGCGCGGGTCGTCCGCCCCCTCGAAGCTCCTGATCTTGAAGTGGCGGTACCACCGGCGGTCGGGAAGTCCGTCCCGCGCAACGACAAGAGAGGCGACGTTATGCGTCCCGAAGAGGTTCGATATGTCGACGCACTCGATTATGCGCGGCGGCGCGGCAAGCCCCAGCGCGTCGGCAAGCTCCGCTATCCCGCGCTCGGCGTCCGCGCGGCGCATCTCCGGGGACTTCCTCACGAAATGAGCCTTCGTCATCTCCTTCAGGGCAAACAGCGTGTCCCTGAGACGCGCCGCCGTCTCGAAGTCCCCCTTCCCGGACGCCTCGCGCATCTCGGCGTCGACTTCCTCAAGGACCTCCGGACGCCTCCCCTGCAGGAACTCGCAAGCCTCCTCGAAGCGCGCGCCGTACTCCTCGCGCGCGATGCGCCCCAGGCACGGGGCGGAACAGCGGCGGATCACGTTCGCAAGGCAGTGCCGGTGCGATTCCTCGTTCGGCTCGATGTCGTCGCACTCGCGAATCCCCCAGCGCTTCTCGACAAAGTCCTTCGCCGCGCGCACGACAGGGCTGGAGGGGAACGGCCCGAAGTAGCGCGCGCCGTCGTCCCTGACGATCCGCACGCAGCTGAAGCGCGGCCACGGAGCGTCCGCATCGGCCCTCAGCGCAAGGTACCGCTTGTCGTCGCGCATGAGGATGTTGAAGTGCGGCTTGTACTTCTTGATGAGCGACGCCTCGGTGAGCAGCGACTCCGCCTCGTTCTTCACCGTCATGAACTCGAAGTCGTAGACCGTGTCTACCATCGAGCGGACCTTCGGAGCATGCTTGGCGCCCGGACGGAAGTAGCTCGTCACGCGCCGGCGCAGGTTCTTCGCCTTGCCGACGTATATGATGACGCCCCGGCGATCCCGCATGAGATAGCAGCCGGGGCGGTTCGGCAGTGTCTTAAGCCGCTCGCGGACGAGCTCGGTCACAAGACATCCAGCCCTTACTTCTGCTCGGACGGCTTCGGGCCGTCGCCTTCCTTCGCGTCGTCGTCCCGCTCGCCCTCGGCGAGCCCCTTCTTGAACTCGCCCTTGGCCTTGCCCAGCGAGCGCGCGATCTGCGGGATCTTGTTCGCGCCGAAAAGAAGCGCGACGACCACGACGACGATAAGGACCTGCCAGATTCCGGGTCTCATCTTGAAGGCCTCCCTTAGCCGATCATTCCGCCGTTGACGGATATGATCTGTCCGGTTACGTAGGCGGACTCGTCGCCGGCGAGCCACGCGACGGCCTTGGCGATGTCATCGACCGTGCCGAAGCGCTTGAGCGGAATGGTGTCCATGTAGGCCTTGCGGACATCCTCCGGGAGGACGTCGGTCATCTTGGACTGGATGAAGCCCGGCGCAACCGCGTTGCAGCGGATGTTGCGCGAGCCGAGCTCCTTCGCCGTCGTCTTGGTCAGCGCGATGACGCCGCCCTTGGACGCCGTGTAGTTCGCCTGGCCGGCATTGCCCATTATGCCGACGACGGACGCGATGTTGATGATCGACCCGCCAAGCTGCGTACCGTCCTCGGCCTTGTTCTTCATCATCGGACGCGACACCGCGCGCGTGAAGAGGAACGTGCCCTTGAGATTGACGTCGATGACGGCGTCCCAGTCCTCGTCGCTCATGCGCATCAAAAGCCCGTCCTTCGTGATGCCGGCGTTGTTGACCATGACGTCAACCCTGCCGAAGTCCGCAATGACGGACTTAACGCACGCATCGACCTCGGACGAAACGGCCACGTTGACCCCGTAGCCCTTCGCCTTGACTCCGACAGCCTCGAGCGCCTTCACCGTCTCGTCGCACCACTCGGCCTTGAGGTCGCAGATAGCGACGTCCGCGCCGCGCTCCGCGAGCTTCTTCGCTATCGCCGCGCCGATTCCGCGCGCAGCTCCCGTGACGATGGCGACCTTGCCCTTCAGATTCTCCATTTTAGTTTCTCCTTAAGTCGGTTTTTAACCATTATACCAAAAAATCCGCTTCCGTGCCTCAAACTCTCCGCGCCGCAGCGGGAAAACCGGAAAATTCAGGTCTGCGGACGGAGACCTCGCGAACGACCCCGCCCGCAGGCCTGTCCGGGCTCTCTCGGCCGGAACTGCCTAGCGGCACCGCAATATACGACGGACGCCGCGCAATCTGACACGGCGGCGGAAGCACGTCCATGTCAGATTCCCGGAACGCCGCCGTATATGATTGCGGAATGAATGCTGACAGAAAAAACTCCGCCCGCTTAGCAAGAACGCGCTTCCTCGCGTCCGTCGTGCTGACCTCGCCGCTCGTCGCGTTCGTCTATACCCCCCTCCTGGTCGCGCAGACCGTGGCGGGGACGGCCGTCCCGTTCGCGACCGGACGCTTCATCGACGCCCTCGTCGCCGGAACGCCCCCTCTCGTCCCCTTCGCCGTCCTCGCCGCGCTCATGGCCGTCCGCGCCGCGCTGACGCCCTGCCTCCGCCGGCTGATCCTCTCCCGTTCGCGGCGCGTCGAGCTGTTCCTGCAGGAGAAGGTGCTCGACGCGGCCATGGACCTCCCTCCGTCAGAGCTTTCGCCACTCGCAAACGGCACCCTGGTCGCCAAGATGACGCGCGACGCGTACGCCGTCGGGGGATTCCTGAGCGGACTCTACCCGCGCGCCGTCGTCGCCGTCGTCACCATGGCGACGGCCGGCTTCGCCCTCCACTCGCGCTCGCCCGCGCTCGCCGCTTCCTTCGCCGCGTTCATCCCAGTCTGCACGATCCTCTTCATCCCCTTCGCGCGCCGCTTCGCCGAAGGCTCCCGCGCCATCCGCCGGCGCAGCGACGGCGCCTTCGCCTCGCTCTTCGACTTCTTCCGCACCCTCCCCTTCCTGCGCACGCTCGACGCCGAACGCCGCTTCTCCGCCGAACCGCGCCGGTCCATGCGCGAGCTGGCGGACGGGAACCGCGCCGTGGACCGCCTGTCCGTCGCCTTCGCCGCGCTCCTCGGCGCTCTCATGGCCGTCGGCGAGATCGCCGTCCTCGGCGCCGCAGGCGCGCTCGCCGCAAAAGGCGCGATCCCCGTCGGCGACGTCGTCGCCTACCAGATGCTCTTCCTCGCGGCGATGCAGTCCGTCCAGGGCATCGTCTCGCTCCTCCCCGAGACCGCCGCGCTCCGCGAGGGGATAGACTCCCTCGGCGAGATGCTGCGGCGTCCCGCGCCGAAGCGGGGCGGTCTGAGGCCGGACGCCATCGAGAGCGTCGAGTTCCGCAACGTGGACTTCGCCTACCCCGGCGGCGACGCGCGCCCCGCCGTCAAGGGCTTCTCCGCCACGTTCCGCGCCGGCAGGATCGCCGCCCTCGCCGGGGCGAACGGCTCCGGAAAGACCACGATCCTCAGGCTCGCCACTTCCGCCCTCGAACCGAAGTCCGGCGAAATCTTCGTGAACGGCTCGCCGATGGAGTCGCTCGACGCGGCCTTCTTCAGGCGGAGGCTCGGCATCGTCTTCCAGGACAGCCTGCTGGTGACCGGAACGGTGCGCGACAACATAACGTTGCGCGACCCCATGTTCACCGATGCGGACATAGCCGAGGCGGTGACGCTGAGCGGATTCGCCGAAGTGGCGGAGAGGCTTCCCGACGGACTCGACACGCCGGTCGGACGCGGCGGACAGTCCCTCTCCGGCGGCGAGATGCAGCGCCTCGCGATCGCCCGCGCACTCGTCCGGAAGCCCGGCATCCTCGTCCTCGACGAAGTCACGAACCACCTCGACGCGGACGCCCGCGCCGCCTTCGGAAGGCTGCTGCGCCGCCTCGCGCACGGACGCATTGTCCTCGTCGTCAGCCACGACCCCGCCGTCCTCGACCTCTGCGACGACAGGATTTCTTGTCAGATTGCGGGAAACCCGTCGTATATAAGGCCGTAGCGGACGGGTGTCCGCTGCATTGGTTAACCAAAACAAAGGAGAAGCAAACAAATGACACCAAACGAAATAGCGACAAACATCGCAGGCATAGGCCCTGCAGAAAGCGGAAGCATCACCACAAGCACGAACTTCACGCATTCATCAACGCCGGGTGGTTACAGCATGGATGACGCAAACACCTGGGACTGAGCATCCAACAACTGAGTCATCCGTACCGGGGCTGGCCTCGCCAGCCCCGGTTTATCAACCAAGCACAGGAGTTCCGCAATGATCTTCATCTCCACATGCAGCCAGGACACGACGACGGATATCGTCATGAAAGAGCTTGACGCCGACGACGTCCTGCGCTTCAACATCGACAAGCCCGAAGATCATGCGTGGGACTTCCACCGCGACGGATTCCGCATTGCGGACAAGATCGGCGGCAAGGAGATCACGGATCAAACCATGACCTCGTTCTATCTCCGCAAGCCAATGTACTTCGACCGCATAGACGTGCCGAAGTACGGATGCGAGGAGAACTGGCGGCGCGAAGAGACGAACGAGCTTTTCAGCGACTTCTTCCGCGAATGCCAAAGCAGAGGGCTCGTCGCGCTCGTCCGCAGCCAGAGCAACAAGTACGGCAAGCTGCGCCAGCTGATCGCAGCAAACAACCATTTCCGCGTCGCGCCATGGCACTTCTTCCACGGAGAGCTGCCGGACGAACTGAATCGCGGCAGATGGGTCGTCAAGCCAGTCACCGGCACGGCTATCTGCAAGGACAAGATGATGTTGGTCCGCGCGGTCGATCCCGCCAAGCTCGACCTCTCCTATCCGTGGTTCGTCCAGGAGCGGATCGACGGCGAAGAGGAGGTGACGGTCGTTTACATCGACGGCAGGACGTACGCGGCAAGCGCGCCGCGCGACTCGTTCGGCGGAGAGGACTCGCGCAAGTCCCTCATGGAGAATCCGACTTCATGGCCGCGCTGCGCGCTCTCGACGGACGAGGAGCGCGCCATCAATGGTTTCATGGACGAGACGGGCTACAGGTTCGGACGCTTCGACTTCATCCGCAAGGACGGCGAGCTGTGGTTCCTGGAGCTGAACCCGAACGGACAGTGGGCATGGCTCGACGAGAGGAACGAGAACGGACTCGTCACGATGGTCGCGGACGCCATCAAGTCAGAGGGCCGGGCGCATCGGGAGAATCCATCTCTTCAAGGACGGCCGCGACCGTCTCGCGAAGACGCTCGGTGAGGCGCTTCCGAATCTGGTAGAGGTTGTCGCGCGAGATGCCGTAGAGGCGCATTACGGACTCCGTGTCCTGTCCATCCACGGCGCTCGCGACGAACGCCGCGTAGTGCTCGGGACGGACGTCCGGCTTCATCCGGCGCAGCGCCTCCTCCAGCGCGGCCTGCTGCCACTCGCGCTCCGAGAAGTCCTCGTCCGCCGCGGAGGCTGCGGACTTCGCCTCCTCCCAGAAGGAGGCCTTGAGGTCCGCATCTCGCTTTCCGGCCTTCAGCCTGTCCATGACGCGCCAGTGCACGAGCGCGGTGAGGTACGACCTGAACTTCCCCTTCGCCCTGTCGTACCGGAAAGTCGGAAGGTTGCGCGCCAGGTCGGCGAACACCACCTGCACCATGTCGTCCGCATCCTCCTCCCTGAGTCCCTTCGAGCGCGCGATGGAGAACACGAACCCGGCGTAGAGGTCGAAGAGCCGCTGCCACGCCGCCTCGTTCCCGGTGTCCGCGACAGCCCTGATGACGCTAGACCGCGTCGTCTCGTTGTTGAAGTGCCTGTAGGTCATAGCGAGTGTGCCGCGCGGAACTCCTTCATGATTGAACGAACCTCTTTCGACAGATCTGCGCGATTTTTGTTAAGTTCCTCTGCCTGGCGATACTCCTCGATGTCGTTGCCGCCGTTTTTGATCTTGTCCTGTCCCCGGTCGTACAGCGCCTTGATCTGCGACAAAACCGCCGCCGAATTCTCCAACGGTCCACGCAACCGTTCTTCCATCTCGGCATAAAGCTTCGCCTCCTTGACGCTGTCGCCTTTGGAGGCCCTTTCAACGGCGTTGCTTAGACCATGAAGCTCAAAGTCGAGCATACCGTCCATGGAGCCTAGATAGTATGGCCACATCGTTTCACGCGTCACTTTGTCAATATGGCTGTCCAGCACATCCTGGGCGGTTTCCTTGCCGACATCCTGGCTTACCGACTTGATCTGCGCGTCGAGCTCCTCCTTGCTTAACCCTGCGGTCCGGCTCCTTTTCAGCAGGACCATGGCGTAGGCGGTTACGCAGATGAGTGACAGGACGAGGACGGCGTTCAGAAGCCACCATTTGCCCAGCGGAGCGAATGCGGACCTGTACTGCAGCAGCCTGAGGTCCCTGGCAAGCGCCTTGGCGGACTGGTATCGGCGCGACGGAGTGGGGTCGGTCGCCTTGTTGAGGATGCGCCACCACGCGGGAAAGAGCGCCGCGCCGGTGTCCGCCTCCATCGCCGGGCCTTTGTCGATATCTTCGAGCCGCCTTCCGAAGCTCGCGGCCTTGAGCGTGAGTCCTAGGCTGTAGATGTCGCCCGCCGCGTCCGTGAACTTCCTCTCAGGCGGAAGGTATCCCGGCGTGCCGACGGTCGAGACGGCCTCGGACTCCTCGACAAGGAGTCCGGGATCGGAAAGGACCGGCGCCCCTCCGATGTAGAGCACGTTCGCGGGCTTGATGTCGCGGTGCAGGAGATGGTGCCGCTGGAGCGCGGACAGTCCCTTCGTCAGCGAAACGGCGAGCTTGACGCATTCCTTGAGCGAAAGCGCCTTTTCGCCGTCGATGACGCTGGCGAGGGTCTTGGGACGGTAGCCGGACCCCGGGGCGACCTTCACGCCGAATTCGTCGTCCGCGAGGTCCATGACGGTGTAGAATCCCCAGTCCGCCTCGACGAGCTCCCTCATGCGAACGAGCCCCTCCTGCGGAGGGATGGACCTGTACAGCTTGGCGCCGCGGAGCTCGCGCTCGTAGCGGTCGTCGCCGACGGCGTCGCGCCGGCACACCTTCACCGCCGCGCATGCGCCGTCCTCCCTGAATGCAAGATAGACCACGCCGTATGCGCCGTGGCCTATCTCGCGGGAGAGCTTCCACTCTCCGCAGCGTTCTGGATCCTTGCCGTCCAAGAGACGAGCCTCCACGGGAGGTCCGTCAGCCGAGCGCGGCGACGGTGGCGTCGAGGGACGCGAGGTCCGCAACGTTCGCCGTCTCCAGCGCGGCGTCGATCTTCTTGACGAGCCCCGAAAGCACCTTTCCGGGCCCGAACTCCACGAAGCGCGTGCAGCCCATGGCCTTCGCCGCCTCTACGTCCGCCGCCCAGTTGGTCGTTCCGGTGACCTGCTCGAGCATAGCGGCCTTGATTGCGCCGGGATCGCTCGAGTGGGGCTTTCCGGTGACGTTGGAGAGCACGGGGAACTTCGGCGCGCTGAAGGCGATCCCGTCAAGGACAGGGGCGAGCTTCTCGCGTGCCGGGGCCATGAACGGCGAGTGGAACGCGCCCGCCGTGGCGAGCGGGATCGCGCGCTTGATGCCAAGCTCCTTCGCGACCAAGGCGGCCTGCGCCACGGCGTCCTTGGAGCCGGACAGGACCTGCTGCGCGGCGGAGTTGACGTTCGCGACCGTGCAGCCAGTCCGCTCGCAGAGCGCCGCAAGCTGCTCGGCGGAAGCGCCGACGATGGCTATCATGCCGGACGGCGCGGCCTCGCAGGCCTCCTGCATGAACCTGCCGCGGGCCTCAAGCACCGTTAGCGTCGCGTCGAAGTCGAGCACCCCGGCGGCGCAGAGCGCGCCCCATTCGCCGAGGGAAAGCCCCGCCGCGCACGCGAACTGCGTCGGACGCCGCTTCTGCAGCGCGAGGTAGGCCGCGTAGCTGGTGACGAAAATCGCGGGCTGGCAGATGTTGGACTTCGTGAGCTCCTCTGCGGGGCCCTCGAAGCAGACCTTCTTCAGGTCGAAGCCAAGGACGGCGTTCGCCTTGTCGAAAAGGCCCATCGCCTCGGCGTCGGCCTCGGCGAAGTCGCGG
>Ga0265298_10011390_pt1 | contig 10420 bp, 10 predicted proteins | sample AusTroGonzalo_MG_3_FD_193486 | JGI IMG/M metagenome (GOLD analysis project Ga0265298, IMG submission 193486) | Bovine rumen microbial communities from tropical cattle in Woodstock, Queensland, Australia - Gonzalo_01 | ecosystem: Host-associated > Mammals > Digestive system > Stomach > Rumen ... | reverse complement strand
TGCTGACCAGTACGGCTGGATGATGGTGGTGCCACAAGCCCTTGCACAATCCGGTTACACCATGTGGAACGCGGCACTGACCAATAGCAACATCGACGATTCGGGCTTCCTGATGGCCCTCCTCGATACGCTAGCGGTGCACTATCCCATCGACTTGGACAGTGTCTTTTTCACCGGTTTCTCAATGGGCGGTTTCATGACGCACCGCATGGCCATCGAGCACGGCGACCGCATCACAGCTTGCGCGCCCGTCAGCGGACTGATCACGCATACAATGGCTACGTACACGGCAGTGGCTCCCGTCAGGATGCTGCACATTCACGGCACCTCCGACCCTGTGGTGGGTTACGATGGCAACTCGCAATATTTCGGGGGCAACCTCGGTTTAAGCGTGGAGGCCATCCTCAACTACTGGAAAAACGCCAACCATTGCACAGGAGAGCCTACCATCGACACCCTTCCCGACCTGCATAACGATGGTTTACGTTTTGTGCGCTACTCCTACGAAGGTGACGCCGAAGTGCAGCATATCAAGGTCATCGGCGGCAACCACACTTGGTACCTCAACGAGAACCAATACGACATCAGCTACTTTAACGAAATTCATGACTTCTTTACCAAAGGCAATGGTGGCAATGTCGGCATTGCTGAACCCGAAGCGCCAAGGCTTAATCTATGGCCCAACCCTACCATTGGACAATGCACCATTAAAGTTGAAACCAACTCAATCGCCGAGATAATTGACCTCCAAGGTCGCGTTATGGCAACATATCCTTTGAAAAAAGGCGTGAATCAGATTGATTTCAGTGACTTTTCAGAGGGAGTGTATTTCATCAAGACTGCCGAAGGGACTGTTTCGAAGGTGATGGTGGGGAAATGATGACCCATGGACGACAAGCGTTATCTTCTCAACCTCATCAGTGAGGGCGAGCATCAGCAACAGGACTTCAAATATCGGGTTGATGATGCCTGCAAACTGGCCAAGTCGGTTTCGGCCTTCGCCAATACTGACGGTGGTCGGTTGCTTATTGGCGTGCGCGACGATGGGCATCTGTCGGGTGTACGCAAGGAAGAGGAGATTTACGTGATGCATCAGGCGGCCTACAAGTACTGTCAGCCCGAGGCGAGCGTCAGGTTTGACACCTACCACGCCGAGGGGCGCACCATTGTCGTGGCCACGGTGCCGCCCTCCGACAAAAGGCCCGTTTGTGCTCAAGATGAGGATGGTCGTATGCGCGCCTATGTCCGAATCCACGACGAGAACATCGTAGCTTCGCCCGTCCTATTCGCCCTCTGGCAAGAATCCCAGAAGTCCCAAGGGGCGATGATCACCTACAACGATGACATCCGCAAGCTGCTCGATGTAATGCAGGGCCAGCAGACGCTCAATCAAATCGTCCGTCATTCCAGGCTTCCCCGACACAAGGCCATCACCCTTTTAGCCCACCTCATTCGCTTTGGCACGGTTCAGTGGGAATACGTTGAAAAACAGTTTGTTTTTGGGCTGAAGTAATTACGCTTCACGGCTGACCCAGGTTGACGGAGCCACCAGCAACAACGCCTCAAAGAAAGCGAACAGCGAAGCGCCAGCCTGGGTTTCCAAGGTGTCTTCTGGGAACATGGAAAGCAACATAATGCAAAGGAAGACCGTGTACAAATATGTGCGGTGTTTCTTTGAGGAGAAGTAAGGATAAAGCAGCACGACGAGGAAAAACGCCAATCCCACTAAGCCGAAGGCCACTGCGACGGCAAGATACTGATTGTGAGCACGAAAACGAAACTCTTCCTTCAGCGGCGAATGGATTTCATCATACGCTTGACTGAACGCCTGCGGCACATCGCCCGTACCCACACCGAACCACGGATGCTGCCGAATGATATGGAACGAAGCCCTCGTAAATTCAATACGTTGTGAGAATGAGCCGCCATTGGGGTTGTTGAATTTCCGATAAAGTCCATACTCAAACAAGGTCGCGGACAATCTCGCCTGTAGCCCAGGATGTTTCCAGTTGTTGTAATTAGCTACACCTTGCTCGATGTTGCGGATGTCCTCGTCGGTGAGGGTCATCACACCCTCGGCATCCTTGCGCAAATCCTTGGAAGTGAGGTAACGAGCCAATGTCGCCTCAAGGTTTTCGTCGTTGGTAGTCGTGCCGTTAAAAGGCATGTCGCTGCGTTGATTCCAAGCCTCTTGGAGCTCTGTCCGGCAGTAATACAAGCCCACATATTTCCCGTCCTCGATGGGATTGTAGATGGTGTCGTGCCAGTAATCGTTGCCGAGGGCAGTTTTCTTTTCCAAGGTATCGAAATCGACGGGGGCAACATTTAGCAAAGGCTTGACCCAATGCACCAGAAGCACCGCTCCGACAACCAGCACTGCCACAGCGGAAACGCCGATACCGATGCGCCAGCCTATGCCCTTTTTCCATTGCAGGAAGGCATAAACTATCGACACTACAATAACAGCGGCGAAAACGACGTAGCCCGACAACGACTCGAAGATGTAAATCTGCCATACAAACCAAAAAACCAAAAAGTATTGGAGATATCGGTTGACGGCAAAACGTGTGCTGAAAGCTGGAACGGGGAACCTTGTTCGGGTCGGTCCTTCGACAGGTTTAGGGGCCTTTGTCTTGACAATGTACCATAAGATGATGGCAATGCAGAAGACAATATTGAGGCAGAAACGGATATGGCTGATAAAATGCGAAATCTCACGGACGTCCTCATAGTCGTGTTTCCAGTAGGTTATGCTGCTGAAGATAGTAGCAACGAAGACTGACAACACGTAGACGAGCATCAGCAGGTCAAAGCGTTTGCGGTCCAAAGGCGCCATGCCAGAAACAACGATAGGCATGACCAGAATCGGCAACTTAACGCGGAGGTCTTTCATGGCATACTGGAAATCAGATGTCCAAAGCAGGCCGACAACATGCATCAGGTAGAACAAAACGAGCAAAACAGCAGCCTTGTTATGGATAAAACGGGGCCATTTTTCCTTAAAGTCCCTCTTTACAATTGCATCCACAATCCACACGATAACGAGCCAGAACTGCGACATGCCCATCAGGAAGGGCGAGAGGGTAAGGCCGACAGCCACCATCAGCAGGCCCAAGAGATAGGCCTGGTTTAGATAAGACTGTATGGAAACCTTAGAGGTCATCACTTGCCGCTCAAGATGGTGTGGTATTCATCCTTGCCGTTGGTATTCAGCAGGATTTCAAAAGCACGATCAAGGTCGGGGTCGTTCTGCAAGGAAGCCACGATGCGACCCTTTTGGTAGTAGTAACGACTGACGATTTCAGAGCGCAGCAGTTCCTCAATGTCCTTGCGGTTGCTAATGAGGTCTTTGTCCTTTTCGGCGGCGAGGTTCTTCTCCAACTGCTCAATTTGCGGTTGAATCTTCTCCAAATAGCCTTCGTCCTTGGCCGTTTTCTTCAGTTTCTCGATGGCTTTCTCACTCTCGGTGGTGTAACTGAAACCCTTATCTTTCACGAACTTCATAAAGTCCTGATAGGTGGCCTCGTCGATTTGGAACATGTCGGCGGAGTCGATGGTCTTGTGCTCACTGTAGAACTTGGTAGCATAGTCGAAGATGAAACTCTTGCCGTAAAGGTAAGCTGTCACTATGGCGTATGGGTCGCGGGTGACCTTCACATCAGGAGTTATGCCATGACCTTCGTAGACCGTGCGTCCATGCATGGTGGTGAAAGGCTTCCCGAGGGTATCGTTCTTTTTCAGGGTCGTGTCCTTCTTGTGTGAGTAGTCGATTTCCTGGATGCAACGGCCGCTGGGAATGTAGTAATGTGCCACCGTCACCTTCATTTGGGTGTTGTAGCTCAAAGGCAAGATATTCTGCACCAATCCCTTACCAAAGGTGCGCGTACCGATGATGACACCGCGGTCGTAGTCTTGGATGGCACCCGCCACAATTTCACTGGCCGAGGCGCTGCTGCCGTCGACGAGGATGGCCAAAGGTATCTCCAAGTCGACAGGCTCGTTTGTCGTGGCGTATGCATTGTTGGCCGAAGCTGCCTTGCCACGCATGGACACCACCGCTTTTCCCTTGGGAATGAACAAGTTGACGATGTCAACCGCCTCGTTCATCAAGCCGCCACCGTTGCCGCGCAGGTCGAGGATGAAGCCTTTCAGCTCGTTATTCTTTTTCATCTCCATGAACTTGTCCTTCAGTTCCTTGGCCACCTCACGGGTGAAGCCGCTCAACGAAAGGTAGGCCACGCCGTTGTCGAACACCTTATAATAAGGTATGTTGTCAATCTTCACCTTCTCGCGCTTCAGTTTGATTTCCAAAGGTTTCTCCAAACCGTAGCGCTTGACTTTCAGCGTTACCTCGGTGCCTGGCTGACCTTTCAGCAGCTCGCTCACCTCCTGGGTGTTCTTCTTGTGACAATCCACGCCGTTCACCTCAAGAATGGCGTCACCAGCGACGAGACCCGCCTTTTGCGCAGGCCAGCCATAATAAGGCTCGGAGATGCGGGTTAGTTCGCCGTCGTACTGGATGAGGGCACCGATACCGCCGTATTCGCCCGTGGTCATGAAACGCGCGTTCTCGATGTCAGACTCGGGGATGAAGACCGTGTAGGGGTCGAGGCCGTCGAGCATGGCGTTGATGGCTGACTCGTTCAGCTCGCCCGGGTTGATTTCGTCGACGTAGTTGAGATTCAGCTCACGCAGGAGGCTGTTGTAGATGTCGAGGCTCTTGGCGATTTCGAAGTTGTTCTGCTTCTCTTGGGCGATGAGGCCGAGGGGGAGCAGGATTAGTGCTAGGATTAGGGTGTTTATGTGTTTCATCTTTTCTGTGTTGTTCTACTTGTTGGTTGGCAGGGGTTGCGCTGCGCTTCACCCCTACTTAATATCCATCGTCCCTACGGGACTAACTCTACGGGACTGGGTCGTAGCCGCTGCCACCCCAAGGATTGCATGACAAGATGCGCTTGAAGGTGAGCCAGCCGCCCTTGAAGAAGCCGTATTTCTTGATGGCCTCGATGCCGTAGTTGGAACAGGTCGGCGTGTAGCGGCAACTTTTGCCGAGCCATGGCGACAACGTGATCTGATAGAGCCTGATGAGCAGGATCAGGAAGTCAGCAGGCAGCCTTTTTACTCTCGTGATAACGCTTGACCAGTTCATGGATGGCTTTTTTCGTCTTGTCGAACATCTCGTCGTAGCTGTGAATGACCGTAGCCGTATAGACTAACGCCACATCAACGGAAATATTATCTTTTTCACAGATTTCGAGGAGGGGCTTTTTGTTCTTGCGCCACGACTCGCGTATCAGCCTTTTCACGCGGTTGCGCTTGAAAGCGTGGTGGAAGCGTTTCTTCGCTACAGAAATAAGCACACGACAAGTGGCGGGACGGCTTTCGTCCTGATGGAACAAGTAAATCATTCGGTAAGGATAGACGGAAACGCCCTTGCCTTTGTCGAAGAGTGTCGCGATGTCGTTTTCCTTGCAGATGCGCTCGTATTTCGGGAAACCCTCCTTGGCTGCCATGGCATTTATTTCTTCTTGCTCTTCTTCTGCTCGGCAGCAAGATATTGCTCAATGGCCATCGTCATCGACGGAGCGGTCTCGGACGGTGCCTTGATGTTCAGTTCGAAGCCTGCGTCAATGATGGCTTGGCAGGTGGTCTCACCGAAGCCTCCAATCGCCACCTCTTCCTGCTTGAACTCGGGGAAGTTCTCCATAAGCGAATGGATACCCGCAGGACTGAAGAACACCAGCATCTCATAATCACTAATCTTGACGTGCTTCACATCGGCTGACACTGTGCGGAACATGACCGCCTTGGTGAAGTTGAGTTTGGCGGCGGTGAGCTGGTCGATGGTCGAGTCGGAGCTGATGTCGGAACAGCAGTAGAGATACTTCTCGTCCTTGTGCTTCTTCATGATCTCGATGAGGTCGGTGAGCGTCTGGTTGCCATAGAAAACCTTACGCTTGCGGTATTGCACATAGCGTTGCAGATAGAACGCCGTCGCCTCGTTGATGCAGAAATATTTCAGCGTTTCGGGCACGTTGTAGCGCATTTCCTTGGCCACGCGGAAGAAATGGTCGACCGCATTGCGGCTGGTGAGGATGATGCCCGTATATTCCGGCAGTTTGATATGTTCTTGACGCAGTTCGCTAGCGGAAATGCCATCAAGACGGATGAATTTCTCGAAAGTGAAAGTGACGCCGTATTTTTTCATCATGTCGGCGTAAGGGGTCTTGGAAATGTCGGCAGGTTGGGGTTGTGACACCAAAATATGCTTGATCTTCATGCGCTCTCTTTACTTTAGTGTATCTTTATTATCTAAATATTTCCTTCGTCTGAACGGTGTAACTCTTTAGAAAACAGAGCCTTGACTAAAATAGCGCATGCCTGCTGTCAGGAGCAATGCCGTAGGGGCGATTTCGAGGCTGCAAAAATACAAAAAAATAAAAAACGACGACATTTTTGTTGCAACTCTCGTTTCAACAATTCCTAAAACAAACCGTATCAATGCTGCCAACGCAATGACGCCAAAGCCAATCCACACAAAGAGCGAGTAAGGGTTATAGAGCAGCAAAAGCAGGATGGGCAACATGGCAATAATGGAAAAAATGGATACTGAAAGTTGCACGGTCACTTGCCTACTGACGGTATCACGGGTCTCGAAAAGCCAGTTCATATAATAAAGGAAGAGAAAACGCAGCAGCACCCAGCCGCCCACTGCAGCGAAAGCGATGCTGAACATGCGGGTTGTGTTGTATTGCGCCACGTCGCGCGACAGCACCACACAACTTTTCTGCACAAACAGGGCCATGATGGCTACGTATGCCAACATGAAAGTAAAGCCCAAAAAGCTACCGAGCGGGCTCCATTCACGCAACAGCTGATTGGTGTGAGCCACGCCGCCCGGCACCGACAAAATCTGGCGGAACTGGCGGGGATAGAGTTGCTTGTTCATGACGATGAGGAGCAACATGAGGCCCAACACAACCAGGTTCCAACCCACCAAAACATCATAAGTAATGCGCGGCATCGGATTGATAGTGCTGTCAAACGTCGTGACAAAGCTCTGGGCCACCACCGTGTCGCACAAGGTAGAATCGACGGCTGGGATAGTGTCAATCAATCCTTGGGAACCGAATGGGTCGTATGATATGAAGGGGTATTGGGGCATGAACAATTCGTTTTCGGGCGGCAAAGATAATGATAATTTGCATATTTTTGCACATTCAATATAAGATTGACATGATCAAAAAAATCTATAAATTCGGTGGCGCGTCGGTGAAGGATGCCGAGGCGGTGCGCAACCTGGCCGACATCGTCAGCCAACACAAGGACGAGGACATCCTGTTGGTCGTCTCGGCCATGGGCAAGACCACCAACATGTTGGAAAAAGTGCTTGCCGATTTCCGCGAACACGACGGCAACCTCGGTATGGAAGCCTTGCATGAGGTCATCGCCTACCACGATGGTATCATCGACGGGCTTTTCGGCGAAGACACCAACCCCGATTTTGCCGAAAGCATCGCCAACCTCTTCATCGAGCTGTGGGAGAAGCTGCAGAAGGCCGACGTTCCCTACGACTACCAATACGATCAAACCGTCAGCTACGGCGAGCTCATCTCAACGACCATCATCCAAGAATACCTTAACAAGCGCGACATCCCCGCCCGCTGGTTAGATGCCCGAAAATACGTCATCACTGATGACACCTTCCGCGCCGCCAACCCAGACTGGGACGAAACACGGCTGAAAATCAGCAAGCTGAACGACGAACACATCCGCGGCTTAGTCTGCCTCACGCAGGGCTTCATCGGCGGCACCGAAGATGGCAAGCACAGCACCACCCTTGGACGCGAAGGCTCCGACTTTACCGCCGCCATCTTCGCCAACTGCCTCGACGCCGAGGAAGTCACCATTTGGAAAGACGTCGACGGCCTGCTCAACGCCGACCCGAAACGCTTCGCCGACACGGTTCAGCTACCGCATATCCCCTACTCCGAAGCCATCGAACTGGCCTTCTACGGTGCCACCGTCATTCACCCCAAGACCATTAAGCCGCTGCAAAACAAGAACATCACACTCAAGGTGCAGTCGTTCCTGAACCCCGACCACGAGCCTACCATCATCAACGGCGAACACCGCAAGGACGACGAGGGCATCCCTTCCTACATCATCAAGGACAACCAGACCTTGGTGAGTATCACGCCGCGCGACTTCTCCTTCATGAACGTCCACAACCTGCAAGTCATCTTCGGCGTGTGCGACGAGTTGCACATCCACGCCAACATGATACAGACCTCCGCCCTGATGCTTTCCTTCTGCTTCGACGGCGACCGACAGAAGCTGAACCTGTTGAGAGCTGAGCTACAAGACGCCTTCAGGGTAAGGTACAACGAAGGCCTGCAACTGTTCACCGTCAGGCATTACCGCGAAGATTCCGGCAAGGATTTCCTCAAAGGTAGGAAAATCCTCGTCCAGCAGGAAAGCCGTAGCACCATGCAATACGTCATCTCGTAGAGACACACCGCGTGTGTCCGCAAAAAATGGAAAATGAGACCCATCGCCCGCATCCACACCGATTTCCCGACCAAGTTCGGCATCCCGCGACAGAGCGGCATCATCGCGTCGCTGCAAGGCAGGATTGTCTTTGAGCCCGAATACCGCAACGCCGAGGCCGTGCGTGGCTTGGAAGAGTTCTCGCACATCTGGCTGATTTGGGAATTTTCGGAAGCAGTTCGCGCGGATTGGTCACCGACGGTGCGTCCGCCACGCTTGGGTGGCAACGTACGCAAAGGTGTTTTCGCCACAAGATCACCGTTCAGGCCCAACCCGATTGGCCTTTCTTCAGTAAAGTTAGACAAAGTTGAAATCGACCCAAATTTAGGTCCTGTGCTCCATGTTTCAGGCGCAGATTTGATGGACGGCACCCCGATTTATGACATCAAGCCTTATATCGCCTACACCGACAGCCACCCCGATGCTGTTAGTGGATTTGCCTCAAAACCAGCGGAGTATCTTTTGGATGTTGATTTCCCAAAAGATTTGCTTGAAAAAGTTCCTACTGACTTGTATGAGAGCCTCATCGAAGTCCTCGCCCACGACCCACGCCCGCAATACCATAATGACCCCGAAAGAGTTTACGGGATGGAGTTTGGCGGTATGGAAGTCAAGTTCAAGGTTGACGGAACTCGGCTTGCTGTTTTGCAAATCGCAAAGAGTCAGGATTGTGATAATCAGTAGGATAGAATTGTTTTAATGTCTCGGCCAAATGGTCGGCAATCAGGCGGCGACCGTATTCGTAATAGTGTTCTGTAGTCCAGTTTTGGTCGATGAATTCGGCATCGCGCACAAGGTCGAAGTTGTCCACAATAGTCACGCCAGGGAGGTGGCCATAACGATTCAACAGATACTCGCGGTTGCGCTGCATCAAGAACATCAAATCCTTGCCAACCAATTCATTGGCCTTGTCGACATTCTCTGCCATCAAATTGAAAACCAGGTTCCAACCCCTTTCTTGACACAGCTTGACGATAGCATCAAAATCCTTTACGCGCGGATTTTCATCGGTGATTTGGAAACCGTAGCTTTTGATGTAATGGCAAGCCAATTCAGTCATTTGTTGGTCGCGCCGACCTTCCGCGTCATGCCAGCCTCGCCACGCCATCGCCGAGTCCCATTGATGGGTGTTGTCCCACTCGAAATCGTAAGGAAATCCCAACGGGTCGGTTTTCCAATGCTGCATCACCAAGGCATTCCATTCTTCCTCCGATTTGATGGGATAAGCCTTCATGGCTAATAAGAAACGATTCATTAGGGGCGGATAGTCCTCAAGCAAGACCAGCTGTTTCCGTAAAGCCGTTTCAAGATCAGAATAAATCCATCCCGCGCCGAAACTGCGGAGGTTCATCGTCTCCACTACCGTTTCCACCGTCGATTCTTTGGGAATATGTTTCAACAAATAGTAGTGTGTCTGCGCGTGAGAGGCCTCCTTCGTCAAATCACCCATCTTGACCTTTGGGAAATAATCCTCAGTGAAGTCGCTGATTTTACGATGGTTAGGCTCGTCATCGCCAAAATGGTTGTTGGACGACTCGCCGAGGTAGATGATACGGCAGCTGTCGTCTATCACCTGCCACGAGAGCTCCACGATGTCGGAATGTGTGCGCAAGTCTTTCTCGAAGAACCACTTGGAATACACCCAGTTCAGCAGCAGGAGCATCACCAAAACCATCACTATGCGTATCAACAACTTCTTCATGGTCAGAACTGGAAATAGATGAACGGGAAATTGCAGACACTTGAGCAGGCAATGACCATAAAGACCAACACCGCGTAGATAATCCATCTCACGACCAGTGGTTTGTCCTCGCACCACGCATCGAAACGGGTGTTGCGGAGCAAAATGTCGGAGATGATAAACAAGCCG
>Ga0265298_10011389_pt1 | contig 10420 bp, 8 predicted proteins | sample AusTroGonzalo_MG_3_FD_193486 | JGI IMG/M metagenome (GOLD analysis project Ga0265298, IMG submission 193486) | Bovine rumen microbial communities from tropical cattle in Woodstock, Queensland, Australia - Gonzalo_01 | ecosystem: Host-associated > Mammals > Digestive system > Stomach > Rumen ... | reverse complement strand
AAATTAACGAGTAGGTACGACAAAACGTCAGAATCATCCGACCATTTGTCTGAAACCATCCGACCATTTGTCTGTGCCCTTGTGGGTACAGACTTTTTTATATACTTTTGCACCAGAAAACAAAAAACGTAAAATGAATATGGAAGCTAATAAAAACATGGTGGAACGTACCACACTTAAGAATGAGTCGATTGGTTTGATGGCATTTATACTTATATGTAGCCTGATGATGATTGGCCTGAGCTAAGTGACGGGTAGGACCTACTGATAAAAAATCTTTCCTAAAATATTTGGTTGTTTCGCGAAGATGTTGTACTTTTGCGGCGGAATAACTAAATTAAAAACAGAAATGAGGAAGATTTTTTTATCAGTAGCTTTGACGCTACTTGTTGTTGTATCGGCATTAGCACAGGGTGTATCGGCCTTGGAGCGTTTGAAGGATGACCCACGCAGGGCTTATGCTACCGACTACCCCTACAAGCAGACCGACGACGTGAAACTTACAAAGGCACCTAAGGGTTATAAGCCTTTCTATATCAGTCACTATGCACGTCACGGTTCGCGCTACTACTGGAGCACCAGTCTGTATAAGGAGCTTGACACGCTGCTTACTGTGGCTCACCAGAAGCAACTGCTTACACCTGCCGGCGAGGACTTCCGCGTGAAGTTCATGGCGGCTAAGGACGAGCTGATGACGGGTGTTGAGGAGCTTACCGAGGTGGGATGGAAACAGCACCAGGGCATAGCTCGCACAATGTATAACAACTTCCCCGAGGTGTTTGAGAAGGGTGGAAACGTGCTGGCAATCTCGTCGCTTGTTAACCGTTGTATCATCAGTATGGCGGCATTCTGTCAGGAGCTGGTGCAGTGCAACCCAAAGTTGGAGATACGCGAACAGTCGTCGCGCTTTACACTCGACGGCGTAGTGCCAACCGACAGTCGTAACCCCATCAAGCACAACTATCCTAAAGGCCTGAAGCCCCGCTACGAGAAGAACCGCAGTATGTTCAAGGGTGAGGACAACCTGCGCAAGAACCTGCTGCAGCGCGTGTTTACAAGCACCGAGGGACTGCCTGGACGCAAGCACCACATTGAGAGTAACTTAATTAACCTTTACACATCGCTGCCAAGCATCGGGCACGAGGGTATGATGGGTAACATCATTACCGACCAGGAGATGGCCGACCGCTGGGAAGGCGACAACCTGGGCGTGTTCTCGTGGGTGTTCGATACTCACCGCCAAATGATTCCCATACTGCAGGATATACTGAAAAAGGCCGCTGCCGCCATTGATGGCAGTAGCGACCGTGTGGCTGATCTGCGCTTCGGTCACGACACCTGCATCGGTCCGCTAACCATACTGATGGGTATTAACGGTGCCGACAAGGACCCTGAGGACCCCAACGAGGTGAAGAACATATACCAGAGCTGGGAGACCTGTAAGGCCAGCAACATACAGCTGATTTTCTATCGCGGCAAGAAGGCAACCGATGATATTCTGGTTAAGTGCCTGATGAACGGCGAAGAGGCTACGCTGCCTGTGCCTACAACAAGCTATCCATACTATAAGTGGAATGACTTCCAGAAGTTCTATACCGAGCGCTGCAACAACTAACGCTTAGTTGGTGTGCTGCTTCATTCCCTCGAGGAACTTCTGCTGAAGCTTCTGCGCCAAAGCATTGTTGGGATTAAGGCGTAGGGCCTTCTCGTAATTCTGCATCACATCAATGTAGTAACGCTGTCCGTTCTGAGCGGGATTCTGAACAATGCGTACCATATAAAAGAAACCACGAAGGGTGCAAAGGTCGCTTTGATCGGCACCCTTCATTTTTTCCATCTTGTTGATGGTCTCTTCGGCCTGCGCCATGATGTTCTCGGTTTGTGGCGCATGCGGATTGGTTACTGCGAAGTTTAGGCACTGCAGGGCCAGCTGGTACTTAGGACCAACACTGTCGGGCTGCATGGCCTCGAGGCGCTGTAAGCGGGCCACAAGGTTCAGCATGTCGTCGGCACCGGCCTGCTGGGCATTGATGTTAACTACTCCTGCGAAAACGAACACTACGATAGCAGCGAACTGCTTAAAAATTTGAAATGTCATAAGCTTTATTATTTTTAAGTGAAACAAAAATTCCAATGTAAAAGAATCTGTCGCGCGATGATGTTATGCCTCTGCCGGCAGCATCGTAGCGGAAGATGTTGGTGCGGCCCAGAACGTTGTTAAGCGATGAATAGACTATCACCTTAGGACTGAGCAGGTATGTGATGTTGGCATCCAGACTGTTGTAATGCGGGGTGGTGCCATTGGCAAAGTGGCGGCCTGTGGCGTAGCTGTCGGCAATGCCTATGATGAACTTTCCGAGGCTGAACTTGGCTGATAGACGCAGGTTGTGGCGCGATGCAAAGCCGGGGGTGCATGGCTCGGCATAGTCCATATAAAGGCGCTCGGAATCGTTGAATGAATAGGCGAGAGTTGTGACGAGGCGATTGCTGATTGAGTGATCTTCTACGTACACATCAACACCCTTGCTGGTGCCATAGCCGTCGCTCTGGTAGATATCGCCATGCAACAGTGGCAGATGGCTGTATTTCTTGTAATAAGGCTCTATGCGCAACAGTGATGAAGCCGACTTGTACTGCATAGAAAGGATGGCATGGCGGGCTGTGCTCTGACTGAGTGACTTGTTGCTCTGAGCCAGGATATCGTCCTCGGGAGTCTGGCTGTACTGGCCTGCCACAAGCGAGAACTGCCACTGCTTGTTGGGGATGTAGCTGAGCGTGGCTCGTGGCATGAGCTGGCAGCTGCGGTCCATCATCTCCATTCGGGCCGAGAAGTTAAGGAAGAGCTTTGGCACAATGCGCCACTGGGCATCGACATGTACTGCAAGGATGTTATAATCGAGGTTGTATCGGTAAGGAGCAAAGCGCAGTGTGCTGTTGCGGATGTAATCCTCGACACCTGCCTGAAGCTTTAGTGCACTGCTGCACACCTTGCGCAGTTGGGTCTTAAGGTGGACCTCGTTGCGGAAGTTGCGGTAGTGATCGCCTGCGGTAACGGCATCGTAGATACTGTTGAACACGGTACTGTTGGCAATACCTGCAAACAGGGTGTAGCCTTGGCCTATAGGAGTCTTGTAAGTAAGGTTGGCATAGATGTTATGCTCTGTAAGACTAAGGTTGCGCTCGTCTTGATGCAGAGCGACCGATGTGAGGTCGTAACCAAAGTATGATTTCAACACACCACGACCGTTATATTCCTTTTTATATTGTGCCTCGCCCGAGAGTTTGCGATAGGGGCGGGTGAAGTCCTGGCGCTGTGTGAACAGGCGGTCGTAGAGCCCCATGCTGGTGAGGGCTGCATTGAACGACAGGGCACTGCTGCTGAAGACCTTTGTGCCGCCGATGTTCCAGTCGACAAGCGATGCACTGATACCGAACTTATCGCTTGTGGCCATGTCGGTAGTCTCCATGGGCAGTACGGCTGAGAGTGCCTGGCCGTATTCGCCGCTGTAGCCACCAAGTGAGAAGTTGATTCCCTTGAACAGGAACGGAGAGAAACGGCCGCGTACTGCAGTGTTCTCGGTATTGGTTGAGTAGGGAACAAGCACGTGCATGCCGTTAACAAAAGTCTGGCACTCGTCGCTCTCGCCACCACGTACATACAGCTTGCCGTCTTCGCCCACCTTCTGTGTGCCGGGCAACGTCTGCAGGGCGGCCACAACATCGCCACAAGAGTTGCCGCTCATTACAACATCGAGGGCATCCATAGTCTTGAAGTTGTCGCTCTTGCCAAAGCTGTAGGTGCTGGCTGTTACTACAATCTCATCGATGGCGGTGGCACGCTCGTGCATGCGGATGGTCAAATTAGATAACTGCGTGCTGCTAAGCTCGTAGTTATAGAATCCCATATAGGTAACGCGTAAGGTGGCTTCGCCTGTTATCGATGTTTGGAACGAGAAGCGGCCAAGGGAGTCGGTTAGGCAGCCGTCGATGGTACCTACTATAAATACGTTTGCACCTGCGAGCGGTTCGCGCCCGTCTGTTACTACACCCGAAACGGTGGTCTGACTCTTAGCACTCAAGGCCACGAGCAGCATGATGATGATATGTGCGACTTGATGTTTCATGCCGCAAAGATAGAAAGGCTTTATGACACTTCCAAATTTGCGGGACAGACGACTAGAAAGGCTGACAGATAACTAACCTGCCAGACGAATGACTAGAAAAAAGGACGAATGACTAAGCGATAAACGACTTGAGTTTGGGCACGTAAGTACGCGAAACAGGCACTATTGCAGGGCACTTGCCAAGCTTAAGCTGGTAGCCGTTAGAATTGCCCTGTGCCGAGGTGATGTTGTTGAGGTTTACCACAAACGAGCGGTGGCACTGGAAGATGTTCTGGTAGGCCTGCAGGTCGTCGAGCACGGCAGCAAGTGTGGTGTGCAGCTCGGCAGTTGCTATCTTATCATTATTAATATAGCATACGGAAACATTGTTCTTCTGTGCCTCGATATAAAGCAGGTTGTTGATGGGCAGCTGCAGATCGTTTCCCCTTACGTTGGTATCGTGTATGGTAACGGTGATGTCGGTCTGCTGGTCGGTGGTTTTATCGAGCAGGGCCTCAAGTTGGTTGCGCAGGTAGCGATAGTAATTGAGGCTTACTGAACATACGGTGACGAAAATACCGATGATGAGAGTCCAGTAAAGGAACTTAAGCAACAGTATGAATGTGATGGGTAGTGAAAAAATTACCGCGAACACCAGGAAGTTGCATGTGCCGATGAAAAGTATCATAGACAGGATGGACAGTGCCTCATGCCAAATGCGCCATGTTTTTAAGATTTTGTGCATGGGGCGCTCGGCAAAACCGAATGCCAAGCAGCAGCCGAACGTGACAAGTCCGAACAGAAGTGACACTAAAAGCTTGTTGCCCTTATACATACTGAACCCGAACGGCTGTAGTAAATATAGTATCAGAAAAACGATGATACAATACAAAATACAGTCTCTGAACCAGTGACTGCTAAACGGGAACGGGTATTTTCGAGATAATATTGACATTTCGGGTGCAAAAATAGAATATTTTCTGGATATAACCAATTGTTTTATAATAATTTTATTAACTTTGCACCCAAACTATAAATTAATCAATGGAATCGACCGAAGCGTTATTAGTACAACAGCTGAAGAAAGGCGTTGATGCTGCATACAAGTATCTGTATGACCAGCACTATCAGATATTGTGCCATGTGGCGGCACAGTATGTGAAAGACGACTTCCTGGCCGAAACTATTGTGGGCGATGTGATATTCCATCTGTGGGAGGTGCGCGAGACTATAGATATTGACACAAGTGTGCGCAGCTATCTGATGACATGCGTGCGCAATCGCTGTATGGACTATCTGAAATCGCAGTATCATCAGCACGAGGTGACTGAGAGCAATGCCGGACTGAGGGATTTCCCTGTACTGCAGTATGTGAAAGATGATGACTACCCCCTGGGCAGACTGCTGGAAAAGGAGCTTGAGGATGAGATAATGAACGCCATAAACCGTCTGCCAGAGGAATGTCGCAAGGTGTTCAACATGAGCAGGTTTGAGAACAAGAAATATGATGAGATAGCGCAGGAGCTGAAGATATCGGTAAACACCGTAAAATATCATATAAAGCATGCGCTGGCACTGCTGCATGAGGACCTTGGAAAGTATCTGGCAATGGCTATGATGATACTTATTGAGAGCATGGGCTAAAAAAAATATTCAGTTCTGACTACCCTCAGAACTTTTTTTATCGTCAACCATATAGTAATCATAAATAATGATAGACATTAAAGATCATAACGAAGAAGAGATCTGGTTTTCGTCGGTAAGTGAAGAGAGCCTGACCAAGTATGATAAGGACGCTGCATATGCTGCCTTCAGGAAGCGTGTGGCTGAGGCCGGTGCAAAACCAAAGGCAAAGACCTACCGACTGGGATGGATAAAATATGCGGCTGCCGTGTTGCTGATGGTGGTAACAGTAGGCTACCTTTCATATAAAGGCGGACAGAACGAGATACAGTCATCGTTTGGCGACATCGTGATAGCCACTCCGCAAGGCTCGCGTACACAATTGTCACTACCTGATGGAACAAAGGTTTGGCTTAATGCGGGCTCAAGTATTTCGTATTCACAAGGATTTGGATACATAGACAGACTAGTTAATTTAGTGGGCGAAGGCTACTTTGAAGTAGCCCACAACGAGAAGTTGCCTCTTCGCGTGATGTCGGAAAATGTATGCGTTAAAGTTTTGGGTACTAAATTTAATTTCCGTGACTATCCGACGGATGTAGAGGCAATTGTCTCGTTGACAGAAGGCAGTGTGGCTATGTGCTGCAAGAAGAATCCTGACGAGAAGCAGCTGCTGAAACCAGGACAGCGTGCTACCGTTGACAAGGTATCGGGAAAGATACGCGTAGAGAGCTACGAGGTAAGCAACTCGATGAAGTGGACTAACGGACGACTGCTGTTTGACGGCGAACCGCTACCGGACATTGTGAAAACGCTGGAGCGAAGCTATAACGTAAAGATCACCATTGCCGACTGCGGCCTGAGGAAACTGCGCTTCTATGGCGACTTCATAAGGCAGGAGCAGACGCTGGTAGAGGTGCTTGACGCATTGGAATCAACCGGAAAACTAAGATATGAACGTAATGGCAAAAACGTGATATTACTTAATCCTAAATAATAAACAATCAATTATGTCTAACTTAAAACCAGTTTGCCAATGAAGAAGAAGATTCTTGTTTTGTCAATCATGCTAACTGTAGGTGCATGTTGCTGGGCTCAGAGTATTCAGCTTAAGCTTAACAACGTGACGGTGAAGAAAGCAATGACAGAGCTAAAGCAAAAGAGTGGCTATTCGTTTGTGTATGAAACCAGCGACATAGACACTAACAAGAAAGTTAATGTGGATGCTGAGAATGCTAAGGACGCAATTGCCCAGATTCTGCAGGGACAGAACGTTACCTACGAGATTCAGGGTAAGAACGTGGTTGTTCAGCGAAAGAATGCCAACAACTCAAAAGCTAATCAGGGTAAGAAACGCACCGTAAAAGGTACCGTAAAAGACAATAACGGTGAGCCTGTTATTGGTGCTACTATCATGGAGAGCGGTACAAAAAACGGAACCGTAACCGACGCAGACGGTAACTTTGTTATCGAGATCGCTCCTGACTCTAAACTTGACATTACCTCTATCGGCTACAAGTCGCAGACCATCAAGCCATCGGCTACAGGTACTACAACAGTAAGCCTGAGCGAAGACAGTAATCTGCTGGACGATGTAGTGGTTGTGGGTTACGGTACACAGCGCAAGAAGCTGATTACCGGTTCGACCGTACACGTAACTGCCGACGATATCGCTGCCGTAAACGCTGTTGACGCCTTCGGTGCGCTGCAGAGTCAGGCATCGGGTATGAACATCGTGATGAACTCAGGACAGCCTGGTGAGGGTTACAAGGTTACCATACGTGGTATGGGTACTGCAGGTTCGAACACTCCTCTTTACGTTGTTGATGGTGTGCCTGGTGCTAACATCGACGACCTGTCGCCAAACGATATCGAGAGCATCGACGTACTGAAGGATGCTGCATCGAGCGCCATCTATGGTGCACGTGCATCAAACGGTGTTATCCTGGTTACCACAAAGAAGGGTAAGGCAGGCGGACACGTACAGGTGAGCTTCGATGGTTATATGGGTTGGCAGAATCCTAACACTAATGATGTGACACCACTGAATGCCAAGCAGTATATGGAGATTAACGATAAGGCATACGAGATTCAGGGTGTGGCAACATACGACTGGCAGAAGCTGATTCCAAAGCAGTATGCACAGATTATGAACGGTACATGGAACGGTACCAACTGGCTGGAGGAAACCACAATACATAATGCACCAATACACAATGCTTCACTCAGCATTTCAGGTGGTAGCGACATCTCTCGCTTTGCACTCGGTTTCACCAAGTTCCATCAGACTGGTACTATCGGTGCTCCTGCCGATCCTAAATACGACCGTTATACCGTTCGTCTGAACTCAGACTACTCGCTGATTAAGAAGAAGGGACGCGATATACTTAAGATTGGTGAGAACGCTACTTTCTCGGCTACCGACAAGCGTGGTGTATCAGTAGGTGGTATCTATGGTAACAGCATTCGTAATCTGCTGGCCATGAGCCCACTGCTGCCTGCATATAACGATGAGGGTGGATACTACGAGTATAAGGATATTCAGGCCGATGCATGGGACTTCAGTGCTGAGATGGCAAACCCATTGGCACAGATGAAGTATGACAACGGTTACGGATATACTAAGGTTTATCGCCTGCAGACAAACTTCTTCCTGGAGTTCTCGCCTATCAAGGATCTTACCTATCGTGCCAGTGCCGGTTGGCTGTATCGCCACAGAGAGGGCCGTAGCTATGTTCCTGTATATGAGCTGAGCTCAAAGAAGTCGAACCCTAATGATGATGTAAGTCAGAACCAGTCATATTCTGTACGCTGGTCGCTGGAGAATACATTGAATTGGGTTAAGTCGTTTGACAAGCATAACATCGACGTCCTGCTCGGACAGTCAGTTGAGAAGTGGGGTTATGGTAATGGCGTAAGCGTTACTAACTCGAACTCACTCTTCCCTGGTTCATTCGATCATGCGTATATTGCTAATGCCAACGTTGTTGACCCATCGTTGACAAGCATAGGCGGTAGTCCTGAGGCACAGGGCGCTCTGTCGTCGTTCTTCGGACGTATTAACTACAACTACGACGAGACCTACCTGCTGTCATTGGTACTGCGTGCCGATGGTTCTTCAAACTTTGCCCGTGGACATCGCTGGGGTTACTTCCCATCAGTATCTGCCGGTTGGGTTATCAGTAACGAGAAGTTCATGGAGAGCACAAAAGCATGGATGGACTTCCTGAAACTGCGTGCAAGCTGGGGACAGAACGGTAACTGCAACATCTCTAATTTCCAGTATCTTGCTACTATAGCACTCGACGATCCTTATTACTTCAACAACAAGGATAATCCTGCTCTGGGTGCATATCCAAACATCCTGCCTAATGAGGACGTGAAGTGGGAGACATCTGAGCAGCTTGACTTCGGTTTCGATGCACGTTTCCTGAACAATCGTCTGAGCGTGGCTTTCGACTGGTATAAGAAGACCACTAAGGACTGGCTGGTACGCGCCCCAATGCTGCTGTCGTATGGAACAAATGCTCCTTACGTGAACGGTGGTGATATCGAGAACAAGGGTTATGAAATCCAGCTGGGTTGGAACGACAAGATTGGTAAGGACTTCAGATATAGTGCCTCAGTAAACTTCTCGCACAATAAGAACGAGGTTACACGTCTGGCTAACTCTGAGGGTATCATCCATGGAGGTTCTAATGCTATCGCACAGAACACTGCCGAGCTGTATCGTATACAGGTGGGTTATCCTATCGGTTACTTCTGGGGCTACGAGATGGAGGGTATCATCCAGAACGAGAAAGAGCTTCAGGAATATCTGGACCGTAACTGTAGCGGCGACAAGGCTAACTCTTTACAGGGTGAGTCATTGCAGCCTGGTGACGTAATGTTCAAGGATGTGAACGGAAATGGTAAGATTGATAAGGGTGACGATGATAAGACCATGATTGGTGATCCTAACCCTGACTTTACACTGGGTGTGAACATCAATATATCGTATAAGGGCTTTGACTTTGCTCTGAATGGCTACGGCTCATTCGGACAGCAGGTGGCAAAGAGCTACCGTCAGTTCTCTGACCATCCCGACGATAACTACTGTACCGACGTATACACCAAGTATTGGACAGGCGAGGGAAGCACTAACCGCTATCCACGCTTCTCGGATGGTAAGACTGCCAACATGTCGGAGATTTCACGCGTATGGATTGAGGATGCCGACTTCTTCAAGATTTCAAGAATCTCTCTCGGCTACGACTTCAAGCGCCTATACTCAAAGCTTCCAGTACAGAAGTGCCGTCTCTATGTATCACTCAGCAACTTCTTCACCTTCACAGGTTATTCAGTTATGGATCCTGAGGTGGGCTTCGGCAACGGAGCAAGCTGGGCTTCTGGTATCGACTGTGGTTATTATCCTTCAGCACGTAGCTGGCAGGTGGGTCTAAACATCAACTTTTAATTAATGAACATTATGGAAAAGAAAATCAAATATATCATAGCTTCGCTATTCTGTGTGATGCTCTTTGCGGCCTGTGATGATTTCCTGGACACAGACAACCTCACAATGAAGGATACGTCGAACTTCCCATTGAACGAGACTGATGCCTATCAGATGGTGAATGGTATCTATGCTGTGATGAATCGTAATCTGGCCGACCCTGAGGAAGATCCATTCTTCATTTGCGATATAGCTTCTG
>Ga0265298_10011387_pt1 | contig 10422 bp, 29 predicted proteins | sample AusTroGonzalo_MG_3_FD_193486 | JGI IMG/M metagenome (GOLD analysis project Ga0265298, IMG submission 193486) | Bovine rumen microbial communities from tropical cattle in Woodstock, Queensland, Australia - Gonzalo_01 | ecosystem: Host-associated > Mammals > Digestive system > Stomach > Rumen ... | reverse complement strand
GCACTAAATATTTTGTCTGCTACCTCTCTGAGGGGTTCTGCTTGCTTGCCGACTGCAAGCGGGATCTCCGCGATGGTCGCGGATACATCCACAGCATCTACAATATCGATGCCTTTGAAGCGTTCGCATGAAAGGAGAACACACATGAAAACGATCAACATCCTTGGCGATTCTCAGCGGGAACAGTGGCACGGCGTCGTGAACATGCTCCGGCATCTTGGCGGGGATATGCCCCGCGAGAGTCGGTCGGAACTGTGCGATGAACTCGACCGCTACATCGATGCGATGGAAGACGCGAACGAGGAGAACAGCAAGCCGCAGAAAGTCTATGCGCTCGTCTGCTATGAGTATGTTGAACAGCAGAGCGGATCGGAGGTCGCGCTCTATGAAACCGAGGAAGCCGCGCGGAACGAGATGAGGAAGCAGTATGAGGAGATCATCGCCCTGTGGAAGCACGATGTATCCGTCACGCAAGCTGACTACTTCTGCGAGTTTTCCGACCGCGCTGCAATCATCACGGAGTACTTTGACGATATCTTCTGGCGAATTGAGGAGAAAGAGGTGAAAGCATGAAGACAGAAAAGAACAAGGTTGAGCGTATCCTTCACCTCAACCTTGAGGTGACCGACAAGTGGATTTGCGTGACGAGCATCGACAACGAAACGGGAGAAACCTACACGCTCGACTTTCAGAACGAGCGCGACCGCTACGGTGCGTGGGTCGGTGAGTATCGCAAGCCGGAGAACATCATGATGCGGATCGGCATGGAAGTGTGGCCATGGATTCAAATCATGTTTGACGAGTACGATGCCGTGGACGAGGACGGGAAATAAAATTTCCCGTCCTGCGTTACAAATCCGCAAAAGGATGGCAATAGGAATCAGCAAAGCCGAATTCAAAAACGAAAAAGGAGAAAGAAAAATGGCATTGAGCAAGAAGAAGCCCGAAGACCTTGAGGAGATGGCAACGTCCAGCATGCGTTGGGGCAGCGGCGAAGAGGTGGTCGCGCATCTCGACTGGGACGAGAACAGATTCTACCTTTGGTTTGAGCCGACCTGCGGCTTTGAGGATTTCTGCGAGGAAATTCTTGAGCGGGAGCATGACGATTCGATGATGAAACTGCTTGAGGAACTCCGCGCCGAGCTTGAGAAGATCGGCGTCCAGGAGTTCTTCGACCTCGACTCCGTAAACAGCTACTGCAAGAGCAAGTGCGGGAGTGATGACCCCTATGACCGTGCGGAGTTCTACGAGGATGACTGGGGCAATGTCTGCGGAGCATAAGAAAGGAGAAAAAATAATGAACACGAACGATTTGGTTTCAAAAATCGCCGCGAAGCGTGAGCGGCTAGACAGCGCGGAGAATACCAAACTGTGCGCGGAGATTGAGAAGAGGAACGCTCTAATCGCGCAGATTTGCGGTATGAAAGACCGCATCGAATCCATCCTTGAGGTCGGTAACACCCTCAAGGAGAACGGATTCCTCTACTGGCACGAGGATACCCTTGCCCACGGAAACGATAATCGGCTCAAGAAATACGGTTACAACGGAGCTGTGGTCGCAGAGGGCATTCACCATCATGTGGGATTTGATGCCGTCTTCCTCAGAAGGACCGACAGGAGAATCGAATGGCTTGCCATCCGCATGGGCGGTTGTTGCGGCAACTACGATTTCTATACCGATGGAGTGACAGTAAAGTCCGAACTGGACTCCTGCGAGAAAAAGTACACCCCGCAGAGTAAGTGGGAGCAGGACGTGCCAATCTCTCATCTTGAGCAGTTCCTGCGGGAGTTCCCCGCCTTCGAGAGTGCCGTGTATGCGTGGGTTGACGCAGAGTTTTCGTGAGGGGGGTGAAGAAATGTTGAGCGAAAAGGAAAAGCTAGTCGATGTTGTTAAGTCCGTCCTCGCAGAGATGAACGATTACGATTTGGAAGACGAAGCTTCCCGCAAGGCATTTTTCAGCAAGGAATTCTATTTCGGCTTCGGTACGCACATTGTCGCGGTCCCGATCGATGCGGACGTTTGGGAAATCATGAATACGGCACTCAACGAGGTGCTGAAGATTCTGAAAGGAGAATACTGATATGACCTGGTTCGTTGACGAGTACCTCGACAAAACGATCAGAAACCTGGACCTCTGCCCCGGCGTGGAAATCACCCTCGCATTTCGCGGGGATGCCGTTGACCGCTCTGATGACATCTTTGTTGTGATTTTCTGGAGCAAGCCGAACACCTCGACCGACTGGTATCCTGTCGCGCAGATCGACCACGGATTCAAAACCATCTTCCACCGCGAGGGAACAGAGAACATCGACCACTGGCAAGACCTCTTGAACGAGATGGCAGAATTCATCAGCAGTTATAACTTCGGATAAGAGAAAGGAGAACACGCATGACGGCAAAAGAACTGAAGCAGAAACTCGACAGGATGCCGGACGATGCAGAGATATTCATCACAGCGGGGCCGTTCCTATGGTGGAAAGTCACAAGCGTTTCCCGCGATGACGAGTGCATTGTGTTCAAGTCCTCTCCCCTGTCGAAATACATCCAGACCTATTCTATTGAGTAAGGAGAAAATACGATGGCAAAAAAGAAAGAACAGCCCACGCGCGAGGGCGTGTGGATGATGTCCCTGGACCGCTTCGGCTATGACCTTGTGGTGGTCGGCAGAACGAAAGAGGACGCGCTGCATGCGATGCAAGCGGAGTATGTCAAGACCTATGCGAAATACAACGAACTGGACGAGTCCGAACTGCGTTCCGCGCTGATCTTTCCCGTCCTTGATGAGGACGGAAATGTGGACGAGTACGACCCGCGCAACGAGTTCGTGCAGTACTATCATAGCGCGTTTGAGGATGCCGAGCCGCGCTTCTACGAATTCGGAAAGGTGGAATGGGAATGAACACGGACGCAAGAAAAGCCTACCTCACGGCACAGGCTGCCGCATCGAACACGGTGCTGAATATCACCGAGTCCCTTGGGTGCATTGAGTTCTACCGTGACCTCCCCGTCAACTGGGGCGATGTCGGCGTGATGAACAGCATCGCTGAAAAGCTGAAAGAGATTCTCCAGGAGGTGGAGAACTATGAGCGCGTCGTGGCCGACGGCGGCACGGCGCGCGTGAACGACCGCCGGGAGCGGCGCGAGAACTTCAACACGAACAGAAAGGAGAGCAAATAACATGGCATGGAAATATGACCTTGGAGCGACCGCGACCGCGCTCCGCACGACCATCATGAACAGCGAGGAGGACGCAGAGGGCTGCCTCGCAACGCTTAACGCGCTCCGCGCATGCTACGCGAAAGTCAAGGAGCTCCTCACGGAAGAGGACTACGTCGCATACGGATTCGATGAGATGGCAGAGGAGATGGAGATCATCCGCTCCGGCATCGAGTTCGGCGATGACGATGACGATGAGGCAGTCGCGAACACAGACTACGCTCTGGGCGTATTCTACGACCTCTGCGATGACTGCCGCATCTGGGTAACTCTTTGAGGTGGGAAAATGACAGGATACTGCGAGAACTGCGCAAAGGAACAGATATGCCGGAAGGATATCGGCATCATCTGGGGATTCTGCAACACGGACTTTGAGCAAAAAAAGATTGCCAAGGCAGACGGCGAATATGAAATCGAAAGGAGAAAACATGAAAGCAGAGCGCGTGATTTTTAGGACATATAAAGACCCTTACAAGCCAAAGAACACCCCGTGCTTCCTGGCGGCGTTCCCTGATGACGAAGCGGGGCGCGGTAGAATCCTCGCGACCCCGTTTTATTTTGACGGGCATGGAACTGCATGGTTTGAGCCATGCGACGAAATCAGCGAGTCCTACTACTACAGCACGAAAATCGTCCACAAGAATGACCATCGCGTTCCGCTTTTGCTGAACGTACTCAGCCGATACTATGACGCAGATTTCAGAGTCTGCGAGAAAAGATGAAAGGAGAACAGAACATGACATTGAAAGAGCGGGCGGCGTCCATTGATCAGAACGCCGTCCTTTCCATCCTTGTGAAATATAAATTCACGGGAACAGAGCGTCGGCATCGCTACGGCGATTGGAGTTACTGCGCATACATGGACAACGAGGTTGTCGGTGAATACATGGACCCGATGTTCCCGGACGAAACAGTATTCGTTGTCGCGGAGAACGGGCGGCTGGACCGAAGCGGAGATGCGCTCCTGTACTATGACGATGACGGGGAGAAATATGAAATCGGCTCCCTCTCTACTGCGAACTCGCGTCTGAAATCGCAGTACTCCTACGACATGGCAATCATCCTGCATCCGATTGTCGTTGTAGGCGAGAACGGGGACGAGTGGGAAAACTACGAACTCGTCAACTATTTCCACGGAATCGAGTGCTTCCCTGACGATGAAATCATCGACGCATGCCGAGAGTACATCCAGGAGTGGAAAGACAGAAAGGAGCAAACAGAAAATGTACATGAGCGTTGAAACAATCTCGCAGAAGAAAAACCTATCCGGCGTGTATACCGACCCGCTTTCCCTGCTGAAAGATTACCGCGCCGATGCGGTGCGGGATATGACCGAGGATGAACAGGAAATTCTGCGTTGCTGCTGTGACTTTGAGAGCATCGTCTTCTATGTCGATGAGAAAACGAAGACGGTGCTGACCGTGGATGATATCACGGACGATATCATCGGCACGGACTCCCTGGACAGTTTCCTGTCATACTCCATCAAGTGGGCGCGGGAAGAACTCTGAAAAAAAATAATCGCGGCGCGGTTCTAAAACGGCCGCGCCGCTGACGGTATGGAACAGAACAACGAAAGGAGAAAACGAATGAACGATTTTGAGCGCGACAAAGCAAACGAATACCCCGTCCTTAGTTATCTGAAGACGGGCGTCCGCATCCCGTACAAGGACACGGGCATCGACCTGGTCGAGTGGAGATGCCCCGCTTGCTGCCACAGATGGTGGGAGTACAGCGATGCCGAGGAGTATCCGACCGTCTGCCCCCTGTGCGGGTTGACGCTCGAATGAAAGGAGAAAAAACATGAACACATACTACTGCGTGGTGGAAACCTACGACAATCGCGGTCGCGTGACGGCCGCGATTGTTGACAGCAGACAGGCAGAGGAACAGCCGGAGGACAGCTTCCGCAGTACGAAACAGAAAGACATCTATGTCGAGTGGTACGCAAGCTACGGTGATGCGCTCCAGGCGGTCGAGAACGCAAAGAGAGCATGAAAGGAGAAAGGAATGGAAAAGGTACACGCTTTCTATGAGCGCATGTCCTGTATGAACGATTGCTACGCGATTAATATCGGGCATGAAGACGCGCGGGTGTATCCGTGCAAGCTCAGCGAAGCAAAAAGACGCGCCCTTGCCGAGCATCACATCAAATCTTCCGATGTGATTTGGCACGACATGGGGAAACTTTGAAAGGAGAAAGAAATGAGCAAGGTTTTTGAGGTCGGTAAGACGTATTGCCGCGCAGACAGCATGTTCGACCCCATCGTGGTTGTCAAAAGGACGGCGAAGACGATTACATGCCGTGGGGCGTATTATCATGCATCCCCGACTTTCGTCCACAGGATTCATGTGGACGAGGACGGAACGGAATGGGTATGGGATTCTTATGTGCCGTCCAGACATATAGACAGCACCGTCTGCAAGGCATCGTGGGAGGTAGACGAATGAGCAGGCGCGCGGCATATTTCCCTGAAGGGACAATCATCGAATGCGACTGCGGCAAATCCGCATTCCGGCGTCATGTCCGTGTCCATCAGCAGTACGCCGACGACCGGGACCGGCGCGTATGGTTTTGCCCGTGCGATGCCTGGTGCGAAGCGACGCAGAAATCTCTGGACTCCTGGGCGCGGAATCGCGGGTTCGCATCCTATAAAGGATATCAGTTTTTGCGGTCTGTTCTTGCAAAGTGAGAACAGACCGATTATATTTGAAAGGAGAAAATAAAAATGGCAAACGCAGAATACAGATACAAAATCATATTTGCGGACTCGCCGGAAGACTGGGAGTTCTTCCTCTTTACGGACGAGCCAAAGAGCGCGGATGACATCGAGTCGCTGATCGAATACTATTCCGAGGTGAACAGCCGCAACCAGGAGTCCGGCGGTTACTGCCCCGTGGACATCATGGATGACCTCCTCGCCGACCACGACGGCTGGCATTGGGAGTCCGATATGTTCGATGACGAAATCCACATTACAAACTGGTAATAGAAAGGAGAACAGAAAACAACATATGACGAGAGATCTGAGAAGCATTATCCGCAAGGCGGATGACGATAACGAGCATTTCCTTGGCGAGGTGCTTGACGAGGAAAAGAAAGCGCGGCTCGACAGGATTCGCGCCCTGTGCCGCGAGATTTCGGACGAAGAGCCGGAGATCAGGGCGAACTTTCTTCCGTTCAGCAACCGCAGCAGAAACGGAACGGCAAGCCTTATCTTCCCTTCCATGCTCTTCTGCGCGAACGCGAATGTGAACGCAAAGCTGTCGGAGATTTTCTCCATGACGGACGCATTCGTCACCACGACGCTCCAGGGGACGCTGAAGCTGTCGTTCATCGTCCACGACATGTGGAGCAAATTCGGCTACGACAACGACATGGAACACGGAAAATAAATTTCTCCGTCGGTTCTGAAAACGGAAAACATATGGGTATACTACACGGAGGCGCGAACACCGAAACCCGCGCCTCCGCACTTCATGAGAAAGGAGATTATATATTGCTGTTCCTCTTCGTCCTCGTTGCGTTCCTGCTCGTCCTCGTCGGATGAACACGGCAAAAGCCATGCGTATTATAGAAACATGAATTCAGAAAGGAGAAACTGAAAAATGGACAGGCGTGAACTTCTCAACATCATCAGCGAGCTGATCGTGAACAACAGCAACATCGGGGCCGAGCCGGACGATTCCGTCATGATTGACGGACTTGAGGATGTGATGCTGAACATGACCGAAACGGACGGTGACGTGACGCTGCTCTTCACGGACGGCACGACCAACAAGATCACGGTGGAGTAAACTGAATACAGAAACAAAAAAACGAAGCGCGGGGCGAACTGCTCCGCGCTTCAGCTATCTGAAAGGAGAAAGATATGAACAGAAAGTTTGATCCGAGCATGATTGCGAAGCGCGTCCCTAAAGCGGTTCTGAAACGGACGCAGGAAAACTACGATGAACACATGATGAGTCTGCACGACAGCTTCAACGAGGCGGTCGCCCACTACAGGAAGCCCAGCCAGGAGCTGACGCTTGCGTTCCTGTCCGGCGATTTCCGCGAATACATCCCGTCGGCGTATCTCCCGGAGTACCTTGACTTTGAGAAATACCCGCACTACACATTCTGAAAGGAGAACGAAATGAAAGTAAATAAATTCTATGTCATTGGCGGTCAGTATCAGGCATACAACCACGGTGGAACTCCCACCCTGCTTGGGGCAAAGCGTCTCGCAAAAAAGTGCGAGGAATACTGGGACAACTGGCAGGGATGGCATGTCCCCGCAATCTATGCGGCGGAGGACTGCGCCCGCGCGGAGAACTTCTACGGTGAACAGATGATTCCGAAATTCGGGGCGCAGCCTGTCGCTGTGTGGGACTCCTGCCAAAAGAAATTCGTATAATTCAAACATGAAAGGAGAAAGAAATGTACACACCTGAATACCGCTACATGGGATATACATTCCGCCCGACGAACACGATGACCGAGGTATATGTCCTCGACCGCACAAGAAACTACACGAAAAAGACGACCCCGCTCTACGAAATCGACGGCATGAAAGAGCGCGGATGCCGCCCGTTCCTTACGACCATCGCGCAGTGCAAAGAGTATATCCGAGAGGAGTGCAATAAAAAATGCCCATAAACACAGAGAAATACAACGTCAGCTTCCGCTGCTTCTTCGACAACGACGGAGATCCGCATTTCACCACGCACTATATCCCGCAGTTTCCCATGAAAGATATCCCGAAATGGGTGACGGCGTACAGATTCACCCACCCGAACTGCACCGCGCTCACATGCAAGGTATGGTTCGTGAACTGCGCGAACTATTCCGACGAGCGCATGGACGACGAAGACTAAGAAAGGAGAAAGAATGGAGCTTTCCGTAAAGTACGATGCGGCGGTTGACGAATACATCCGCCGCATTCTTCTGAACAACCTCTCGCCAAGGACGGTCGAGAACTACAAAAAAGTGTTATGGAAGTTCGGTGACTTCCTGCGCGGCAACGATTCGTTCGGCGACATGTTCGACGCCGTGGAATCCTGGCGCGACTCCCTGTCGGAGAACGGCGCGAAACCCTCCACCGTGCGGCAGTATCTGACCACGCTGAAGATCTTCTTCGACCGCGCCACGCGCCGGAGCTTTCCGAAGAACATCCGCTTCGCCGAAAACCCCGTCGATGACGACATGTTCCCGAAGGTCGTGAAGCGCCCCTACGAGGAGATTCTGACGGACGAACAGGTCGTGATGCTTTACCGCAATGACCCGCCCGCGCGTTTCCCCCTGTGGCCCAGAAATTTCGCGATGCTCCAGCTTTTGCTGAACGAGAAGATTCGCAATGCCGAACTGCTCGATCTTCGCCTGTCCGACCTAGATTTCGTCCACCACGAACTCACGGTCCAGAGCGGCAAGGGCAGAAAATTCCGCGTCGTGGACATGACGGAGCTGACGGAACAGGCAATCGCGCAGTATCTGGACAGCGGCATCCGACCCGCATATCTTGGGGATGATGAATACCTCTTCGGCACGACCGCCGCACACGAAAAGGGCATGGTGAATACCCGCAGCGGCGCGGAGAAATGGCATCGCGGCACGGGGACATGGCTCAGTAACGTCATCGAGCGCACGGTCAAGGCAATCACTGGAACGGAAAATGTCCGTTCCCACGACCTGCGGCACATCGGCGCGAGGGTCTGTCTGAACGCCGGACAGAGCATGGAGGAACTCCAGGGTCAGCTTGGCCACAGCAGCATCACGACCACCGCGATTTACGCCGACCGCCTCCTCCAGCGCCGCAGGAGAGAATCCGCGAAAGCCGTTCTCGCCGCGCGGGATGCCGCCGCAGAGGAACTGAAGCGCCGCGCCGTCCCGGAACAGACGGTCATCCCATTCCCAGCTTGAGGTGACCGCCGTGAAAACGAGTTCGGAAAAGAAAAAACCGACATGGAATTTCCTGCTGTCCTTTGAGGATGGGAAATCGGAGAATGTCACGGTGGAAGCCCGTGACTTCTCCGCCGCCGTCCTTTCCCTCCCCCGCTTCGCCGACGTCGGAAAGTACAAATACACGCTTGTCAAAGGGAAAGCGGGATGATAGGATGATATTATTCTCTCAGAGAAAGCTGATCGAGCGTCTTTTCTGCGAATGGTGCGATGAATATCGCGTTGCCGCCGTTCCGTCATCCATGATTGTGTTCCTGCTCATCAAGGGCTGGCTGAACGAGGATGCCATCAGAAAAGATTTACATCAAATAACACAGGAGGAACAGAAATGAAAAAAGAACTTACCGATAAGGAACGCTGGGCGCTTGCCGCGAAGCTGGACGGAATCATCGGCGCTGATCTGATGCCGGAGGAAGAGGACGCCATCGAACAGGCGATCAGGTTCATCTCCCCGGAGTTTGCGCAGGCGGTCGAGGACGAGATACAGGAAGCCGCCGACTGGTTCGACCGCACCACGCCGGAGGAGAGGAAAAAATATGTCGAGGAGACGGAGAAAAAATACCCCGCTCCGTCGCCAGACGCAAGCGGAGCGCCGCCCGTATTCGGCGGAAAGATTCTCCGCTTCGGCGAGGAGAAAAAGAAATGATCTACCTGGACCATGCCGCGATGACTCCGCCGCTCCCCTGCGCGATGGGTGCATACAAAAACGCGCCCATCGGCAACCCGTCCTCTGAACACGCGGTCGGACAGGCGGCTCGGGACGCGCTCGAATCCGCGAGGGAAAAAATATCCTCGCTGACGGGCTGCGAACCCGGCGAGGTGTATTTCACCGCGACCGCGACGGAAGCCGCCGCGCTTGCGATATCGAGTCTGCGAAAAGGAAACTATGAGGTCATCCCCACCAACGTAGAACATCATGCCGTTTCGGAAAACGCACAGGGGTTTGCCCGCACTGGTCTTCTCGCATACGCGCGCATGCTTGGGCAGAACGAAACGGGAGAGATTTTCCCGCCGCCTGACAGAACCGGTGCGGAACTCTGGCTCTGCGACGCGACCTCCGCCGTCGGCCACATTCCCGTTTCGTTCCGCCAGCTCGGCTGCGATTACATGATCGCCGACGCGATCAAGTTCGGCGGCGTTCCAGGCGCGGCGTTCCTGATCGCGAAAAAAGGCGTTCCACTCTCCCCCATGATTTTCGGCGGAGGTCAGGAACGTCGTATGCGCAGCGGAACGGAGAACGTCCCAGCGATCTGCGCGATGGCGGCGG
>Ga0265298_10011386_pt1 | contig 10422 bp, 3 predicted proteins | sample AusTroGonzalo_MG_3_FD_193486 | JGI IMG/M metagenome (GOLD analysis project Ga0265298, IMG submission 193486) | Bovine rumen microbial communities from tropical cattle in Woodstock, Queensland, Australia - Gonzalo_01 | ecosystem: Host-associated > Mammals > Digestive system > Stomach > Rumen ... | reverse complement strand
GGGATTTGTACGCCTCTCCACTCACCTTGATAATTAACGTCTTCGTGGGTATAGTCACCTAAGGTCACGAAATCCGTTTTATTAAGTTCAACAGCAGTCCTACCAGATGTGACATGGTTCCGACGGATTAATAAACAACGGTTTGTTGACAAAGCGTAATTGTTTTGCTCTGCGTTTGTTCCCATATCTTGATATCCATGTTCGTTGTACCAGCCACCGGGACTATCCATAAAGTCGCAACCCGCTCCTCCAACTCCAGAGCAAGAGGTAATATTAGATCTATCTCCAGACGAGCCTGCACTTGCACCTATCAAGTCTATGAAATCGTCATCAGGATTCTTTAACGCTATTACATCATCACCATTAAATGTCAAACTCGGTGTTTTTATTCGAATATACTTTGAGAATCCGCTATTTTCTTCATCATCTTTAGCGCATTTTATAATCGCATTGTCATTGTCATTGTTATTATATGTTATCAAGATTAACTCTTCACCAGATTCCAGCAAAAGTTCGTCTATTGTTAACTTAGAATTATCCGATTTTTTAATATCTTTGAAATTTGTATCCTCAAATGTTCCTCCGTTGGTCGCTATACTAAGGGAGTATTCAGATAAATCGACATCTGTAGAAGTTCCATTAAATATCGCCAACAGTTTTACTGATGATGCGGCTTCGAAGTATTTCGAGAAGAACAATTCGGTTGCTACACGTCCTGTACCGGCTCCGTGTTCTACCTCGCCGTCAATGACAATGGTTGGATGGAAATTATCATCTTTATCCACATAGACAACTACTCCGTTTTCTTCCCATTCCACTACATCAATAGTAGGACCGGTAGTCTCGAATTCGCCGTCAACAGCGCAAGCGGTTGCTCCGTCAGGAGTTAACGTGAACCAGTAATGAGTGCTTTCCGTCAAGCCTGTCATATAGTAGGGCACGGAAGTGGCAGTACCAGAACCTGCGGAAACCGTTTTCTCTGCATCAGTATAAAGGTCTATCGTGACGCTGCTTGCATTACTTACCCACGAGAAAGTGGCGTCCGCACGGCGTGCACTGACATTTATTTCTTGTGGCTGACTGCTACAACCTGCCGGAACAAGGAAGAAGATAGTGGATGCCTTGTATAATCCGAACTTGTCGCCGAAGGCTAATACTCTTCCGCTTTCATAGTCTGCATGATGCGGATTGGCAATCGTATAATGAATACCATCCGTGGTGTTCAGCATCCATTCGCAGTTTTCGGTGTTGTCCACAGCCTCGCTATTCTGGATAGTGACTGCGCCGGCAGTGGTATTACCCCATAATGCTTTGCTGCCGTTTCCTGCCAAGCGGACGTACGCCCCGTTCTCGGCATAACGGCTGTTGTCTGCGGAGCGCAAACTATATACAATGGTGGAAGGAGCAATACCTACCGAGGTAGGCTCGCTATCATCGTCCGGTGTTACAACGACACCTTCGTATTGGTTCTCGCCGTTTGTCATGTTGGCCGGTAACGCGTACCATGTGTCATCCTTCTTGGTGATCATCAGGAACTCGTCCGGCAGTGAGCGACCGTTGACGGTAATCGTTTTCGTTACACCGCCGGCAGAGAGAGCGATTTCTACGTTCTCTATTCGGTTGTCGCTTACTGTCGGTGTATATTCTACCGTCAGTGTGGTGCTCAAACCGGTCTTTCCAGACGGAACAGCTGACTCACCAAGCGTTGCTTTGATTTGTGCATCGCCGGAAGTGGCACTCAGCGTAGTCTCCTCATCAAAGCCCTTCGCAGACACATTGATGACGCGTTTCACTTTCTGTCCCTTCGCCGCCGTAATCCAACCTATATTTTTCGCACTAATCGCCGCGCCACAGGTGGTTGTATACCCTGTGTAGGTAGTACTGCTGCCTGTCCATTTATACAAGTGAGCCGGCGCATTAGTCGACATATTGTTTGAGGCATAGGCCTTGAAAGCACTATTGTTATTGTAACCCAAATAACGCGTAGTACTTGCATTGGCAATAGAAGTGGCGGATATTGACCAATACCCCAAATATGCGGTTCCTGAAGTAGCTAAATCGGTGCCTGATGCTTTTCCGCAGATAAGCTTATTGGAGGCATCGGTTATGGTATAATATTCTGCATATTCACCGGTGCCTTTCGTAATAGTAAACTCGTAATTTTGATATCTTGTACTACTTGGGGTCATGGCGACGGACGCCAATGTGCTACTTAAATAACCTGTTGCTGTGTGAGTCCCGTCAGACAGCAAATAGGAGCCGGTTAAATCGGATGATGTTGAACTAACCAATTCATAATGGCTTTCACCGCCGCTACCGCTCGTCGTTTCCTCCGCGAAAACAGCATAGTACGTTGTTGTATTATTCTCCGGTGTAGTCTTCGTCGTCGGGTCGGTGAAGAGATCTGTCGGGGCTGTGTCTTCACTGGTATAGTTAGCCGTGGCAGTCCAACCGACGAATACCTTCGAGCCGTCGCAGTCATCGCTGGTAGGCGCGGTGATGCCCTCCAAGGCGACTCCGGCATAGTGAGTCTCGGTAGATGTAGTACCTGCCACATACCATGTTACAGTGTATTTGTCATCCTCTTTCAGTGTCACGGTTACCGTAACATCTTCGTCCGGCATGGTAAATGTGCCACTATTGCCGTTGATGGTCACATTACCGCCTGTTGAGAGCGTGATACCGGTAAGTGAGTAATGTTCAACCGGAGTGACCGCCACCGTTACAGTACTGTTGTAGTTCGCGCTCTGTGGAGTGGTGCTCTGTCCGTTGATGGTCACAGTCGCACCGGTAGGCGCAGGAGTGAAGATTACATCGTGGCTGTTCACTTCCCATACAGCGTAAAGGGTGACATCTTTCTTATATGTTACCGATTCTTTATCTGCATAGGTTGCTGTGGTCGCTGTGTTCGACTCCGACCAGCCAATGAAGTGATGACCTGTTGGCGCAGTGAATGTATTTGCATTCAGTGCCGTTGCTTCGCCCCAATTCATTACTTGAGCAGCCATTGTTCCCGAACCTCCGTTTGCATGGAAAGTAATAGTTACTTGATCCTCATGGGTACATGATGTGGTGTAGTCGCTATAGGTTGTGCTACTATTGCCGCCAATCTCCAAATCGTAGTATTCACTTGTCAAAGTAACATTACTGGTAGCATAACCGCCGAATACATTATTTGAGCCGGCGCGGTATATCCAGCCACGAGTGGAGGTCTCAGAAGTTAACCGCCAAGTTCCACGTGTTCCGGCGGACTTGCTCCACTTGTGTGCACTACTTGATGTATTTAAGTTCGTGTTTCCACTATAAGTAATAAAGGTATTTCCTGTTTTGATTGACCATCCGCTGTTATACTCAGCAAAGGTAAAGTCTGCGGCTTCAGCGATATTGGTAGTGCTAGAGATTTTTCCGCCACTCACAGATGCAGTTGCATAGTGTTTTACATCATCTACAATCGCATATATCTTGTAGGTACCGGGAGTAGTCCCATCCCATGCTCCGCCACCGCTGCCGCTTGTTTTCTCCGTCGCAAACACAGCGTAGTAGTTCGTTCCGTTGACAGGCATCGTCTTCGTAGAAGCATCGGTAAAGAGGTCATCCGGAGCGGAAGACACTTCATTGTTGATTGGCGTTGCAGTCCATCCTTGGAATACCTTTTCGTTGCAATCAATGCTTGGATTAGCTATGCCGACAAGTGTCTCTCCGGCATAATTTTCCTCGGCCGTAGATGTGCCATTTACGTACCAGTTGACGGTATATTTCGTCTCCTCGGTCATAGTGACACTAACGGTCACATCCTCATCCGGCATGGTAAATGTGCGCGTGTTGCCGGAACCGCTAACCGCTACAGAGCCACTGCCTCCACTGACGGATACGGTATTTACAGTAAAGTGAGAATTGGTCAGAGTGATAACGATTGTTACCGTTGAACCGAAGTCCACATTAGTAACCGGTGAGTTACTGCTGCTGTTTACTGTAAATGTTCCGCCGCTCGCCGGCTGACTGAACGTAACGCTGTGTTTGTTCACCTGCCATACAGCGAACAGTGTGGTGGCTGTGGTGATGGTGATAGAAGCACCGTCATCATAAACCTTTGCACCGGTAGACGAAGTAGCCCATCCTTGGAATGTGTAACCCGTACGCGAGAAAGTATTTGCAGTCAGGTTTTGAGCCTCGCCATAGGTGAAGTTCTGCGTCGTTGTGGCAGGGCCGTCACTGCCGTCGTTCGCATTGAAAGTGAGCACAACGGTACCTTTGACGGTAATGGTAGGTGACACTACATCCTTCGGGCAGTGTGTGCCATCACCCGGCCAATGAGCCGTTATAGTAGCTGTACCTGCGCCTACAGGCGTCACCTTTCCATCTTCATCAACTTGCAGTACAGAAGTGTTACTGGACATGAAAGTCGGTGTGCCGTAGCCCGCACCAATGGTTGGGGAAACTTTTCCACCACCTGCAGTCAGCGGTGTAGAATATGTGAAAGTCGGGTCTGCCCACGACTCACAGCCTACAGGTGTAGCGGTGTCTTCATCGGCTGCACTCTCGCAAGTAGTGGAGGTGGCATTGGCAACCACCGAAGTAGTGTATTCAATTCCGTTTATTAAGCCGGAGATGACGCAAGTGTTCGTAGTTCCGGAATGCGTGATTTCTCCTATCGTCGTTTCACCACATTCGGTCGTATAACCAACTCCCTTACTGATAGTTACTGTATAGCCATTCGTCGCATCAGCGACATCCGACCAAGTAAGAGTGATTGTTTCGTCACTCGGGGTGGCAGTCACTACCGGTGTACCTAAACTACCGGAGCAATTACAATCCTCAGGTTCACTGTCGTATGTTGTGCTGCCCCCGCCGCCACTGGAACCACCGGCTTTCTTGTAGAGAGATATCGCGCCACCGGTAGATGTAGCATAACAAGCAAAACCATAAGTGCCATTCTTTCGGAGATTAGCATTTACGCTTGCTGTTGCATTGGCTTTGTTTACAAATTCGTATGTAGACGAACCAGAAACCGTCCACAAAGACTTATTGTCGGTACCATCGGCGAGCAATTGTGCTTTATTCTTAGCACCCGTACTTGCTGCGTATTTTGATGCACTTGCATTGTAGAGTGTCCAATAATCACCACTTGCTGCAATATGCCAAACAATCGATGCGTCAGGGTTAGAGATTTTGTTATTCGTGGCAGTCACAGCAGAATACTGCAATCTGTCACTCGTAACAGTATTATTCATCGCACTACCGTCATATACTATCAGATAGTCGCCTTCGGTGAGAGTTCCGCTATATAGTTCATATTCGTCATTCGCCTTCTTCGCGCGTCTTGGTGCGTTATTGGAAGCAGGTGTCGCATACACCGCATAGTATGTTGCTACGGCATAGGTGTCACCTGTTTGGGCGAAAGTGGGAGCAGTGGTTGCATCGCTATAATCGCTGATAGTGCACCAGCCGACGAACTTCTTGGTAGCGGAACAATCATCCGGATTTTCAGGCAAGGTAATCTTATTATCAACGGCTACATTGGTGTCATGTGTACTACCATTGGCCATCCATGTAACAGGGCGACCTCCATAAGCATAAATCTCTACATCGCCAGTGACAGTACCAATTGAGAACGTTGTGCCTGAATAGGTAAACCCGGAGCCATACGTGAGTGTGTTTCCTCCCATGGTTACCTCCCAACAAGCGGCGTCTGCCAAAGTATAACCGTCATCGGGAGTAATGGTTAGATTGAGTGCGGCGTTTTTGTTAACCATGCCTTCCAATGCTTCTGTGCAGTTTTCACCCAACATGGCATAATTATAGCGGCTCTTGGTCCAGACCGCGGTAATGGTAATGGCATCGCTTGCGTTTCCGGTAATAGCTGATGCATTGATTGTCAGCGATTTCTTGTCACTGCTCAAGGTATAGTGTGTGCCGCTGGTAAGTGTTGTACTGCCGCGCTTCACTGTCAGGCTGGTGAAGTCATACGTAGCATCGGTAGGAGTGATGGTGGCAGTAAGTTGAGTACTATTTTCTATACACGACACACTCGGCGTAATTGTACAACCTGTGGCATCAGTCACCACATTATGACAACTTACACCGCCGTTGTAAAGGAACGTGATATTGCTGCCGCTTTTGGTTATAGATGTTAGGTCGCAACCAGTAAACGGTTTGAATGACTTGACTGAACTAGTCGGGAATGCATCACTTGCGTACCCATAATTAGTTGTCTTTCCATCGGCAGGAACAATGGTATAACGTGGATTACCTGCCGTGTTATTGGGCGCGTTTTCCTCCCATACTGACGAGCTGTATTTAACTTGCCAAACAAGCATGCCCGACCCGGGGAGTCCAGCGTCCCATCCTGTTTGCTGACGATTTTCGATATAGTAAACAGTTCCGGTATTAGTATAGTCCACAGGACCTGAAGTGCCTCCTGTTATTTGATAAGCATCGTCATAACCGGTAGTCATAGTGACATTTGCTGCAGCATTCTTTGCCAGAAATTTCGGTGTAGCCCAGCCCATGAAGTATTTGTCATAAATAGAGTAGTTCGGCGGAGTCATCTCATCGCCATTGTAACTACCTTGATCCATAAGTGACCATTCGCCCGGCGTAACGCCATTCTCATCGTTATCTCCATATTCAGTATCATAATAATCCGGCAAACCCAACACATGACTAAACTCGTGACAAAGAGTGCCGATGCCCGAACGATTTCCACTGGATTTTAATTCCGCAGAGCAAACATAATTGTTGATGGTTTTCCCGTCATGCATTGGGAGGTTATAACTTGTAATGTATCCATTGCTATTCACGTTGCAATAATAAGTGCTTGTACTGTGTATTTGGTTATAATACAATGCACTCAATAATTCCCAGTTGTGCGGCCAAATGGTTTCGGAAGTGCCGCCGGCAGCTTGACCTTTGCCGGCATAAAACAAATAGACAATATCGACTTCTCCATCATTATCAGAATCATAATCCGCAAAATTACAGCCAGCATCATCAGCCGCCTTCACTGCATCAATTACAAAGTCCGCGATGTATAAGTCATTCACTTTCTCCCCGTCAATTGTTCCTTGCGCACCGTAGTATGCCAAATTATTGGGAAGTGTCACGGGACCAAAGACATCAAATTGAGGTACATATTGACCATTGGATTGCGCCTTGAAATAGTCTTTCGCTGAACCGATTGCCCCGCCATAATTGTATCCTTCTTGGTTGAGCATGTTATTGAAGGCCGAGGCATTGTTTCCCGATTTAAATGACCCTCCAGTGCCACTGAATTGTACCAAAATGACCAAACCTTTCGGCGCTAAATTGCGTTCGCCGATGGCCTTGCGCTGCTTTCTTGATTGATACATCTTCGATGCCATGCGACGTTTCTGAATATGCTCTTTCGTAGGACGAGTTTTGTCCGTTACCACAAACGTACCGTCCACCTGCTCATGGGCGATTTTGCCGTCTTGTGTTTCCCAGAAATGGTAGAACTCGTCACCGATTTGGCGTACGGTGACGGGTGTCCCGTCCGAGAGAGTTCTTTCTTGCCAGCCACGATAGGCCGGTACTCCCCACATGGAGACACTGAAAGTTATTAACAGAACGAAGAGTAGGAATTTGTTTCTCATATTTCTTGGTATTAAATTTTCGGTTTTTTCATTATTGCGCGCTTTCTCACGTGTATATAGGCACGTGCACTCGCGCACTAAACAAAAAGCCTGCAAAAGTACTGCTTTTATTTTACTTGTGCAAATATTTCGTCACAAAAAAGTGCAGAAAATTGATTTTTCCGCACTTTTGGACATTAAAAGAGAATTAACTGAAACGAGTAACGCTCTCGCGCGTGTACGCGTTCCTTAATTATACTGCGTCGCAGACGAATTTATACTACTCCGCTGAAGCCCATGAATGCCATTGCGAGGAGGCCGGCAGTGAGTAATGCTATCGGCGTACCCTGCATCGCTTTCGGTACTTTCGCCAACGCGAGTTGTTCGCGCAGACCTGCGAAGAGGATGAGCGCAAGACCGAAACCGAGCGCGGTGGCAAACGCAAAGAGCGTACCGGTCAGCATACCGTGCTCTGCGCCGACAGGCAGTTTCTCCGTGCCGTTGGCTACCAGAATTGCCACACCGAGGATGCAGCAGTTAGTCGTGATAAGCGGCAGGAACACACCTAACGCCTGATACAATGCCGGACTGACCTTCTTGAGCATAATCTCAATCATCTGCACGAGCGCGGCGATGATAAGGATGAAGAGGATAGTCTGTAGGAACTCCAAGCCCCACTTGACGAGCAGCATCTGCAGCAGGTACGTCACTACGGTCGCGAGCGTGAGCACGAAGATAACCGCGGCACTCATACCCATCGCCGTGTCGATTTTCTTACTTACGCCCAGGAACGGACATATTCCGAGGAACTGACTCAAAACGATATTATTAACGAATATCGCCGAGATGAATATCAGAAAATATATCATAACTCTTTACCTTTCACTTTTCATTTTTCACCTTTCAATTTATTGACTGCCGCCATGAGGTATGCCAAGCAGATGAAGGCACCCGGAGCGAGGACGAAAATCAGGGCTGCAAAATGGTCGTTGAACACGTTGAAGCCGAAGATAGCGCCCGTACCGAGCAACTCACGGATAGCACCGAGGATAGTCAGCGCTAACGTGAAGCCCAAGCCCATGCCGATGCCGTCCAAGGCACTGAGGGCTACGCTGTTCTTCGCTGCGAAAGCTTCTGCGCGACCCAGCACGATACAGTTCACAACAATCAGCGGAATGAACAGACCTAACACTTCATAGATAGCCGGCAGATACGCCTGCATTGCCAGTTGCACCATCGTCACGAACGTAGCGATGACAACGATGAACGCAGGGATACGCACTTTGTCGGGGATGAGTTTCTTGAGCATCGAGATGACGATATTCGAGCATACGAGCACGAAAAGCGTTGCCAGACCCATCGACATACCGTTGATGGCGCTGGTCGTCGTCGCCAGTGTCGGACACATTCCGAGCACCAATACAAACGTCGGATTCTCCTTGAGAAGTCCGTTGGTCAGTGTTTTCCATCCGTTACTCATAAATAACCTCCTTTTCTATTTCAACTATTGTAGCGCCGGTAGCCGCATCAGCTGCCGTCGTGTCTTTCATTACGATTTCTTCGACCACTTCTTCGATGATGATATGACTGGCACCGGTATGCGCCTCTACCTCGTGGCCCTTGAACTCCGCATATGCCTGGTTGATGGCTTTGAGGAATGCGCGGGACGAGATAGTAGCCGCTGTGATGGCATCGATGTCACCGCCGTCTTTGCTTACAACAAACTTACCGTCTGCCTTACGGCCAATGATGTTCTGTCCGGGCTTGTCGGCATTCTTGAACCAATGCTCGATGTGCGAACCCAGACCCGGAGTCTCTTGGTGTTCCAATACCTCATAACCGAGAATCGTACCGTCCGGTGCGAAACCGACCATCAGACGGATGACACCGCCGAAACCGTCCACCGACACTTCGATAGCTTCGCCGTCTTCCTGACCGTTCAGCACCGCCAGTTTGGCCGCCTCCTGTTTGGCCGCTTTCTGTGCGTTGATGGCCTCCAAAGTCAGGATATATACGCCTGCCAAAGCACCCGCCGCCACCACGCAGATGAGGACGAGACTCAGCACCATATTCTTAAATGAACTCTGTAACTTTTCCATAACAATAACCTTTCACCTATATCCGTTAACCTTTACGCGGTTCGCCGAAACGCTGCGGGCGGAACTTGTTCAACAATGGAACGCAAGCGTTCATAATCAGGATAGCGAACGACATTCCTTCCGGATACGCCCCCCATGTACGGATGACCATCATGATAAATCCGATGCCGACGCCGAAGATGATTTTTCCCCATGCCGTCATAGGACTCGTCACATAATCGGTCGCCATGAAGAACGCACCGAGCATCAGACCACCGCTCAGCAGTTGGTATGCTACGAACTGCGACGAAGCCATGCAGTCCGGCGTGGCTATCCAAGCGAAGAGCGCCACCGTAGCGATGATGCTCACGGGTATATGCCATGTGATGACGCGCGTGCAGATGAGGAACAGTCCGCCGAGGATAAGTGCCAACGCGCAAACCTCACCAAGACTACCGCCCATCACGCCCAGGAATGCGTCACGGAGCGCAGGCAGTTGGTCGAGTACCGAGCCGTCGTTCGTCTTCATGATATGCTTGAGGAAATAGAGCGGGGTAGCACCCGTCTCTGCGTCCAGATAGCCGGTCTCAAACCCTGCGGGTTTCGGCCACGTGGTCATCTGCGCCGGGAACGAGATAAGCAGGAACACACGTCCTACCAACGCGGGGTTGAAGGGGTTCTGTCCCAGACCGCCAAACGTCATCTTTCCTACGCCGATGGCGACAACCGCGCCGATGACTACTATCCACCAT
>Ga0265298_10011385_pt1 | contig 10422 bp, 8 predicted proteins | sample AusTroGonzalo_MG_3_FD_193486 | JGI IMG/M metagenome (GOLD analysis project Ga0265298, IMG submission 193486) | Bovine rumen microbial communities from tropical cattle in Woodstock, Queensland, Australia - Gonzalo_01 | ecosystem: Host-associated > Mammals > Digestive system > Stomach > Rumen ... | reverse complement strand
GCGTCATTGGACAGGACAAGGCCGTGGACGCCGTCGCGGATGCGGTGCTTCGTTCCCGCGCAGGAATAAAGAGCAGGCAGCGTCCGATTGGCGCGTTCCTCTTCCTTGGTCCGACGGGCGTCGGCAAGACGGAGCTGGCCAAGGCACTTGCCGCAGAGCTGTTCGACGACGAAAACGCGATGGTGCGTCTCGACATGTCCGAGTACATGGAAAAGTTCGCAGTATCCCGTCTCGTCGGAGCGCCGCCCGGGTACGTCGGCTTCGAGGATGGCGGCCAGCTCACAGAGGCTGTCCGCCGCAAGCAGTTCTCGGTCGTGCTGCTGGACGAGATCGAGAAGGCGCACCCGGATGTCTTCAACCTGCTCTTGCAGGTCATGGACGACGGACGCCTAACCGACAGTCACGGCCGCACAGTGTCTTTCAAGAACACCGTCATCATAATGACGTCCAATGCGCCCAAGGACACATTGAAGGACCTGTTCCGTCCGGAGTTCCTTAATCGTCTGGACGAAATACTCGAGTTCGATTCGCTCAGCGAGTCGCAGATACGTGCGATCGTGAAACTTCAGCTTAAGGACTTCGCAAAGCGTCTTGCGGATCAGGAGCTTTCGCTTGAGGTGGACGACAAGGCGCTTGAGGTGTTGGTGCGCGACGGATACGACCCGGCGTACGGTGCGCGTCCGGTGAAGCGAGCAATCCAACGCGACCTTGAAACGCCAATCGCCCGTTCGATAGTGGCGGGCTCGTATCCTCCGGGCGCCACAATCAAGGTGACCGCCGAGAAGGGCGAGATAAAGTTCAATTAACGGTTGGACGCAGCTTCGATGGCGAGTTTCCGCAAAGTCGGCAGTGCGTGATCGAAGAACGTCTGCCAGCCCGCGCACAGAGTCCGCCTGTTGCGCGGGCAATCTCCATTGCAGAACGCAATATGGCGGCAATCCCTGCACTTCGGCGGAAGGTTCGCGGTCTTCGCAGCCGCGAACTTGCAGTAGATTGGAGATTCAAGCATCGACTCGAAGGAGTCTGTCGCAATGTTTCCCAGCTTCAGGTCGTCCCTTACGTGAAAGTCGCACGGGTAGACCGACCCGTCATGCTCGACCACCAGATACTGTCTGCACGAGAAGCCGAACGAGCATTGCGTCGGGAAGCCCAAAAGGATCTGGGAAACTATGGAGTCGAAGAGCCTGACGGACACTGTGCGAGAGTCGGCCTTTACCCATTCGTCGAACAGTCCGACGAGAAAAGCACCCCATTCCTCGCCCGTTATCTCATCCCTCGGTCCGGTGCATTCGATGTACTGGTGGAAGCGCGTCTTGAAGTTGTCGCGAAGAAAGCGGTAGACTTCCGCAGGATGTTCAACGTTGGCCTTTGAAACAACAGTCAGCAGATTGTAGTCCGCACCATGCTTCTCAAGAAGCCGGATTCCGCGCACGGCGTCGTCGAAGGAATTGTCGCGCATCCTGTTCAGTTCGCGAGGGCCGTCAAGCGACGCGCCGACTAGCCAACCACCCTGTGAGAAGGTCGCGGCAAGCTCGTCGGTAAGAAGCGTCGCATTGGTCTGGATGGACTTCTCGAAAGGATATTCCGCCATCAGCTCCAGAATCCCCGACCCCGCCGCGAGAAGGGGTTCGCCTCCTTGAAGCGCGATGGATTTCTCGGCGAAGGGGAGAGTGGCGTACTTATCGAACATGGCAAGGGCGAGATCGCGAGACATCAGACCTGCGGGGTGGTCCTTGTAGAAGCAGTAACTGCACGAAAGGTTGCAGCCGCCTCCGGCAGGCTTCACAAGAAGTGAGAACGGTTGCAACATCGGCATCATATGTCAAATCTCCTGTTCATGTATAGTTACGGATATTGTACCATAATTTCCTGCCGTCGTTGCCCAAAATTCCGGTTGGCCTTCAAAGTGATAAAAGTTGTCCACTACGCCATCTTTTCGGCAAATTAAGGTAAAAGTCAGAGCATAATGCGCTTGCACACCAGTGCCACGGCATGTGTACTTTCATGCGGTTTTGTCAGCTGACTGGCCGGGTGCCGGTCGTGAAACGTGAAAAAGCGAGACGGCGAGCGGGACAAGTAGGATTTACGGGGGCGAGACGAGGGTTGAGGCGGCGAGAGCGGGAATTTGGAGATTTGGGAATATCGAGCTGTTGAACAAGGCAAATCAAGTCAAGTTGGGAAAAATCAAAGCGCCTTTTAACGGGCGCTTGAATTGTCTTTAAGAATGGCTGGAACGTGACTGAAAAGCGAGGCGGGGCGACCTGACGACGACCGGCCCGCGCCTATCATTTTGACAATGGTTTGTTATTGCATTTACAAATCATTAAAAGTAGGCGCGGATCGGGCGTGGTCAAAGGTCGCAGTCGCCGAGCGAGATCCGAAGGCCGACCGGGCGAAGGTCGGGCGGATCATAGGCCCGTAGTTGGAAAGACCCGGACGGACCCTATATTATAAGGAATAAAAAGACCCGGGGCGCGGCGCATGGGGTGAAAAATGTCTCAAAGCCCCCATTGATCGTTACTGATTGCCGCGCCCCGGGTTAGATCGTTTTTCGGGGCCACATCAACTCATAGCCAACAACACCACAAATATTCAAGTCTCTCCATCCGCTCTCTGCCGCCTCGACCCGAGGCGAAGCCCCACGTCAAAAGACCCCGCTCGCCGTCTCGCTTTTTCACGTTTCACGACCGGCACCCGGCCAGTCAATCGCGGACTCTGAGCGATTGATGGACGCACTACTAAGTAGAGGCTAGGCTAGTGCGGGTTTCGCCTGAAGCCGGTGGAGCGGTGAACTTGGCGTCCAACATGGAGACGCCCACATGCCATGTTGATCCTGACGGTGGGATGGCATCAGGCGGAAGCGTATAGTGGTAATAGCCATCGGCATCGCGGGCCGGGGCGCGGATTACGCCAGAATCCCATGCAAGGGTTGAGCAGCCGGAATCGCTCCAGACCCTGATTTCGCAAGCCGGGTATGCTTTTCCGAGTGGGTTTGGATGGCGCCACGAAACGACTCCAGCAGCGGCTGTTAGGTTTGTAACAGGCGTCTGCTCCGAACCGTACTCGAACCTGTTAATGAATGCAGCCACATCGTTTCCGTCGATTTCAACGCGATAGTGGGCGTTCGTTATCTTTTGCCAGAGTTCTCCGTTTGCCCTGTAGTTGGCGACTGGTCCACCCCAATCGATATCGCCCTCTCCATCAGGGAGTTTGGCCCAGAGATCCGCTTCGGTAACGAAGCTGCTTCCACCCAGATATAGAGCACGGCCGACAAGGACTTTATCAGAGCTAAAGACTTTATCAGCGATCACATCCTTGTCGTTGATTGCTGACCGGAGGACGCGAAGTGTGGACAATGATTCGATGGTCGTGGACTGGGCCTCGTTAGTTGCCAGGATATAGGGTATGCAGTTCCATGCATTGCGGTCGCATGCGCCTGACGCGAGATCGATGCGGGGCATTGACGGGTCAATCTCCGAAAGCTCAATTTCGACGCGCTCGGCAACGGCGTTGCTTATGGAGAATTTCGAGCAACCGTAGCGACAACCAGGCGTGAAGCCTTCGCCCTCCCAGCATTCGAGGATGTAGTCGCCGACAGGAAGCGGATTTGAAGGAGGCTGGAGCGTTGCGACATAAGGCAGGCCACGAGACAATTTGATGCTCCATCCGGCAGCGGCAGAACCGTAGATTTCCGGGCATCCCCGATAGTCGGCCGGAGCGTAGGCAAGAAGATTGGTGGATGCTATCTTGCGGGCCGCAAATTGAAGATTCGATGGAGGCAGAGCTGCACGCCAGTCGACGGCACTCACAGCAACAGGTATGGGACAGGAAACGCGTTGGGCAGACGCCATTTGGACATCCGGGCTCGATGCAGTGAAAGAGGTTCTGCTTTCGCCTGAAGCCGGTGGAGCGGTGAACTTGGCGTCCAACATGGAGACGCCCACATGCCATGTTGATGCTGACGGTGGGATGGCATCAGGCGGAAGCGTATAGTGGTAATAGCCATCGGCATCGCGGGCCGGGGCGCGGATTACGCCAGAATCCCATAAGAGGGTTGTGCAGCCGGAATCGCTCCAGACCCTGATTTCGCAAGCCGGGTATGCTTTTCCGAGTGGGTTTGGATGGCGCCACGAAACGACTCCAGCAGCGGCTGTCAGGTTTGTAACAGGCGTCTGCTCCGAACCGTACTCGAACCTGTTAATGAACATAGTCGTCAGGTTGTTGTTGCGGTTCGTTCCAGTAGTCGTGCCGCCATAGACAACGATACGATAGTAGGCGTTAGTGATCTTTTGCCAGAGTTCTCCGTTTGCCCTGTAGTTGGCAGCTGGTCCACCCCAATCGATATCGCCCTCTCCATCCCTGAGCTCCGCCAAAAGATCTGCCTCGGTAAAGAAGCTCTGGCTGCCTAGGGAAAGCACCCGGTCGACAAGAACCTTGTCGGAGCTAAACACCTTGTCAGCTTTTCTATCCTTGTCGTTGATTGCTGAACGGAGGACGCGCACCATGACATTGGATGTCCTATTGGTAGTGTCCAATCCAATATAGTATGCCGACGAAAGCGCATTCTTGTCCCAGAATCCGCGATCCGTAGCAGCCACGGCGACTTCGTTGAAGCAGTTGTCGCGTTCGGCGGAATATTCTGCGCCGTCCGGATCGTCGGCCCACTCGGCCAGCTCGGCGGCGTGTCCGAACTGTATGGCGAGGGCCGTTGCGAGGTCGATGCGCGGCATGGACGGGTTCGTTTCCGAAAGCTCAATTTCGACGCGATCTGACAGCCCCTCGGCATCCAGGTGGAATTTTGCGCACCCGTATGGTTCGCCCGGCTTGAAGCTGGCCGGGCCGGTCCAGCAGGCCATCATGTAGTCGCCTGCCGGGAAGATGCCGGATTCCGGGACAAGAGTCGCAATGTACGGCAGGCCGCGTTTGGCCTCAATGCGCCATGTCGCGAGCGCCGGAGAGAACGAGCTTGGCATTGCGTTTGAGCCTAGAACGCTGAATACGGCGGAGTGCGACGGAAGGCGCCGAAGTTCAAAGTTCAGCGAAGGTTGGCACGTCTCAATCCACTCCACATGTGAGACTTGAACAGGGATTGCGATTGCGGCGATTAAAGCGAGAATAGACATTGTCAGCTCCTAGCCCAAAAGTGAGATGTCAGGGATGAAAGGCGAACAGCAGCCGTAGACCGTGGCCATGCCTGAAGCCGGATTTACATCGTCCATTGAGACATATCCAGTCACCATGACTGTCGCAAGGACGTCTGACAGCGGATCGATGTCGAAAGTGGCCTCCGTCTGGCCTCCGTCGGCGGCGATCTCGCCAACTAGTTCGAAGCCGTCGACCTGCGCACCAACGGGGAGCCAGAAGCCTCGCTGGGAGATGTCCGGGGCGTTGTAGTCTGCCGCGCCGCGCTTGAGCCACAGCCGCCATTTCATGCCGGTTGTCGGAGAGCCTGTGAAGTCATGCCAGTCGAGGGATATCTTGCGAGCGATGAATGTTGTCGGGGCGGCGAACGGCACGACGAGCGCCGAGGCGGAGAGCCGCCAGACCGGCACAGCCACATCCGCGCCGTTTGGATGGGTCTTGCGGATCGCACTGTCGGCGACGACTGCGAAGGTTGCGCCTGGCCGCGAATCCGTAGCGCTCAGCTCTCGTGGCGAAATGTTGCCTTGGAACAGGGCGGCGTAGAGAAGTCGCAGCCCTATCGCGCTCTGGACCTCAGTTGCGGACGATTTGAGCAGAGCCGGATTGACAAGATCTTCGGTGGAATCTGAAGTTTTCGGCAGAGGATCGCCAGTCCTCTGCAGTATGATGTCGAACGATGCAGATGACTCGCCAGTGAGGATCGGCACTGCACCATCGGCTACGACGGCAAAACCTAGACCTGGCGCTATTGCAGAACAGTCGCAGGTGGTGCCTTCGGTCCAATCCTCCACTTCCGACGAGAGAGAGACAGAGACCTGGTTCTGGATGTAGGAGCAGCCTTCAAGCCAATTTCCACGCACTGTCGAATAGCTTTCGAGCGCCACTACAAGGAACAGATATTTCTGGAGTGTGAGACCGCCGGACGGCGAGAGAGTCACGGTCTCGATCTTGGCGAACCAGTTGTTGCTTCTGACTTCCCGTGGTGCAGCACCCGATGCGGTGGAGCCGTCTTCGACGATGTTGCCGGACGAATCCTCGCCGCGCAGAGTGTGGCAGTTCGTCGGTATTTCGCCAGTGGAGTTTGTGAAGATGTGAAGTCTTGCGCCAGCCGAGTTGTATGGATCGCTGGTGACACGCGCAGAGAGTGCGGATAGAGTCTTGCCCACGGCAGAATCAGGCAGCGTGAAGCGATAGCAAGCAGCGTTCGCGTAGGCGCGATGCTTGCCGCCGGAGTGCCCTGCACAAAACAGGGCAGCGTCAAATGCGTCACGCTCAAGCACGTTGCGGTCGAGTCCGGAGATCTCCTCGTTTTCGGCCTTGGTGTCCGAATGCGATGTCATGGTCGCCTGATCGACGGACACAAGCTCCCACGGCACGTCGCAGAGAGAGTCTACAACCGTCTGGGCATCCGTCTCTGCGGCGTAGACCGGTGTGTTGGTGCGTGCCGTGTACTTGCGCAGAAATCTTGCGCCCTTCAGCTTGTATGTATGAGTGGACATTGTTCGAATCCTTTCTAGTCGCAGTTGCAGTTGTCGTCGCCGGGATGGATGCCGGAGTCGTCAGAGGCCGAGACTCCGCCAATTCCGCCGCCGCCATCCAAGCCCATCCCCGAGTTGGATCCGGAGGTGCTGGATTCTTTTTTGGGGTCGACACCTCCGCCCGGGGCGTCGTCGCCGGGATGTGCGCAAGGGTCATTTTCGGCGCCGTCCTCTGCCGAGGTGTCGGGGTCTTCGCCGTCGCCATCCAGCGGAATATAGATGATCTTGCCATTCTTTCTGGCGACCAGCATCAACTCCTTGTCGTCGGACACCAGCTTGCCGCTCTCATCGTTGAAAGACAGCCGATTCGCCAGACCCTTGCCGCTATCTCGCTCGGTGTCGGCGAAGTGGGCCAGCTGCAGAGCGTTGGCATCATCTCCGCCGGATCCGTCCACGCTGTCGCCGTCCGTCCTTGTCACCGGAAGCACGATGGCCGATGTGACGCACTGCCTGACGGTGGCAACGCCGGTTTCTGCGTTCCGTTCGGCGACTGCGATCACGCTCCGCCCAAGTACGGTTTGTCCATCGTCGGTTGGATCCTGTCCGTCGTCTGAAGCTGCGAGGGCGAATTTTGCGGAAACTTCGTCATCGTCTTTGGATACAATCAGGGATATTTCGCCGCCAGCCTCATCTATCTGGTCGAGAATGTACCATCCTTCCGGGTGGCCCTCTGCAGCCGTGAGGCTTCCGACTACATCGACGGTCGCATCGCCTAGCGTAAGCAGGTCGCCTGCCGGAAGCCAGATTATCCATCCGCCATCGCCGTTGTTGATGTTTCGCGCCCATTTGACGGCAAAGGGAAGCGGCGAGGATTTAGGGGGTTGGATGCGCTTATTTCCAGGGGCTGGGATGGTGCCAGTGCCGCCGAAGCCGGACTGGAGAAGTCTGCCCGGCGCAGAGAATGGCAGCATCGAGTTGACGGCCTCGGTTATAGACTGCGCCCAGGAGGCGCGGGGCGGGTCGCCCTTCAATGGAGCTTGTATCTGACCGGTCTGGCTCATGAGCTGCCGTTTGCTCCGCTGTTGACGTGTGGCATCGTCCAACGCTGGCCGTCTGGCCCGTAAAGCGCGACGTTCCAGGGCGACATGCCGGAGGGAACCGAATCGAGACGGATGCCGAGCCAGGTTGTGACGCGCTTCCAGGTCTTGTCGGGCTGACGTGCGCACTCGTCAGGGCCTTGCAGCCACTGGTGGGCCGCTATGAAGCTTGTGAGACCGGGCGAGCCTGCGCCGCTAGACGGTGATGGCGTGTCGATGTAGCCGCTCTTGGACTGGAGATCTGCGGGACACTGCGAATAGACCTTGGTGCAGATGAGCATCGGATAGAATCGCATGACGCTCTCGATGCCTTGCTCCAAAAGCCTGCAGAGGTCGCAGGTCGCATTGTACTGGTCGCCAAGCTCCTCCGGAGTGGACAAGGTGCCGTCCGGCTTGGTGTAGTTGTAGCTGCTGGCGACTTCTGCGTTCGGTTCCTTCTGCCAACATTCGATAAAGGCGCGGTTTGGCGTCGCTCCGCTCGTGCCGCAGTAGGCGAATAGAGAGACGTCGTTTCGGACGGACTTTATCTCCCAAAACTCTTCGAGCGGAGTTTGGGTGGTGACTGTCGAGCCGCCCTCGCCCTCGCTTGTCGTTGTGTCGTTTGCTCCATAGGAGATGGAGATCACTCCCCGACCTCCAGGGGTTCTTCGAAGCTGATAGCTCTTGACGATGACGGTTTCGCCGTCAAGAGTGAGAGCGACACCGCTCTTCAGAGACGTGGCGAAGGTCTTGAGGGCATCGTAATCGTCGTTGAATGTGGCGACAAGTCCGGCGGCTCCGCTTTCGCTGAGGGTCTGGGAATCATCCTTCTGGCGGATGGCGGTTGTTGGGATTGTTACTGCCATGCTGCTGCTCCTGTCTTCTGTTCGATACGCTTAAGGACGTCCAGCTGCTCGCTGGCGAGGCGGCTCATGTCCTCGACGGTACCGCCGGCGCCCATGCCGCCAATGCGGGTGAGCGCGTCGGCAGCGCCGCCTGTGCGGTGCGGGATTTCCTTTTCAATGGTCTTTTCAAGTGCGTTTATTGCGGCTTCAAGCTGGTTTTGACGGCTGCGGTTCTCTGCGAGGGATTCGCGCTGATGGTCGGCGTTGTCGTATTCTCCCTTTTCGGCAAATGCCGATACGGAGTCCTTTATCTTAGTCTCGGCCTCGCGGTACTTCTCGAGTTCCGACTTGAGAGCTGAGATCTGCTCGGCAGAGGTCTTGCCGTCAGGGCTTGTGAGCGATGAGAACTTTTCGCGCCAGGCTTTGGCTGACGAATAGCGTTGCTCTGCCTCGTCGAACGCCTTTGTGTAGGCGGACTGCTCGGCGTCCTTGTCGAGATATGTCTTGGCGAGGCCGATCGCTCCACCGGCGACGGCCCCCCAAGGGCCGCCCATCATGAAGCCGGCGCTTGCGCCCTGCAGCGCGTTCGCGCCGTATTCGACGGCGTTGCGGGCTGCACCCTGCTGCATGTGTCCGGCGGCGTAGGAGGCGGCCAAGCCGACACCCATGCCGGCGAAGCCGCGCACCATCTTCGTCATCGAGGACGACGCCTTGCCGATGTCGCCATCAAAGCGGTCGGCGGCCTTGGCCGCCTTGTCGAGCGCCTTGGAGAGATTATCTGGCGCGGACGCGCCAGACACGGAACCCGTGTCGGCGAGGGCTTCAATCTTGCGCTTGGCCTTGTCGGTCTTTGCGTCGACTTCGATTGTGAGCTTTTTAGTCGCCATCGTCGATTTCCTCGATTACCTGGAGAGGGAAGATCTTGTTGGCCTCAAGGGCAGCGTTGCGGTGGAGGAGCGCGATGACCGAGAGCGGGGTTTCGTAGAACGCTTCGCGGTAGCTCCAGCCGAACGTCGAGCAGGCGTAGTGGAGGAGGTGGGCGATAGGGCCGTCACTTTTTTTTTACGCGACTCCTCTTCGTCATCTTCCGGGATGACGGCGGCTACCGTTCGCATCTGCGCCTCGGCTGCACGGCGAATGTCTGCGATGGCAGTCACCGGCAGAGTGTCGGCCCATTGCATCGCGAGATCGAGGAGGTTGGCCCTGAAGATCTCGCGCGGGTCGTGCGTAAGGAGGTAGAGCGAGGGGAGGAGCGAGAGCGTGTTTGGCGGTGGCGCGTCCTTCTCGGCGCTCTTAAGCAGCGGAGAGTCGATGTGTTCGAGGGCAGCCCACATGGCAAGCGTCATGGGGCGGACGTCACCGATCGGCAGCGGCATTGCCGCAGCTACGGCCTTCTTCGGGTTGGCTCTGCGCTTCTTCATCGTCACGAGGTGGCGAGGACCGTTTCCTGGGTGCACTGCGAGGAGTTGTGGGCCTCGACGGTCCAGCGCTTGAGGCCGTTGTAGCTGCCGGCACGCTGGATGGAGTCGACGATGTAGTGGGTGCCGCCCAAAAGCAGGTCGGTGTAGCTTATCGGATTCGCTGCGACGGCTGCGGTACCGGCGGCCTGCGGATCAGGGCCGCGCACGGTGAGGCTGATGGACGTCAGGGTGTCGTAGCGGATCTCCTTGACGCGGCGGTTGAACTGGTCGTAGACGACTTCGCGCTGCGGGGTGGAAGTGTCGGTGATCGACTCGATGACGTAGCCTGTAAGGGCGTCGACGATGCCGTATTCACCGGCTGTGGTGGACGGAGCGGATGGAGTTTCGTTGCCTGCCATGTTGTTTGTTCCTTTCTTAGTTCAGGATTATCGATGTTTCGAAAATGACGGTCGCGGTGATG
>Ga0265298_10011383_pt1 | contig 10422 bp, 3 predicted proteins | sample AusTroGonzalo_MG_3_FD_193486 | JGI IMG/M metagenome (GOLD analysis project Ga0265298, IMG submission 193486) | Bovine rumen microbial communities from tropical cattle in Woodstock, Queensland, Australia - Gonzalo_01 | ecosystem: Host-associated > Mammals > Digestive system > Stomach > Rumen ... | reverse complement strand
CTTGATGTCAAGGTAAGTTGGCAGTTCAAGAATTCCACGCAGTCTATTACGGTTTCGGGGGTTATCCGATGAATTGCATACGTCATTGCGAGCGCAGCGCGGCAATCCATAAAGAGGGTTTTACCCTCATGGAACTCCTTGTCTACATGGCTATTGTAGGCATTATTGTCGTTATTGCCGGTGAAGCTTTCAGTAATTCCACCAAGTTCCGTGTTCGTACCGACAATATGATTCGTGCTACGCAAGAAGCCGAAAACGTGGCGATGCTCTTCAAGGAAGATGCTGCCCAATTAGGCGCCAAAAGTTCGAGAGAATCGGGAGATGCTACTTCAGGTGCTGAATATGGCGTCCAGTTCAGTGCGGTAAATCCTAATGTCTATATGGATCCGAACAATCTTGATGCAGACCAGAAAGACTCTTCTTCTTTTACGATTACTTCAACAGATGGCATGAGCGACGTTACGTTTAGGCGATTGCGCTATGATGAAAATGGGTACTATGAGGCTGTTGAAGAAATTCGATGGTTTGTCGAAAACAATGTCTTGAAACGTTCCTGTAAATTGCTCGCGAAAAAAACGGGTTTGGTGGTCGCAAACGACGACCCTTGCTCTGATGTCGGGGCGACTGAAAAGACGCCTGTTGAAATGGCAACGAGTGTCGATTCCTTCTATGTCGTTCCGGCTACTCCGGGTGTGACAGACGAAACAACCCAGCAGATTTTCCCTCCTAACAATGCGACTGAGTTCAGGTTGATTCCGCGAACCGGGGAAATGCAGTATGCCTCCTTTAAAACGGCCAGCCCCACGGGTACTTTGTATGGTGGTGGAACAAGTGTGGTTGTCTCCGAATTTGCGTCTAATTTTAATGTCGCAACAGAAGATGTCTTCGATTCTCCGAACCAGAAGTTGAATCAAGCTTTTGCTATTAAAAATGAAACTGTTCCTGGTGCGGGAGCTCCGGTATGGTCGAATTCTTGCTCTTCTTATGGAAACTTGACATTGGAAGCGAATCAGGAGTACGAAATTTCCTTTAAAATTCCGTATCCGGGAGATGGGGATAAAAGCCTTGTGTTTGTCCCTGGCAAAGACCATATGTCTGTTGGGTTTAGAAAAATCGGAACGGGAGATTTCCCCAGACAGAACGGAAAAAAGTTGATTGACGACTTCCTCTTCTTCCCTCCGTTGGATACTAGAGGAAATGGATTCCGTACAATGCGCTTCTCTGTTCCGCAGCAGATTACGGATGTCTGCCTTGCGTTTACATTTGCTCTTTATTCTCCGTTGGTTTCTGAAGGTCGAATTAGTATTCAAGACTTGAGAGTGAAAAAAGTAGCGACCGCGACTTACACCTTTGATGATCCGCCGTTTAATACAGAAGCCAATAAGAAACTGAAGAAGAATATTAAGGCTTTGCAATTGCTTTTGAAGGTCAGCCGTGGTAAAAAGAATGGCGGCCCTGGCGAAACAGGTAGAGTTTTGATTGCTGTTCCTATTCCTAGTAATGGACCTAGGGATTAAGGGAGGGATTTCCTATGCAGACGAATTTCAAATTGAATAAGGCCGGCGTATCCTTAATCGCCGTGCTTTTGTTTATGCTGATTGCGACCATTGCGGCCACGGCCACATGGAAATGGATCACGAGTGAAGGCTTCTCCAGCACAAGCCGTATGCTTAAGCGTGAAGCGTATCAGAGCTCTATGGCGGGTATTGAAAATGCTCGCTCGTGGATGACGTTCCATGCAAATGACGTGGGTGCTCTCGTTAAGCAGTATATTGAGGGCGGCAATGTTCCTGTGAATCTAGATGCACAATTGCGTCCGCTGCAGCGCGCCGGCCAGAATTATCATGTGTGGTTGACGGGTGTAAATACCGAAAATAAAACGTACAAGTTGAAAATTCTCTCTTCGGGTGAAGCTCGCGGAGGTTCAAAACATAGCGAAGTGGCCATCTTTAATGTAGATGGTTTGTACCAGGTTTCGTTGCCGGTTCAACATGTTGCAAAGAAAACAAATTTTGATTACGCCTATTTCGGTGGTACTTATAATGGTGCCGGTGATTTGACGTTGACTTCTGCCGTGGTGAATGGTGACTGGCACGGAAACCCGCAGAATATTACAAAGAATTTTATTGTGACAGGTAATGCGATGTTGAGCGGTAATACGGTCAATATCGGACAACTTGCGTGCGTTGGTGGCTCCATGAAACCGGAAAACAATGGCTTGAAGGGGCATAATCTTTTTGTCAATGGCGATTTTACAGGAAATATCCAGTTGACGGGTGATGCGTATTTCAATAAGGATGTTTCGCCGAGCTCTGCAGGAGAATTTACGATTGCCGGTAATACGACTTTGAATGGTGTTCTGACGACGGTTCAGTCTGAAAAGAACCTGACGATGTCCGGAAATCTTTGTATGGCAGAAAATGCCAAGGTTGTGTCGCATGGTACCAACTATACTTTCAAGGTCGTGAAAAACGTGTGGATGCCTGGTGCTCAGAACCTGTGGTATGGCTCAGTCAAGTATAGTGGATGTACTTGTAAAAAAACATGGTGCTCCTATATGGGGCATTGTCTGGCTCCTACTACGGTGTTTTGCACGAAGAGCGAAGAGAAAGATGAAATGATGGGCTTCTGGGGAGGTGGTAAGGCGACCTACACGATGATCGGTTGTACGGATACCTCCTATGTGTATGGTGGTGATAATTATGATTCTTATGGAAAGATTATTCTTGGCGATACGAAAGAATCAAAGGTCTTTATGAAATCTGCTTTTTCGTGGGAACAGTATGACGCGCATCGTACTGCGACGAAGGCGGTTGAAGAAAAGGACAAGATTGCACGCTGCAATAATGAACCCGGCGTGATAAGCCCTGTTGGCCATGGATATTGCCATACGGGTCCTGAAGAAAAATGGAATGGAGATGACTATTATCCTTATCCGCTGCGTGAAGAAAAGGATAGCCTGTATTGCTCCTTCTATTATGGAGGAACAGGAAATGAAGTTGAATTTAAGGGTTTCGTAGATACTTATTGGCTTGAGTGTAACAAGTGGAGTGGCCATGGCGCGGCTAAATTCTGTGAAGACTTTACGGAAGGCGTGAACTATGGAGCGTATTTTGTGGGGGGCGTAAGATATTGGGATGGTTATGACCCCGAAGCCACTCACCCGCATCATCGCTTGAACCATAATGGAACTACTGCGACGGGTTCTCCGTATTGTACGGATAGCAAAGATAAGCATGGCCGTAACAAATATAGGGTTTCTTGTGATGTTACTCCGTGGTTTAAGTCGTTGAGTACGTCGGTGTCTCGCAATGTGAGCGGAACTCCTGATTTTGATTGTGCTGATGATATTCAGTCGCAGTGTGATGATATTTGGGAGAAAAAGCCGGGTTGTGATGGCTCTGCGTATAAGGTTGACGACATTCTCGTTACCGCAAAGGCAAAATTTGAACCGTATGCAGAAAAGGGTTGCGCTGCTAATATTAAGACGTATGATAAGGACTTGGTGACAAAGTTGAACGAATGCTATCAGTCTACGTCAACTAATGAGACTAAGGCCGAAACGGATCTTTATAATGGATATCTGGTTGTTAAGGTGTCTGGTGGCACGAATAGTACGAATCCGACAGGAACGCTGAAGGGTAAGTTTATTATTATCGCCCAGGATGCTCTTTACACAAAATTACCTCCGACAGACCAGTCGGATCCCAATAAAAAAACGTATGTGTTCCTTTATCTGGAAAAAGGAGCTAATACGTTAAATGATGTGACCGTCGAAAACTACTTCATTTATACCGAAGGTGATATCTCGAATGGTAACCAGTTTAATTTGACCGGTTCTATTTATGCGACGGCGGAATCTTGTGCGGGTATCGGAAAACTTCAATCGTCGTCTGTTACCTATAACGCTGACTTGGTGTCTGAACTAACCAATTCTGGTGTTATTTGTGATAATGACGGTGGTGATTGCGGTGGCAAAATGAGCGAGTTGCCGGCGTCTGGTAGTAGCACTGGTGAAGGAACCGGTAGCGAAGAAACAACGACAACCATCGCGGGTCTTGATGAATATTACGTATCGATGGCTCCGCAGTTGACCGTTTCGCTTGAATCGCAGTATAAGAACAAAGAGCCGGAACCGGCAGCTGCTGCGCAGAGTGTGCTGACGCCGTCCTTTATTATATTGCCGAGAATTATTTATATGCCGTCCGATCCGTATGGCGAATTGAGCGATTACTATAGTGTGCTCCCGCTGAATGGTTCGACTCTTAAGCGTGCTGATGTCGCGGTTACTTCTTGTACTGGAACTGTAGGCTCTTTGCCTACGGCAGGAAAATTGTACAATGGCACTACCCTGGCTAGGGGTATTTATAAGTGCGAAGCCAGTGCCGCCAGCTATGACAAGGTCCCGTTCTGGGTTGTGGTGGGCAACCAAGCCCGTGGATCGTCTCCGGTGGTCTTTGAAAGAGGCTGGTATGAAATTGCTGCAAACGATAATACGGTTGGCGTTGGTGTCAATGTTGTCATTCCGCCACATAGTAATCCCTATACGCTAAAAGTTTCGTGTCCTGATAATCCGGATGGGGATCAATGGAAATACTCCTTGACAACCATGGTGACAAGCGCAAGAGATGAAGCTAGTGGTGTTTGCACATTTAATATTTCTGCCAATAGTGATGCGGGCGTAGTGCTAGAATTGTTCCGCGTTTATACGACGAATGCAACTTCAGGCTCTGTGGACTTTAGCTTGATTCAGGATCCGGAGTATCAAATTGGTAACCCGGCGAATACGCAAGTCAAGGTTGCCTCCAGTGCGATTTTGAAACGAAAAGAAGTGAGCCCTGCTGATATTACGGCCTATTGTAACAGCAATCCGGGGGATTGCCCGCCGGAAGACCAGCGCAGTAGTGAAGATTGGCCGAATTGTACGACGACTGATACCTGGGTGGAACCTTCTGGTGCAAGCTTTAGTGTGTCTGAGAAAAATGAAGAATGGAAAATCGTTGTGGGCGGTTCGGGCTCCTTGAAATTGACGCCAAGGAATGCGGGGGACTGTGTCGCGATTATTCCGGATGAAAGCATTGATCTTGGAACATTTAATGCGAATTCTACCAAGGAATTGCCGGCTAGTCTAAAGGCGAGAAAACGTACCCTTACGATTGAGTTTGTTGGCGAAATGGATGGCGACAAACCGGTTGTTAGCATTAATGTTGGTGACCAAGCTCAGCCGCCTTGTGTATATAGTACGACAAACCATTCGTGTCAAGTGACTGTTTTCAATAATGAATTGGTGTCGTTGTATATTGATAAGGATACTTATCCATCAGATAACAAGGATTTTAGCTTCTGGAAGTGCTCTGGACCAAGTTGCCCGGATCAGACGGGAACTGTCACCAGTGTTACCTATCCTTCTTTTAAGGTGCAGGATGACAATACGACTATCTATGCTCATTTCAAAGAAAATGATAAGCATTGTTTCTTTGATGAGTTTAAGTCGGGAAGTGTTGCATGCAGTTCGCTGAACCCGAAATACTGCATTGATCAATGCGGTAGCGCAGATGGCAATGTGTGTACTGGCGTGGTAGATGTAAATGGCAGTTATAAGAATGCAAAATGGCATTTGATATCGGGTAAGTTGAGCGACATCGATGTTACGTCGACTAGAATTGCTGCTAAACGATATACCACTAAAGATTTGGCCAACCCAGTGGTTGTCATGAGTACGGTAAATGCAGGCGTGTATGGAACCATGAAAGCGCTGTTCCAGTTACCCAAAGAAACGAGTAGTTTCAAACGCAATTCTATGAATATCGCAAAGTCTGGCTTTATGCTGCACTCAAATGCGACTGGGTCGGAGTATTTGATGTTAAACCTCTTTGCTAATCAGTCTGGTTATCTAGAAGCTCAACTTTGTACGAGCTCGGGCAATTGCTTAAATGCGTTGCTAGAATATAATACTTACCCTGCGTCGGTATCTGTTTCTAATATGATCATGATGGCGGCGACGCTGACGACGGACAGTAAATTGAATGTGAGCGCATTTACAGGTAATTATTACGGAACGAATCCGACAGAATACCAGTACTCGTTCGACTTGACTACTCTTGGATCGATGTATAACGATGTGGCGCATGAATATGTAGGCTTTAGCTTGGCGGACCCCAATTTCAAACTTTATGGAATTGGCTGGAAGAGCGATACCTATTCTTCGGAATGTCATGAACAATACCCGACGGTAAAATGCTCTTTTGCTGCGGTTGCGGATCGTGGGATTATTCCCACGGCAACGGATACAGACCCGCATAATATAACACCGTGGGTGGGCCACTCCGGATGGTTTGATTCTCGTACCTATACTTGCCAAACCAAGTTCTATTACTACAATGGTAGTGATGCTTGCGGAGGTTCTTCTGGAAATACTCCAGCGGAATGTTCAAGTGGTTATTATTCGTTTGATGCAGATGGTGCTGGACAGCATGGTTATGGAGAAGATATAAAAACGGCAAAAGCGTGGATTAATTGTACTTCTGCGGACGTTGAAACTAGTGCGTGGGCAACGGAAACTGCTGCCGAACGAGCTCATTGTGGCCCGTTCTGGACAGGGACTATTCATGAATGTTCTGAACATGTTGTTTTTGATAACGTTGCAAGTCAGGATCTCGATGCGCAAGAAGAACAGGTGTTCACGTTGTTTAAGACCGTTAATTCACCTGCTAATTTGCGTGCGACAACCTTGTCGATTGTCTTGCAAAATGAATCCAACGTTGAAATAGAAATTTGGTTGGAAAGTCAGGAAGATGATGAGTCTCCGATATATGCGAGTAAGTCTGCCGTATTGACGGGAACTCATGGCACATTTGATGTGGATGCCGAAATGCTTGGTGGTGCGGATGGCTTTGATCCTGAGCATGTTGTGCGTATTGGATTCAAGAACCACGGAAGCGATGATGTGACCATAACGAGTGCCGTTGCTTCCTGTAAAAAAGCGGTTGATATTAATAGCTGTTCTGCAACGTACAATGATGCTTTGGATCAATGGGAAGTTCTAGTTGACGTTGCCAATAAGGACAATGTTGCCTCGTATACCATTGATGCTAAGGTTGATGGCCTTAATGAATTCACTATTGCCGGAGTGACGCCGGTTTGGACTGATGGAAAGGCTAAGTTTGTAAAGGCTGATAATCCTTACTTGAATAACCAAGGCAAATCTTATCAGTTTACGGCAACTATTTTGAATTCGACAGGTACAACGGCATCGAAGGAATGTTCTGTATCTCCGGAAACAATTGGTGCTGTATCTGCTACTTGTTCGATAGTTGATGGAGTCACCTCTGTAGTGCAAGGGAATGGCCTGCCTACATTCCGTGTGGAATTTGCAAACTGCCCTGATGCAGGATGCTCGTATGAATTGTATCTAGAAAGTTATCCTGTGCTTACCGGTACAGCGACACAGGCCGATAGAACTGTTACGGTGACGCCGAATGGAAATACGAATACAACGTCGTCAGGTGAAGGCTCTACATCGGAAGCTGGTACTGTATCGAGTTATCTTTCTGAAGGAACGTATCATTACTATGCGAAAAACCCGTCTAATTCGCAGTTCCCGTTCACGGAATGCGGTGTTACTTTTGAAATTACGAAAGCCGCCGGTCCTGATGTTGGCCTGCAAACGGCTTGTAGTTTCAAGTCAACAAATATTCAGCCGGGTGCTAACGTAGATTTCTCTGCGACCAATGGCTCGAATGTGGCCGGTAAAAAATACAAATTGATTTATATGAACGGTGTGCAAGAAACCGTAGTGAAAACGGGTAATATGGGGACTGGTACAGAAATGAAGGTCACTTTAAATGGTGTGAATACCGTTAAGGACCGCTCGTTTACGTTGCTGATCGAAGATACGGATGGTTCCTATAAAAATTCTTGCACGGCGGATTTGGATGTGAATGACCTGTCTCCGACATGTACGAAGATAAATGATAATGGTACGGATAAGTTTAGAATAAATTTCTCTGGCCAGATATGCTCCGGAGACGTTTGTACGTATAATGTGAAAAAGACCATTAATAACACTACTACAAGTGTTACAAGTGGTGATCGAACGCTTTCAATGAACCAAACCGATGTGACCATGAATGGTGTTGGTGATTATGTGTTGTGGCTGAATGGTGAGGAATATGCAACTTGCAAAGTAAGGGTTGAGCCTGAAGTGACATGCCCTGAAAAGCGTTCTTTTACAAAGGGACAAGCTACATCGATTACAATGGCGACACTATCTAATTGTGGTGACGGATGTGATTATGAGTTCTCGATTAAAGGTACTCTTGAAACAGAAGTCAAAGACGGCTCTTATACAAGTAGAACCAGCACTATTTCGTTTACTCCGCAAAATTATGAGCAAGAAGACGTTGGCTATAAGTTTGAAGTATTTGCCCATGGAGATCGTTCTTTTAAAAATAGTTGTACGGGTAGTATGGATATAGTTGAAGGTTCAACATGTGGCGTGATAACGTGGACTCCCAATGCGAACCAAACTCCTGATAATACGGGTGGAGGTACATGGGATCCGGCGCTAGATCAGAATAGTAGTTCTACATGGGTTAAGGCAAGTTGCTTTGAAATCCATACAAGAGGATATCTTTGCACTGGAGATTATCAGCTCAAAGCAGCTGATTGTAAGGGTGAGACGATAACTTGGAATAATTCTTCTATTACGCTGGCATCGGACAATGATGAAACATCCGGAACGATTCCTGATGCTGGATCTACTATAAAGATCACTGCATCGAAGGAATGTACAATATCGAAGTTGTACTTTACGGGGTGCTCTATTACAAGTTCTATTCCGAGTGGAACGGGAATATCCATAACGAATACAGAGAATAACTCTGGGATTGCTTTTGGAAACGGAACGTTCCCTGTAGATGAAATAGGATCGTGTACAAATGTCAGGTTTAACTGTCCTAAGGCTTGTTCTGTAAAAGTGAATCAGACTGGTACAGCCGTTAATGGCGGAAATAACAGTACTAACAACATTTTGACTCCTATGCCTAAAGTTGGAGATAATCTGATAGTTGAAGGTGTCGTTAGCGCGATGTGGTGTGCTGGTTGGTAACGTACATGTAATACAATTTTTAAAACGCCGGTTCCATAAGGGGCCGGCGTTTTCAATTGTTAAACTCAAGTTGTAAAAAAAACGCCCTGCGAATGCAGGGCGAAATTCTTGTATAAAAAGCCGTTTTCTTTACTTCAGTGGGTTTTTGTCGCTTTTGTACCACTTCATGAATTCGGCGATGCCGTCGTGCAGGCTCCAGTGGGGCTTGTAGCCGCACTCGGTTTCGAGCTTGGTGGTATCGGCGTTGGTCTGGTACACGTCGCCGGGCTGCATGGGCAAGAAGTTCTTTTTGGCAGGCTCGCCGTAAGCGTTTTCGATTTCGGCGATAAAGTCCATGAGCTTTACGGGGTGGCTGCAGCCGATGTTGTAAATCTTGTAGGGCACGTTGTTCGGGCACTTGGCGGCATCGGGCACATGGTCCAGAGTGTGAATGGTGCCTTCGGCGATGTCATCGATGTAGGTAAAGTCACGGATCATGTCGCCGTTGTTGAATACCTTAATCGGTTCGCCCTTGGAAATCGCGCGGGCAAAGAGCATGGGCGACATGTCAGGGCGTCCCCACGGACCGTATACGGTAAAGAACCGTAGACCCGCGACGGGCAGGTTGTAAAGCTTGCTGTAGCTGTGGGCCATGAGCTCGTTGCTCTTTTTGCTGGCGGCGTACAGGCTCACCGGATTGTCGACCTTGTCGTCTTCGCTGTAGGGCACCTTGCTGTTGAGGCCGTACACGGAGCTGGACGAGGCGAATACGAGATACTTGACTTGGTTATGGCGGCAGGCTTCCAGAATGTTGAGGAATCCGACCAGGTTGCTTTGCAGGTAGGCGTACGGGTTCGTGATGGAGTAGCGCACGCCAGCTTGGGCGGCGAGGTTCACGACCTTATCGAACTTTTCTTCGGCAAAGAGCTTGTCCAGGGGTTCCTTGTCGTCGATGCCCATCTTTACGAATCGGCAGTTCTTGTACTTGGAACTTTGAACCATGGCGCCGTAGGCGAAGTTGTCGCCGGGCTGCTCGATGCCGCCTTCGCGGAGTCGACCGTACTTGAGGCGGACATCGTAATAGTCGTTAATATTGTCGAGGCCCACGACTTCATCGCCGCGTTCCGCGAGCATGAACATGAGCTTGGAGCCAATAAAACCTGCTGCACCTGTAACCAAAATTTTCATGCGAGGAAATATAACAAACTTTGGTTCTTGAGTAGAAAAGGAGATGCCCGCTTGCGCGGGCATGACAGTTGGGAATTACTATTTTTATTCCCGATGTCTACGGTTATCTTGTTCAACAAGCCTTTTGGCGTTTTAAGCCAGTTCAC
>Ga0265298_10011382_pt1 | contig 10422 bp, 8 predicted proteins | sample AusTroGonzalo_MG_3_FD_193486 | JGI IMG/M metagenome (GOLD analysis project Ga0265298, IMG submission 193486) | Bovine rumen microbial communities from tropical cattle in Woodstock, Queensland, Australia - Gonzalo_01 | ecosystem: Host-associated > Mammals > Digestive system > Stomach > Rumen ... | reverse complement strand
GTCGCCGAGTGGCTTGGGCTACTTCCCCGAAGCCGCAGGAGCGGCGCTTCCCTGAGCAGATGCGCCGACTGGACCCTCTGGGTTCATGCAGAGGCGGAAGCCTACATAATCGTGCTCCATGGAAACATCGTTTATTACAGGCAAATGATGTCTTGCTCCTAATCCGAGACCATAGTCCTTACCATTCCAGAAAGTACTACGCGTCACTCGATGTCCAGCTGGTGCTCCCCAGACCTTTAGCAATTGCCGTTCATCACGACTTGCCGAGGGGCCAACAGGATCGATACTGTTATCTCCTATAAAGCCTGCTCCAGTCCACCAATCCAGACACCATTCCCGCACATTGCCTTGCATGTCATAAAGGTCTCGGCTATTTGGCAAATACGAACCGACCGTGGTGTGTTGCTCGTACCCTCCCCTCCCGTCGGAGCGGTTCTCCTCCGTGCGCCCATACTTTTTCCAGTCTTTACCATCTTTATCATTGATACCATTGTCGTCCATACAGGAAGCCCATTGTGCCTCGGTGGGCAGATCAAACGAGAGGCTCGTCCTAGCCCGAAGGATACCGACAAAAGACTTGTCCGAGACAGTCTTCACGGTTGGCCAATCGTGAACGGACGAATCACCACGAATCTCACCCCAGCTGACATTGGCGACCGGCCGCATCGCCCCTTTATATTGGGCGGGGTTCTTGCCTGTCACCAGCTCGTATTGCTTCTGCGTCATCTCGAAAATACCCATATAGTACGGCTTAGTGAGCGTCACGGAAAGTTTCCTATTCGAAAAAAGGATTTTGAAAGTCCCTGGCTCGATGCGGCGGAGAACGAGCTTGGTGGTCTTGTACTCGTCCACGTTGAAGCCGCCGGGCGGCGGAGTATCGAGCCATTTGACAGGATATTTGCTGGCGGTCGGCCCTGCCGAGAGATCGATCACGCAATAGAGCGCATTGGGCTGTTTCCCGGAAGCCGCAGGAGCGACGCTTCCCCGAGCAGCAGTACCAACGGCACCTTGAGGATTCATGCAGAGGCGGAAGCCGATGTCGCTGTGCTCGGTCACCGAGCGGCAGCCGCCTCGGAAGGACGAAGCACACCAGCTCGCAAGGTTTCTCCAACTGCCGCCGCGTCTCACCCGATACTCACCCGAGGAAGAACCAACGGGATCCGTCAGCCTGCCCGACAAGTCGCCGCGCCAATCAAGACACCTCTCCCATACGTTCCCGTGCATGTCGTAGAGTCCCCATGCGTTCGGCAGATATGAGCCGACAACCGTATGGCACTCCGAGTAACCACCCTTGCCGTCCGGCACGTGCCGAGCTAAGTTCGCATCTGACTCCTCATGGCCACGTCCTTTCTGGTTAAGCACGAACCGCCCCAGCTTCTTCATGTTGTCCTCCGAATCGCCGCCGTTGTTGTATTGGCTCGTCGTCTCGGCTCGGCAGGCGTATTCCCACTGCGCCTCGGTCGGCAGGTCGAAGCCGTCAATTCTCGTCCGCGCCCTTAGTTTCCCCATGAACGAAGTCGAATCCACGGCTGAAGACGTCGGCCACTTCGCGCCCTCGCCCTTGCCGCGAACCATATCGTATGACACCTTTTCCACAGGCCGCATGTCGCCTTTGAATCCAGACGGCTTCTCCCCCGTCACCAGCTCGTACTGCTTCTGCGTCACCTCGAACACGCCCATGTAGTACGGCTTCGTGAGCGTCACATCATGTTCACCGTCCATCTTGAACTTGCCTGGCTCAATGCGGCGGAGGACAAGCTTCGTGGTTTTGTATTCGTCCGTGTTGAAGCCGCCGGATGGCGGGGCGTCGAGCCATTTGACAGGGTATTTGCTGGCGGTCGGCCCTGCCGAGAGATCGATTACGCAATAGAACGCATTGGAGTTCTTTGCCGAAGGGGTGCTTGGTGTACTGCCGCCGCGAGGCGCGGCGGAAACGTTGGCGGCATCGGAGACGTTGAATCTGTCGGCGAACGGCACCGAGGCGATGCGCTTCTCGGCGACGACTTTCTTCAGGCCGGTCAGTTCGCCGGAGGCGATGGCCTTGCGGTAGAGCATCACGGCATGGGCCTTGATCGGTTCCGCCGCCGTGTCCTCGGTCGGCGTGTAGTCCCACCAGAAGTCGCCCGCCGGGGCGAGCGTCTTGCCGCCGATCTCGTCCTTCGCCGCATTCGCGGTCTTGGCGTCATCGAGCTTCGCAAAGACATCCAGCGCGGCCTTCCAGTCGCCCGTGACGGTCAGCAACTCCGCGTAACGGCGGCGTGTCGGCTCGTCCGCGCGGTTACGCTTGACCGACGAGGCCAGCTTCGCGATCTCCATCTGCGCCGACGCCGACCGGAACTGCGCGAAGAGGCCGGGAACGTTCTGCTCGCTGACGTGGTCGATGGCGGGCTTGAGTACGTCGTTGCGCATGACTTCGGGCGGAAGACTTTTCACCTGTTCACCGAGGGCGGCGATTGCGGCGACTGCCTTGGCATCCTCCTTGGCTTGGGCGTAGTACCAGATGGCGCCTTTCAGGAGCAGGAACTTGGCGGCCTCCGTGTTTGCCTCCTTGGCGTATGCCATGGCTGAGTCGCCCACTTCCACTGCAGTCTTCTTCTTTGCCCTGAAATCGGCCACGAGGGGATTCATCAGCTCGCCCACGATTGGGGCGGCAGCCTTCTGCTCCTCGCGCGTCGGCATGGCCACCGCCGCAATGGCAAGCATCGCCGTGATCGACAATAGAAGTCTTTTCATGTTTCTGTCTCCGTTCTATTAGTTTTCTGTCGTTTTCGGCCCGGTCGCCCGCGCCTATTCCGTTGTGCTTGTATTAGGTAATACAGGATTCGCGGAGAAGAATGACAGCGGTTTAAAACTTTTTTTCAATCGCGCAGCATAGCCTCGAAGTCGGCGATCATGGCGTCGACGCGGGTCTTGACCTGCGAGACCACGTTCCGGGAGACGCCGAACGCCTTCGCCACCTCGCCGATGGGCCTTTCCTCCAGCACGTAGGCGCGGTAGATGTCCTTCGACTTCTGCGCGAGGGCAGTGCGTGTGAGCACGTGTTCGACGGCGGCGGCATGTTGCGCCAAGCGCCACTTCGCATCCAGCAGCTCCGCAGCCTCTGGCTGCACGGCGATCTCCTGCGCTGTTGTACGATTGAGCGAAACGTGGCGGTCTGCCGCGCGCACCTGCGCCTTCTGCCAGCGGTTGATGACCTCGCGGCGGGTGATCGTGGCGAGGAATGCGCGAAAACGTCCCTTGTCCGGTCGGTAGGTGCCGCTCCGAAAAACATCCACGAGCTTCACAAGCACGTCCTGCACGACGTCGTCGATATCGGACTTCGCTCCTGCATACTCCGCAAAATTGCGGATGACGGGCTGGTAGAGTTCAAAGAACTTCACCCACACCGCCTCGTCCTCGCCTGTAACCTGAGCGGCCATGCGTGCGATGAGGGTGACGGGCGTATCGGGAATCTTGCTCATTTGGCATTCCCCGGTACGGCGAACGCCTGGGCCAGCCAGGACATGTCATCGGCCTGGTCTGTTGTCTGCGCGGGTTTTGCCGTCTGTTTGGGCGATGGCAAGAGAAAGAAGTGCAAGACCGCGGCCATGCCAATCGCGGCAGCGATACCTGCCGCCCACGTCCACGGGCGGGCGAAGAGGCGGCGACAGGACGCAACGGGCGGCGACGTCAGTCGGGCGGCAAGCTTTTCGAGGTCGAGCGGACGCTTGGCCGGATCCTCGTCCAGCATCGGTGGCAGGATGTCCTGCCAGCGGTTCTCAAAGTGCTTCAGCAGGTTGAGGTCTGTTCGGCCGTGCGCGACGAGGCTCCTGTCGTACCAGACGCCCGTGAGCAGCTTGAAGAATACGACGCCGAGCGAATATACGTCTGCGGCCGTGGTGACTGCTTCGCCGCGCTGGACTTCGGGTGCCATGTAGCCCTTGGTGCCCATGATCAGCTTGCCGCCCGTCGCCGCAGCCGTAGTCTCCACCATCGTCCGAGAGACGTCGAGGTCTGTGCGCATCTTGTCGCCCAGTATCTTTGATATTCCGAAGTCGGAAAGGACGACGTGCTTGTCGGGGGCGAGAAGTATGTTGTTGAGCTTGATGTCGCGATGGACGATGCCTTGCGCGTGCACGTAGGCGAGGGCGCGGCACAGTTCGCCGAACCACCGCACGAGGTGTTCCTCGTCCGCGCTGCCTTCCTCGATGTCCGCTAGCGTGTGCGCCTCGCCATCCTTGTATAGGACAAGATCCATCACGTAGTAGAGCAGGTCGTTTTCCTCGTCGTAGGCGAGGTCGAACACGCGCACGAGGTTCGGGTGGCTCATCCGCGCGAGGAGGCGTCCTTCGGCGAGGAATCGGTTGCGGAAGAGCTCTGTGTGTCCGCTCTCAAGGACGAACGTCTTGAGCGCGTAGTGGACGCCGAGCGTGACGTGCTCGACCTCGTACACGGCACCCATGCCGCCCTTGCCGAGCTCTCGGAGAACGCGGTAGGAGCTGACGACGAATCCCGGATTCAGCTCATGCATTGTCCTTCGCCTCCTTCCCTTCGGCATTTCTGAGGCGGAGCTGGCCGCATGCCGCCGCCACGTCCTTGCCGCGGCTGCGGCGGAGCATCGTCTGGATGTGCGCCTTCATGAGCACGTCGAGGAACGCAAGCTGCGTCGCCTCGTCGGGCGTATGGAAGTCTGGACAGTGGTCCACAGGCGAGAGCGGGATGAGGTTCACCTTGCACGATGGCAGCGTCTTCAGCCGCCTCACTAGCTCCTCCGCGCAGGCGCGGGAATCGTTGAGGCCCTTCACGAGCGTGTACTCGAAGGTGATCACGCGGCCGGTCGCGCGCGTGTAGTCGCGGCAGGCGGCCAGCAGCTCGCCGATGGGCCAGCGCCTGTTGACGGGCATCAGCTGCGAGCGCAGCTCGTCGTTCGGCGCGTGCAGCGATACGGAAAGCTCGAACTGCAGTCCCTCCGCCGCCAGCTTCGCGAAGCCGGGCACGATGCCGCACGTGGAGAGCGTGATGTGGCGTGCGCCGAGGTTCGGCCCCTTGCCGGCGTTCAGCACCTTGAGAGCGCGCATAGTCTCGTCGTAGTTCGCGAACGGTTCGCCCATGCCCATCACCACAAGGTTCGTAAGGCAAAGGCCCGAACCCTGCCGCTTGTTCTCCGGCGAGGCGAAGAGGTGCTGGGCTGTCATCACTTGCGCAACGATCTCGTCGGCAGATAGCGAACGCACAAGCCCCTTGCTGCCGGACGCGCAGAACACGCAGCCCATCGCGCATCCCACCTGCGTGGAGACGCACTGCGTGAAGCGTCCCTTCGCGGGAATCACCACAGTCTCCACGGAGTTTCCGTCGGAAAGCCCGAGCAGGAGCTTTGTCGTGCCGTCATCGGCTCTGGTCTGGGCAAGCACCTCCGGAACGCGCAGAGGGAATTCCTCCTTCAGCGTCTCGCGGAAGTCCTTGGGAAGGGTGGTGGCGGCGTCCCAGTCCATGATCCAGTCGCGGTAGAGGCTCTGCAGGATCTGGTCCGCGCGGAACGCGCGCAGGCCGCGCGCCGTCAGGAGCGGCTTCCACTCGTCGGGGATGATCGACCAGGCGGGCGTCATTTCCGCTCCAGGCTCCGCAGTATCTCGTCGATGCGGTTGACGACGTCCGTCATCGCGGCGTCGCCGCTCACGGTGAGCCGCAGCACGGCGCTCTCGAACTGGGCATAGAGGAGGTCAGTGTATATGTCAGGGTTGACGTCGGCGCGGAACTCGCCGTAGTGGATGCCGCCCACGAGCAACGTGTGCAGGATGCGCTTGAGGCCAATCGTGAACGTCATGATGCGCCGCGTCATGTCGTGCTTGCCGCGCTTCATGGCCATCACGAAGTCGATGATGACGGAAAGGAACTCCCGGTTGTCGAAGAGCGTGGCCGTCACGGTCGTGCATACCTGCCGGAGGCGTACGGACGCTGGTAGCTTCGCGTGCATGATCTCGGCATGCTTCTGGACGATCCTGTCGAGCGCGAGGAAGATTGCGGCGTCGAATATCTGCCGCTTGTTCTTGAAGTAGCGGTACAGGATCGTGCGCGCGATGCCGCTGCTGTCGGCCAGATCCTGGAACGTGACGTCGTTGTAGCCCTGCCGCGCGAACAGCTGTATGGCGTTCGCGATGATCACCTGCTTGCGCGCGCGATGGTCGACAGTGGCCTTCATCCAGCGAGCTCCTTGACCGGCGGCGCGCCGCTACATCCGCGTGTATCGCGGCCCGTCGCCGCCCTGCGGGAATGTCCAGTCGATGTTGCCGCACGGGCACTTGATCTTGCAGGTCTTGCAATGCAGGCAGTTCGAGAAGTCGACCTGCAGGTGCCCCTCGTCGCGGCGGTAAACCTCCGCCGGACAGAAGCGCGTGCAAGGCGAGCCGTACATCTCCTCGCACTTCGCGCAGGCGGCAGGGTCCTTGATCTTGAGGTGGCAGGGCTGGTCCTCCTCGTGGATCGTGCCGCTCATGAACACGTCCGTCAGCCGGTCTGGCTGGATCGGCGACGCCTCGATCGCGTCGGCCTGCTCGCGCGCGAGCTTCGCGCGGTCGAGCGGACGCAGCGCGGCGGCGTCGCCCTCGTCGCAGCCCGGCACGCGGAACCACGGGAACTTGCCGAACGTGGCCCAGGCGAGGCCTGCCGCCATCACGCCGTAGGGCATGCCCCACGAGAACGACGCGCGCACGTTGCGCACGCGCTCCATCTCCTTCCAGCCGGGTATTTCCTTCAGGCGGTCTGGATACGTCTCGAGGCTCTTGCCGTCCTTCAGCTCGTCGAGGATCGCCCCTGCCGCCGCCGTGCCGCTCTGGAACGCGATGTGGACGCCCTTGATGCGCAGGGAGTCGAGCAGCCCTGCGCCGTCGCCGACGATCACGCAACCAGGCACGTACGGTTTCGGGACGGCGTAGAACCCGCCCTCGGGAATCACCTTCGCCCCGTATGCGACCGTCTTGCCGCCGCGGATGTGGCGCTTGACGCACTTAGCCGACTTGAACCGGCGGAAGAGCGTGAAGGGGTCGATCTCAGCCCGGGCGTAGTCGAGCGCGTAGGCGTAGCCCACCATCACCTGCGTTTCGGAGACGTGGTACACGAAGCCGCCGCCGTAGGTGTGGAAGTCGCTGGGCCATCCGAACGTGTGCATCACCTCGCCCGCCGTCTGCGTGCCGGCCGGCACCTCGATCAGTTCCTTGATGGCGAGCGCGTACGTCTGCGGACGCGTGCCCTGCAGGCCTTTCTCCGCTATCAGCTTCTCCGTGAGGATGCCGCATCCGCCTTCGGCGAGCACTGTCACCTTGGCGCGGATCTCCTCCGGAGCGAGGTAGTTGGACTTCTTGCCGCCGTCCTTGTCGAGTCCTTTCGCACCCGTGCGCGCGCCGACGATGCGGCCGTTCTCCTCCACAAGCTCCGCGACGGCGTAGCCAGTGTACACCTCGACGCCGGCCTTCTGCGCGATCTGTCCGAGCCATGCGACGACCTTAGTCAGCGACACGACGGGATAGCCCATCGAGCTCATCATCGGCGGCATCCACGGGATGCGCATGGAGCACCCCGGCGTCAGCAGCGAGCGGAAAGACTCCTTCACCACCTTCGCCTCGCACGGCAGCTGCGCGATCTCTTCCTGCGAGAGGAAGCCGTCAAATCCGCTAGGATCGACAATGGCGCCGGAAAGGACGTGCGAGCCGACGCTGCGTCCCTTGTCAAGCACCACGACTCGCGGCGGCTTGCCGCCGCGCCGCGCCGCCTCGCGCACGATGGAAATGGCTGTGGCCAGGCCCGCGGGTCCGGCTCCGACAATCAATACGTCCGTCTCAATCATGTCTCTATTCCTATAGGTGGTCGCGCGCATTATACCAAACCTTGGCGCGTCGCGGAATGGCCAAATTTTGGCTTTTCGGCGGAGCCGTCCTGTGATATGCTATTGGCTAATTGAAACTAGCAAAAGCAATGTTGAGGGCATAAAGCGATGAAATGGACAGTTGCGGGTAGTCTCGGTTTGGTTTTTGCGTTGGCGGCTGGTGCTGCGGACATCGCTCCCGCGCCGCAGGCCGGAAGGCGGCTGGTGTGGGGCGACGAGTTCAACGGGACGTCGCTCGACCAGACGAAGTGGCGGTTCCGCGCAACGATGAACTCCTCGGACTGCACATACACTAACGACTCGCGGACGGCGCGGGTGGAGGATGGCTGCCTGCACCTGCTGGTCGTCCCGTCGGGGAACCCCGCCAAGCCGCAGATGCTGTCGCGCGGAATCGCAACGCACGACACGATGGCGTTCCGTTACGGCTACCTTGAGATGCGCGGCCGCGTGCCGTTCAGGCATGGCGCGTGGCCGAGCTTCTGGATGACAGCCACGAAGCAGTACAGGAAGTCGAAGTGGATGGCGGAGATCGACATCTTCGAGGTGTTCTCATCCACCAACATGGTGGTGTACAACCTCCACAAGTGGGCTGGGAAGGGACAGCGCGCGATGCTTCCGCACGGGGAGGGGCATGCGTCGCGGTCGTTCACGTTCCCTGACGCGTCGAAGCTCAACTCCGAGTTCCACGTGTACGGGTTCGAGTGGACGCCGAAGGAGATGTCGTTCTGGGTTGACGGGTAGAAGTACGGCAGCTGCCCGATCGACGAGGCGCACGATTTCTCGCCGTCCAGGTTCGCGGGAATGGACTGCTTCCACGATTTCCAGAGCATCATCTTTAACAACGAGATATTCACGCCCGGCCACGGCTGGTGCCCGGAGCAGTTCCGCATCACGGCGGACGACGCGCTCCCGATCGAGTATTGGATCGACTGGGTGCGCCTGTGGCAGAAGGACGGCGAGGAAATCAGGTTGGTGAAAGGTGAAGGGTGAAAGGTGAAGGGTGAAGGGTGAAAGGTGAAGGGTGAAAGGTGAAAGGTGAAGGGGGCGTCAGGACTTCTTGGGCCAGTACTTGTCCGTGAACTTCGAGGGGATGCCGACCTCGGACTTGTCGAAGCAGTCTGCGAGGATCTTCCATCCGAGATCGAGGGCGTCGATGAGGTCGATGTTGACCGAGAGGTCCATCATCTCCTTCTCGAAGGCGATGCCGTACTTGAGCAGCTTCTGGTCCCAGGCGCTCATCTTGAAGCCCATCGACTGCTTCTCGACGGTCTCCTTGTACTGGGCGTAGAGCTTGATCATGGCGTCCATGATCGTGCGGTGGTCTTCGCGGGTGGTGTTGTGCTCGCGGAACCATTCCTTGTCGCTGCCGACATTCTTGTCCTTCTCTGCCGCCGACAGCACCTTGTCCTGCTGCAGCGACCGCGACGTGCCCTTGTTCACCTGCTGCTTGAGTCGGGAAAGCGAGCCGAACGGCTCGATGCGACCGTTGCGGAGGTAGAACTGGCCCTCGGTGATGTAGCCGGTGTTGTCGGGAACGGGGTGGGTGACGTCGTCGCCGGGCATTGTCGTGACGGCGAGGATGGTGATGGAGCCGGCGCCGTCGAAGTCCACCGCCTTCTCGTAGCGGGCGGCGAGCTGCGAGTAGAGGTCGCCCGGATAGCCGCGGTTGGAGGGGATCTGCTCCATCGTGATGGAGATTTCCTTCATGGCGTCGGCGAAGGACGTCATGTCGGTGAGGAGCACCAGCACGTCCTTGCCCTGGAGGGCGAACTTCTCGGCGACGGCGAGGGAAACGTCCGGCACGAGCATGCACTCCACGGTCGGGTCTGCCGCGGTGTGGACGAACATGACGGTCTTGGAAAGGGCGCCGGACTCGTCGAGCGTGGAGCGGAACTTCAGGTACTCGTCGTACTTGAGGCCCATGCCGCCGATGATGATCACGTCGGAGTCGGCCTGGAGCGCGATGCGGGCGAGCAGTTCGTTGTAGGGCTCGCCGGCGCGGGCGAAGATCGGCAGCTTCTGGCTCTTGACGAGCGAGTTGAAGAGGTCGATCATCGGGATGTTGGTGCGCACCATCTGGTTCGGCATGATGCGCTTGGCTGGGTTGACGGAAGGCTGGCCGATCGGGATCATGTTCTCTGTGATGGCGGGGCCGCCGTCGCGCGGCTCGCCGGTGCCGGTGAACGCGCGCCCGAGGAGAGCCTCGGAGAAGGGGATCTTCATCGTCTCGCCGAGGAAGCGGACGGACGCGTCGGTGTCCACGCCGCGCGCGCCGGCAAAGATCTGCAGCGTGACGTTGGGGCCGTCCAGCTTGATGACCTGCGCGAGGGAGGTGCCAGCGCGCGACTGCACCTCCGCGATCTCGTTGTACTTTACGCCTTCGGCGCGAAGCGTGGCGATCGAGCCCGAAAGCGCGTCGATTCGATGATATACTTTGCTGTTGAACATGGGACTCCTTGGGGAAACCGTGGCGCGTATTTTACCGCATCCCGCCCCCAAAGGCAAGCCCCGACAATCGGCCGGGGAGCGGTTGACGTAACCGGTGGGAAAAGCTATCATATCGG
>Ga0265298_10011380_pt1 | contig 10424 bp, 7 predicted proteins | sample AusTroGonzalo_MG_3_FD_193486 | JGI IMG/M metagenome (GOLD analysis project Ga0265298, IMG submission 193486) | Bovine rumen microbial communities from tropical cattle in Woodstock, Queensland, Australia - Gonzalo_01 | ecosystem: Host-associated > Mammals > Digestive system > Stomach > Rumen ... | reverse complement strand
TTGCCCAGGGTGAGATGGCTGTCCAGATACGCCTGCTCGTCTTCCACCCGGTGGCGGATAAGGCGCAGAATCTCGTCCTTTCGCTCCTGAGACAGGCTTTCCGCCTCCAGCGGAGTCTCTTCCTTATCGGCCGTTATTTCCGTCTCCAGACGTTCAATCTCTACGGCGCGGTGCGGGGAAAGGGCTCCCAGCAGGATGATGACGCTGAGCACGGACAGCATGAACAGGCCGAAAGAAAGGGCCAGGACATTGCCGTTGATGGTAGTGCTCCAGCTCATGATCAGATGCAGAAACGGAATGTAAATCAGCGACTTGGCATATTGCTCCGGGAAGTCATCGGGGTTGGAGAAACTCTCCTCGGAGAAACGGCCAAGCTGCTTGATGATAATGCGAAGGGCAAAGAAGAGACCCAACAGGTAAACCAAAGCCAGCGCGCCGCCAATGATGAAATACCAGTGGAGGAACTGCCCCTGCATCTGTGTTCCCGGCATAAGGGTACAGACCAGGGCGATGGCCGACATGGTGGAATAGGTGCCCGACAGCACATAGATGGGCTTGCGCCACCAGAACACCTTGAGAACCCTTCCGAAGTAACTGAATATGAGCGCCGAACAAAGGAAGGGAGAGGACAGGATGAGCATCATCCTGATCTGCAGCACGGCATCGGGTTCCCCGGGCAGAAAAACGGCCGGGAAAAGGGATATGTTGGACAGGGCGCTCAAAGCGAGCGTACGCCAACCGGGATAATAATACTCAAGGTGCTTGTCGTAAGGAGCGCATTTGTGTCCCCAGCGAACTACGCCCACGACAACGCAAACGGCCACATAGACCGCCAGCGACACGCTAAGAAGCAGTTCCTGAAAGGAATACGACATACTGGACACAAATATCGGAAAATGTGTCCAAAAAACAAAATGAGTCTACTTTTGCTGGGCCCGGCACTCTGCCAGAAGGTCTTCCAGGGCCTTGCGGTCGGCCGGATAGAACTTCACAACAGGGGCGATGGTCATGCGGGCTGTCTTTCCCAGGCTCCTTTCCAGGATCTTGAACTCTTCGAACTGGGACAGATAGGTACTCACCTGCTCCGGTTCCAGAGGCATATCCAACCCCGCTTCCCGCATCATGAAACGGCTCTTGGCCGCCACGGAAAGTTCTACGTTCAGCTGCACATAACAGATGACATCGAAGAACACCTCGGGCGGGAAGGTCTCCTTGACGGACATCAGATATTCACCGGTCTTGGTTTCACCCAGATGTCCCTCCTTGATGGACTGCAGCAGGCTTACCTGCTTGTCCAGGCCGCGGTCCAGCCAGCGGTGGATCATGTCGCCGTCATACTGGTAGGTCCAGTACAGCAGGCCGGCCATGGAGGCGAACAGGAAGAAGAACTGCAGGAAAGGATTGAAGTGCAGGGCATTGTGTAATACGTGGATGACCAGAGGTGCCACAAACAGCAAAATGGCCATGGCCACATCGGCCTTCTTGATGGAAAGATGCCCCTTGGCCCTTTCTTCCAGACGAACCATAAACATGAAGGAGGCTGCCATGAGGGCGGTGCAGCCCATGTGGATAAGGGCCACCTCCAGGCCTCGGAAAAGGACGGTACCCATTTCCAGATCTCCCAGCACCAGGTAGAACACATTCTCCAGGATGGAGAAACCGCCACCCACCGCCGCGCCGCAAATGACGCTGTCAATGAAGAAGACGATACGTTTTTTGCGGGCCATAATCAAAAGCGGGATGGGCTTGATGAGCTCTTCCAGGATGGGATATACAATCTCCGACGCCTTTTCGGAAACAAAGGCGTCCAGAACCCAGAAAAGGCCGAAGCATACCAGGGCCGCCAGCATGCCGAACCCCACCAGGAGCATGAGTTTCTTGACGTTCAGGAGCGCGAACGAGTCTAACTCATACACCACAAAGATGTAGACAGCAACGGGGAGTAAGGCAGCGACGAAGGATATCATAACAGTTTAAGGGAAATCATAATCTCATTGCCGTGGCGTCCGCCGGGGAAGCCTTCGGGGGCAAACAGATGGGCATAGCCCAGGGAAAGGGTGGTCTTGAGGTAATTCAGAATCACCACCTCGGTGGTCAACTGGACACCCGTGCTGTAGTACATCTTGTGCGGTTGTCCGGGATTCCAGGCCGATAAGCCACCGCCGAACAGGGAGCACTGGATCCAGGTGGGATAGAGGAACAGGGCGCCGAAGTCGTTGAGACGGAAGGGACGCAGGTTCAGCTCGGCCATGGCCTTAGCATAGGAATGGGCCTGGATGGCGTCGATGCCGGCACCCGGCATGGCCATGGAACCGCGGTACTGGAAGGCGTTGCGGTAATCCAGCCGGTTGTTGCGGAAGCCGCCGAAGTAAGAGTTGCCGAAGACCGTCTCCGCATCGCCGAAGTTGTGTCCGCCGGCAGTGCGCAGCCAGAAGGAGGTATTGCGGTCAATGGGAAGCAGTACGCCGAAATCGGCCGTAGCATCCAGGGACGGGAAGAGCTTGCCGCCCACCAGATATCCGTAAGCCTGGCCACCCAGTTCAAATCCCTGCTCTTTCATGACACCGCCCAGGGAGGTGCGGGTCTTGGAGATTCTGCCGTACAGTGAAGCGGTCTGCATGGACTTGATGTCCACCTCAATCTCCTGGTACAGCGGCAGGGCGTCCATATCTCCGTAAGCGCCCACGGAGAAGCCCCAGGAGCGGGAATACGGCGACACCATCGAGTTGACATAGTCGTATGCCAGGGATACCATGTAGCCCTTGCGGCTGGCACGCATCGGCCCGGCAAGATCGTAGAAGTCTGTATGGTTCCAGGCAGCCTTCAAAGTCCAGAAGTAGTACTTCCACTCGAAGTCGGCGTGGAACTTGTTTTTCCAGTCGTTGTTGCTCCAGGGCGACAGGCCCACGGCCATCTTGATGCTGCTCAGGCCCACAGGGTCGCTGAAGAAGAAGCGGTATCCCAGAACGGGCGTCACGCGGTTCCAGGCCTTGCTGTCCGTGAAGCCGGTTATGATGGGATAGGCTCCTGCAAAACGCATCTCTTTGATAACTTTGTAAGGGGTGATGTTGTTATACACATCACCGAAGTCCACCTTGGGCAGAGGGTCCTTCAAAAGACCTACGGACTCCAACGCTTCCACGTTGTTCTCATAGGCGCGCTGACCGTAGAGTTCCACGGCGTTGGCATCGGTCACAACCTTGCGGTCCAGGGTCACGGGACGGAGACCGTCGCGCTTGAATTCCAGCGCCAGGAGCTTGTTCGGGGCAATCTCAAGAGGAGCAAACAGGCCGATGTCCGTGTTGGTGAGCATTTCAGGCTCACGCGTTTCCAGGTTGATCTGCCAGAGGTTGGAAACGCCGGTATAGTAGGAACTGCCAATCAGATACTTGTCGTCCAGGGAGAAGCGGAACTGTCCCAGGTTGGAATCTTCCCAGTTGAGCAGTTCCACGGGCTGGAAGATGGCCTGCTTTAGTTCGTCGGTATTGAACAGCAGGAGCGTATGCTCGCCGTTGTCGCCCTGGCGGGTCATGGACAGCCACTTGCCGTCGTGGCTGATGGCCACGTCAAATACACTCACGCCGAACGGGAAAGCATAAATGACCTCCGCGTTCTCCAGGTCGTGGTCCATCTTGATGATGGACTGGGTTCCGCCGTTGGAGAACAAGCCGTAGAGACAGTCGTTGGTATCGTCGTAAACGATGTTGTTGATGCGCTGGAATGCTTTCTTTTTCACCACTTTCTTCTTGTGGAGATCGTATACCTCCAGGCCGCGCATCTTGGCATTGTTGAAGGTATAGATAAGGCGTCCGCCGTTGCGGTCAAGGGCCACGAAGGCCGGATTGTAAAGCTGGATGCCGTAAAGGTTCGAAAGCTTGCGCTGCGCACCGGTTTTCACATCCAGTTCCATCAGGTGTGCAAAGCCGCCGGGAGCATTCATCGCAGCATAGGCTTTACCCGTCTCAGGATCGTACACCAGCGGGGAAACGGAGCCCAGCGGGTCCGGAGTAAGCGGAGAGGTCTCCGTAATGGGATACTCCCGGATGGCGGCCAGGTTCTCTTCCTGGTGCTTACGCTCGTCTTCCTTCCACTCGTTCCAGGTCTTGCGGAGGGATTTACCGTAGATTTTCTTGAACTGGCTGCCGAAGAAGGTACGGCTGTCGGCCGTGCGGTTATAGAACTTGATAAGGTTCTCGTAACCGTACTCCTTGGTCAGATAGTTAACGAAACGGGTACCGTAGAGATAGGCGTTGGCGCCCACCTGGAAGTCCATAGTGGAACCTTCCGTTTCCAGACCTACCACCGAGAAGAGGGGCTCTCCCCCGTCGATGATACTGCGGAAGTACATCTCGTCGTAGCCGCCCAGGGAACGGCCCACGCCACCTCCCAGCCAGGTTTCCATAAAACAGGCAATTCCCTCGTGGTACCAGCGGGGTGCGTACCAGCGGGGAACGGAGAGGAAACTCCACAGGGCCGTAATGGGTTGGGTATTGTCTACACTCACCTTGGTGCCGAAGAACTTACGCCATCCCAGGTCCTTGCGGTTGTATTTATCCGTCATCACAATATGGGTGTACTCATGGCAGAAAAGCTGCCTGTACCGCTCTCCCGACGGATTTACATAATACGACATGTTGAGCGGAGCCATGCCGATCTGGATAAGGGAACGCGGCAACGGCGTTGCTCCGCCGTTACCGTCGTCTTCCCAGTCTGTCAAAAGCAGCAGGGGCGCCTCCGGGACATAGACCGAATCGGTGGTCCAGATCTGTCCGTGGAGCGCCTTGCCGTTCTGGAACATGCGTACCATATGCGGGATGTACCGCGATAGGTTCTTGTCGAAGAATACCAGCCGGGCTTCATCCGTCTTATACTGGAAATAAGTCTGGTTCTGCCCCAGGGCCATTCCCGGGAGCAGAACCAGCAGTAGCAAAACAATACGCTTACGCATGTTCAATTTATCTATTATAAGAAGTTGACAGTAGGACGGCTACCCATGGCGGTCGAGTTGATGAAACTGCCCAGTTCGCCGCAAATGGTAGAGCTCTTCAATTCAGTCTCGGCGGCATTCATCCCTATCTTTATTTGAGAGGACATCTGCTGGAAAGAACTGACCAAGTCAGTACCGATATTCATACCTACGATGTTGAAAGAAGACATAACCTGGCTGCCGAGAACATCACTGGCACCGGCATGGCTACCAACGACATCGTTTGCAGCGGCACTGCTACCAACGACATTGCCTACACCAGCATTGCTACCAACGACATTCCAACCCATAGCCTTCACAAAGTTCTCGCTTTCAATGGTATTGGAAAGGTTGCTCACGAAATTATTACGCAGTTCAGACGCAATCTCAATATTCTTCTCAGCACTGGCGAGTTCGTCAACAGACTGAACGTTCTGCACAGCAGTTTCAATAGTGTTACCCACAACATTGAAAACATTCGAGACAATTTCACCGGGAACGGAACTGGCAATGGTGTTATTCACATCAAACGTGCTGGCAATGTTGGCGCTCTGTAGAACGGCAACCTGCTGGCCTAAATTGAAGGAACCCAGGGCGGCAACGGTCTTTTCGGACGTCAGGAGGTTACCCTTCTTCTCCAGGGCCTCGGCGCTCTTGGTATCACCTTCGAGGGCGGCGGTCATGAGCTGGTAGTCAACCCACTGGTCACGAACAAACAGGAGGCGGTCGCTGGCCTCATTCTTCTTGACATACTCATCGGTAACCTCAATGAACTGGGTAGCCAGTTTGTTCTGCTTCTGCAGGGTGGTATAGGCCAGGGAGGCGTTGATGGTGTTCTGGGCCAGATCCGGGCGCTTCTCACCGTTGAGGGTGGCGTTGATGTTTTCTCCAGCGCGGATGAGGGAGGCGCATACATTATTAACGGTAACGTATACCTTATTCATTTCATCAATGACATCGGCATATTCCGGAATGTCACCGGCTACCTCGTTGGACATGTCCACCAGGGCGCTGAACTGCTGCGCGCGTGTGTGCATTACCATATAAGCGGTAACGATACCGTCTTTGTACGAAGGATCGCTCTTGATGAGCTCTTCCATGTTGGAAAGGCCCTCGTCAGCCGTTTTGCGGGAGAAACGGGAGGACTTGCTGATGTTGCCACTGGCGCTGTTCTTGTCAACGGGCCAGTTCACCAGGGGAGAAACAATGAGACCCACGGCGCAAACTACGATCACCGAGCTCAGAATGATAAGACCTTTTTTGTTTTTCATGGTAATTATGATTTAAAGTTAATTTTGCTTCAAGCTTCTGGAACAAAGGTAGCAGGAAACAAAACAACTCCTGTAAAACCATTACAAATCCTTGTAAAAAACTTGCAAAAGCAGGCGTCAACTTGTAAAACCGCGTCAAATTTCTGTAAAAATCCAGCAAAATCGCATAAAAAAGCCAGATTCTTCCCCACTACTCCCTTCTGCCCGCTTGCCGTACTTCTCCTACTAACCATACCCTTTCGGCCTATAAAGATATAAAAAAAAGTTAAAAACCCCTCATCCTCAGCCGAAAAATAATCTCAAAGCAGCGGAGGATGGGTAGGTTCAAGTCCGTGCATAACGCCACTCCGTGACGATAGAAAACGGTGTAATTTTTTCGGAGGCCGAAGGCCGACAGAAGGGGGTGCGCGAAGCGCATCGGGGGAATCCTTTCCCCCGTGCCCCCGGGGGCAGCAGCGTAGCGGCGGGGGATCAATGGGGTCAAGTCCAGTGTTTCCGTTGCGCAGCAACGAGGGAGGGGTTTGGGGAGTCCTCTCCCCAATGAGTGAAACGGTATCTGGTCATCCAGATACGAAAAAAGCAGGGCGGAACGCTCTGCTTTTCGTGTCTGGATGACTGGACTTGAACCAGCGACCTCCTGGTCCCTAACCAGGTGCGCTACCAACTGCGCTACATCCAGAATTTTGGACTGCAAATGTACGTCATTTTTTATAAACTACCAAAAAATATTGGTGGTTTTTTCCTACTTTTTCAGGTCAATCAAAATGACACCATTGGCACCCTGGCTTCCGTAGATGGCGCAGGAAGCGGCATCTTTCAGAACTGTAATGGATTGGACATCGTTGGGGGAAATCCAACTGACTCCTCCGGACTGCGGAACTCCGTCCACCACGAACAGCGGATCGGTAGGAGAATTGACGGAATTCACTCCGCGGATGGTCACTTTATCGCCATCCACATCCACGCCGGCGCACTTGCCCTGGATCATTTCATAGATATTGCGATAAGGAGTAATGTCTCCCTCGGTTTTCACTACGGAAACGGATGTGGTCAGGTTCTTCCTGTCAACAGTGGTATATCCTACATTCACAGGATCTTCCATTTCACGGGGCGCCTGGGCCACCGTTCCACAAGCGGCGACCAGCACAAGGGCAGGGATTAAGAACAAACGTTTCATAACAGTTAAGTGTTTCTCAAGGAGTTACGCTACAACTCCCATGCCACTCTTCCATTCCCGGAAAAAGTGCTATCTTTGCAGCGTTATGGGCGTATACAGAACCTTAAGTCCGGAAGAATACCGGGACCTTGAACAGAGAATCCTGCTGGAAGACAACCATCTGCTTATTTTCAACAAGCGGACGGGCGAGATTGTGCAAGGTGACAAGACGGGTGACGAGCCCCTGAGCGAGACGCTCAAGGCCTTCATCGCCCAGCGCGACGGCAAGCCCGGGCAGGTGTTCATGGGAGTACCCCACCGCCTGGACCGGCCCGTAAGCGGCGTAGTCCTTTTCGCCAAGACCTCCAAGGCCCTGGAACGCCTCAACGAAATGCTCCGAAAGGGAGAAATCCACAAGACCTACTGGGCCCTCACCGCCAATCGGCCCCCTAAAGACAGCGACACGCTCATAGACAATCTGGTGCGAAACGAGGCCCAGAACAAATCCTACGTAGCCAAAAACGGCAAGGAGGCCAAACTCAAGTACACCCTCATCCAGACCACGGACCGCTATTTCCTGCTGGAAGTGGAACTGTACACCGGCCGGCACCACCAGATCCGCTGCCAGCTGGCCCACATGGGCTCCCCCATCAAGGGAGACCTCAAGTACGGCGCCAAGCGTTCCAATCCGGATGGCGGCATCAGCCTCCTGGCCCGGCATATACAATTCATCCACCCCGTCAAAAAGACCGAGGTGGATGTAACTGCCCCAGTTCCAGAGTCCTGGAAAGGGATTGAAGGATAACGCGTCCCACAGACCGGTTTTCACGGTTTCATTTCTTTTTGCAGTTGTTTTTTGCGGACCCGGGAACACCATACGCTGGGAGTCTCCCCCATCACCAGCTTGAAACTCTGATTAAAAGAGGTGGTTGAATGGAATCCGCAGAGTTCGGCCATCTCCGCAACCCTCAGGCTTTTGTTTTCCTTGAACAGGTCCATGGCATACATGATCCGGTAATAGTTCACGTACTGCCGGAAATTCTTGCCGGAGAAACGGTTGATGGTTTTGCTCAGATAATACTTGTTGGTATAGACGGCATTGGCCAGGTCCTGCAAGCTGAACGAGCTTACCAGGTAGGGCCTGAACTCCGTCATATACCGGCAGCACCTGTCATACAGGTATTGGTCGATCGCCGCCATTTCGTAGGATGCGGACAAGTCGTCCGCCATACGGGGCTGCTCCAGGGCAGCCTTCATCTGGGCATCCTTATTGCGCAGGCGCAAAAACAGAACTACACAAACCGCCACAGCCAACACGCAGCAAAGAGCCAGGATCAGCAGAGCCAATTCCATGGTTATTTGAGGGGGCCGATGGGCGCGTATCCTATACTGTAAAAGAGCTTACTTCTTGATGGTGTCGAATCCCTTGCCGTACACGCCGTTCACCGAACTGACGGAAAGGAAGGCATTGGGATCCAACTGCTTGATATAGCGGAGCATGAGGTTCAGGTCCGTCTTGCGGGTAAGGACCATAAGCACCTTGGTCTCCTGCTTGGTGTACCAGCCCTTGCCGTCCAGCACCGTAACGCCGCGGTGCATTTCCTTGGAGATGGCATCGGCAATCTTCTCATACTCCTTGGAGAGGATGAACAGCTGTACACTCTGCTGGGAACCGGAAATGTACATATCCAGCACATAACTGTTCACCGTAACCAGGATGAGACCGTACAACACCGTGGTAACCTTCTCTGCAAACGGCATCTTGAAGGTCACGGGGTTGCCGGCGGCATCCAGCACGGGCAGACCGGCGGCATCCAGTTCATTCACATAGGAAGGGATGAGGAGGGAGGAGCCGATGATGATGAAATCCAGCACCAGGATCACCTTGCCGGGCGAAACATTATGATACTTGGTATAAATGAGGGCTATGATGTCCGTTCCTCCGGTAGAGCCGCCGTTGGAGATGCTCATACCAATGCCGATACCCGCCAGAAGGCCGCCCATGAGCACGCTCAGGAGTTTACCGTTGTCTATGGCCAGCGTCTTGACGATGGTAGCGGGCACCATCCCCGGCAGGAAGCGCAGGGCGATGGAGGCCAGGATAATGGCATAAATGGTCTTGGCGCCGAAACCCATTCCCAGGATAACCATGGCCGCAGCCACCAGGATGGCATTGAGAATGAAATAGGTATAACCCATCTGGATGGTACCGCCCGTGGCATACTGGATCATGGAACTGATACCGGACACGCCGCCGCCGATGAGGTTGTTGGGAATGAGGAACACCGACCAGGACATCACATAGATAAGGATGCCGACGGTGACCAGGATCCACTCCTTGATATGGGTAAACAGGGTTTTTTGGAGGGTGGGCATAGTATAGTGTTATTTCTTCTTTTTCCGTTTGAGGCCGGTTTTCATTTCGTCGAAACCTTCGCCGTAGACGTTGTTGGCGGGAATCACGGTGACAAAGGCCCTGTGGTCAATGTCCTTCACCACCTTCACCAGTTCCGGGAACTCGTTCTTGCGGAGCATGACCATGAGCACCTGGCGGTCTTCCTGAGTGTACCAGCCCACGGCCTTGAGGGCCGTAACGCCGCGCTCCATGTCCTGCGTGATATAGTCTGCAATCTCCTTGATCCTGTCCGAGAAAATGAGCACCTGCACCGAGGATTCCTTACCCAGCATAATCAAATCCAGCACGTAGGCACACACGCCCATGGTCACATAACCGTAAACCACGTTGGTGAAATTGTGCCCCGGGACAAACATCAGCAGGGTAATCACCACAAAGTCCGCCATCAGATAGAAGCGGCCGATGGTGATGGGCCAGAACTTGTTCACGATGAGGGCCAGGATGTCCGTTCCGCCGGTGGAACCACCCCTTATAATAATAAGGGACAAACCCACGGCCTCCAGCAAGCCGCCGATAATGGGCACCAGAAGGCCGTCTCCCACATACAGGACCTCTCCTTCCACGGACCAGAGGCAGCGCAGGCTCTCGTCGCCCAGGAAACGGAATAGCAGCGAG
>Ga0265298_10011377_pt1 | contig 10427 bp, 17 predicted proteins | sample AusTroGonzalo_MG_3_FD_193486 | JGI IMG/M metagenome (GOLD analysis project Ga0265298, IMG submission 193486) | Bovine rumen microbial communities from tropical cattle in Woodstock, Queensland, Australia - Gonzalo_01 | ecosystem: Host-associated > Mammals > Digestive system > Stomach > Rumen ... | reverse complement strand
TGTACTTTATAAATTTTACCATGAAACCAAGTAATAGTACTAGCATTTTGAGGTAAAAACATATCACCTTTGGCTTTTTCTTCTCTGATAAAACTTGATCTTACTATATCATAATCACCCAATTTTGCCTGAGTATATAGTATTTCAACTGCGCGCGGCATAAGCATATCATCACTATCAACAAACATAATATAGTCACATTGTGTTGAATCTATTACACGTTGGCGAGCCATACCAGGACCACCATTTTCTTTACCATGTATAACACGTATTTTTAAACCACGATGTTGATATTCTTTAATAATATCTTGATAATTTTCACCGTCACCATCAATTGAAAGACAGACAATAAAATTATCTTTTGTCTGCGCTACTAATGAATCTAATGCTTTTGGCAAAGTTTTTCGTGCCTTATAGACGGGTATACCAATTTCTAACATTTAATTACCTCTCATAATAAGTTTCATAAATTTCTCCCAAAATGGTAAGGTATTTATTAAAACCTCGTACTAATTCAATTTCAAAATCTGGAACAGAAATATTAAACATATCAAATCCAGTTAATGTATAATGTAAAAATTTATATTTTTTAAAATATTTTAAATAAATAAAAGTAAAAATGCTACCTGTAAAATAAAATTTTACTTTAGCTATTGAATTAACATATGATGCTACTGAAACAAACCATAAATCTTCATGGTCATGCGGATCAATATTGCTTAAGCAAATGGATTCACCATGATGCTCAATATGATAAAGTAACCATTTAATTCCGGTTTCACAAATTTCATCATACATTTTAAATTTTTCGTCCATTTTAAACTCCTTACCTTATTAAAATAAAGGCTTCGCCTCGTTTTCTAATTTCATTATATCATATTTTATAAAAAATGTCAATTTTTTAAATTATTACAAATAATAAAGCTACTTATATTAGAGGTGATAATAATGAACAGAAGAATATATAGGACTCCTATTGTCCAATCAAATCATATAGACAACGATTTTGCAGAGAAAGTGGAATTAAAAGTTACACAACCTCCAAGATTATATAAAGTTCAAATTATACATTCCAGTTTGCGAAAACGCAGTGCGCCTTCCATAGACGCTCCAGTTATAGGAATTATTAGTGATGAAGGTATTTATACTATTACCACAGAGCAAAACGAATGGGGATAGTTAGAAGATGGTAGTTGGATAATGTTACAATATACAAAACGGATACAAGATTAATATGGGCAAACATCTTATTACATATCTTTTATGTCTTTCGTTAATGTTAGGTCCTTCCACCAAACAGGTTAAGGATCATCAATATACCATCTTAATTCCCAAAAATCCAATTAGCTTGATAATTTATTATCATTGCAATAGTGTGCTGCCGCATGTAGATGGAAAAACGCCAAAACATGCTTTTAATTTTTAGGAAACATTAGCAAAGTTAATTTTTGATCAAAATCAAGATGCAATTGTGGTTGTTACATATCAATATAGTACAAAATTAGTAAATAAAATTGATAAATTAATTGATGAATATAATATTAAAGATATAGTAATTTCAGGTTGGAGTGCGGGCGGCAATAATGCCGTACAGGCGGCCGCAACTTTAGCAAATGAAGAACGTAATATATAGTTATTATTAATTGACTGTAATCATACTAAACAAGTACCAAAAAAATATTTTAAAACATTGAAAAAAAATAATATTGAAATACATTTTACTTCTAATGTTACTGGTCGTATTAAATATAAAGTTTTACAAAATATTACCGACCAAAAAATTCCTATACATTATTATAAATTAAAACTCCCTAAAAATTTTTCTGGAAGTCATCATATATATTGTCGCAATTGTGCAGTTAATTATAATTTATATGGATATTTATTAGGTACAATTGAATTAAACAAACATTATACATATGGCTACTATGATTATTCTGCAAAAGATGTAATATTTACGAGGTAATAATATGAGTGTTTCTTTATTTATTGCCTTATTTGTTGGCGGCGGCTTAGTTAATATACTTTTAACTTAGGCAATTAAACAATTTTATTATAATAGAAAACAAAGCGCAAGTCCTAATGTTATTGCACTTATTAATGCTATCATTGTGGGCGGCGGTGGCACAGCATTTGCATATATGCTATTAGATGTACAATGGACGATTAATAATATTTTGTGCTTGGCGGCCATGATGTTATTTGTATGGATGGGAAGTATGATAGGTTACTCCAAAATTTTAGAGACCTATAGACAATTTCGTACTTGGTAGATGCAAGTAAAAAATGGAGTTGATGTAGTTGATGCAACTCAAGAGCTTGTGGATAAAGTAAATTCAGAGAAAATTTCAAAGTGAAAATTTGATTTTTCTGAAAATTTCTGTTATAATATATATAGAAAGTTCGAGAGAGCTTCAAAGCTAAAGTACCTTGAAAGTTGAATAAATAACTATCGTTTGTTGAACTCAGTGAAGAGCGGATGCGATGTCCGCGCTGAGAAACGCCGGAACAAAGTTCGGGGCAACGAAACAGGGATACCTGTGGATAGCTGGCCGCGGTCTGATGGTGACTGAAAGACCGAACCTCGGTTGAGGGAAAGTAAAGGAGTTGTGCTGAGATTATCGCAAACAAAGGCAGCCGTGGACAGGCGGGAACAATAGAGGCAGTCTGACAAAGATGAGCTGAATCCAAGTTAGGGTAGACGGGTGGTGCCGCAGCCACTCCTTGGAAACACCAACAATCTCGTGCGTGGTGACGTAGAAGAAATTCTACTATAACTGTCTACAGCATTCAAGTAGCGGAAAACACGATGACATTTACTGAGCAGAGATGATATTTGGCAACATCATTGACATGATAATTCTGAATATCCCGTGAAAGATAGAGGTAATCAATCCTTTGATGGAATTGGTATAAAGCGGTTGGGCCGTCCGACGGTGATAGAACTGCTAATACTGGGGTAAGAAGTTATGAAGGGACGCTTTTGTAGCTCAGACTTATCTCCCATCTGGTCGAATATGTTTGAAGATAATTCGTAGGTAAGGCGAAGGCCTCAACAATGCAATAGTTATTTATTCAGCTTTCAGTGTACACAAAGCTAAACCGTTAACATGGATTTGCGGTAAACTACCACCGGCTATGTAATTCGACCCTATGGGAGTTGTAGTAGATATGTGGCAAGAAAGAGTGGAAAACGGTATACCAAAGAAAGCAAAGTAACCGCAGTTTAAACTTAACAGCCAGGGAGGTAAAGCGTATGAAAATTACCCAATTCTTCCAAGGCGGTCAGTCTCCGGCCAAAGACTGAACACGTGCGGCCGCGTGTCTAAAAATGGGCGGTAGGTGCAGGAGGAGTCTTAAAATCCTGTTGACATATATCGGGGCCTGTGAGATTAAACCTTGCAGGCTTTCTTTATAGGGCTGGTCGAAAGACCCTGGTCCACCGAAAGACGAAGGAAACCTTCGTCATTATGCATGGAAAGGAACATGCAAATAATACAAAAAGGAGTGTATTAAAATGAAATTTTATTCCGAAGAAACCAAAAAGTTTTATGACAGCGAGAAGGAGTGCGCCGAGGCCGAAAATAAATTCGTAACCGAGCGTAACAACAAGGCGGCCGCACGCAAAGCCGATGCTGAAAAAGTTGAAAAAGCTTATGATGCATTTAAGGCGGCCCGCGAAGAGTATTACAAAGTACTGAATGAATTCTGCGATAAGTATGGTGCTTTTCACAAAACAATTTCCGGAAAAGATATACTTAAACCGCTTGACTTATTTGACCTCTTCTTCTGATACATAAAAAAACACCCCGACCATTGCGGCCGGGGCATTTTTTTATTCCTTATACATTGCCTAAAGGATTTTGACTTCCTTTACATCATCGATTGCTTTTTCATGAAGATAATTATAGACTGCAAGCATATCTGCGGGCGGTTCACCTTTTTCTCTACGATATTTTTGAATTACAGCTGTAACAGCATTATGCAAAATCTACATATGATTAATTTCATCCATAGAGAGAACATAAAAAGTTTCTGCTGTATCTGGAAATTCTTCTTTACACTCAAGGGCGGCGCTCACATATTTTTCTGCGTCATGAATTTCTTCATGAATGTACTCGCATATTTCTTTAATTAATCTCATAGTTCTTCAAGTGAGGGTGGACTTATGTCCACCCTTTAATTATTAGCCACCTGCAACAGCAGTCGTAGTGGAAGGCGGATATGCCACAAAACGACCAAGCGCGCCAAGTATATATTGGCTCTGGGCCGCGTTGGACAGATCGTTCTGCGCAGTACGATACTGTTCAGCAAGAGCATCATACTTATCCTGCAGCATCTGTGTTTTGATGGAGCAGCAACAAGTATCCATGTGGTAGCCTAAATCAGAAATAGCCTGAGCAAGCGTATTAAAGCCTTGAATTGCATTAATTTGATTTGCATAATTCTGCTGCATTAATGCATTGGTCTGACCATTAATGAGTTGGGCAGTTTCATAATTGTTGTTTGCGGACGACAGGAGCACATCCCGAAGGCCTATTTGGGTGGTCTGATTATTGATAGCGTCGTTAACATATTCCGGACCTACGCCACCACGTCCCATTCCAAACCCGCCAAAGCCACCGAAAAGCACGGCGATGATCAGGAAGGCACCTAACCAGTCGCTACCGAAGAAGGAACTCACTCCGTTTGAATTCATGGTTAAATACCTCTTTTATATAAATTTCGGTCAAAGACCGATTATTTTACATAAGGATTGATCACATTATCTAATTGTTTTGCTACGGCATTGGGATCAACACCATTATTTTGACATACTTGCTATGCGGCCGCCCCTAAGTTATTGAGGTCATATTGCCGCAGTTGCGGATGAGAGTTAGCAAGATTTTTCATAAAATCGTTTGGACTTTCACCACGCATGGCCGCACCTATGGCTTGGAGCAAAATATTGGGCGTCGCAGTCTATTGGACTGGTGCAGCCATATTAGCAAGCCGCGAGAAGCCGCTTAAAAAACTATTCATTTAGTAGCCTCCTTAGATGTAATTTTGGGCATTGCAGGAGCTTTCATTTGTTTAAAAAGAGCTATCATTTCATCTTTAAAATCATTTAAATCCTTCTTTGTTAAATACATTTGGTCGTCTGATTCCTCTTGCGGTTCCTCAATAGTGAAGCGCGCCATTGGAATTTTTCTTGAAACAATACCATTTGCATCTTTAGATACTCGATAAAATATGTCTTCATCTTTATCCATAATAATTTCAGAGGAATTTGCACTCATACCATCTTGATACAAGCGCGCTCCTGCAATACCTTCAACATATTGTACTTGATGAGGCACAACTATGGGCGATGGAACTTGCATATTTAATGGTGACAATGACGATTGAGATTGCGATGTAGCAAGCTGACGATACTACCGCTACATGTCTTCAATCTAACGTTGTAACGATTGTGGGTCAAAATTGTAGCTCATTGATACCTCCTAAAATATATAAAAAAACACATAATACAACAAAAATCTTATCGCGGACTAAACCTACAATAAAATTTAGGCGATTGTTAAAAGTGACGAATGGGTTATTTAATTAGGTAGCCGAGATAAGATTCTCGTTATATTATGTGCAGTTATAAACTCTTTTATGGGATTTTACCCTTCTGTTTTTAAGTAAATTTTATTTAATATCTCTCTACTTTTTTGAAACAAATTATTCTGTAGCGGTACGTTTATTTCTAATAATTAATAAACCCGCTTTACCAGCAGTACCGGAGGGACCGCTAAAGTAGTTTGAAGAAGAAGAATTCCAATAAGCGTATGCACCCGTTCCTCCACTACCTGCGCCGCCTCGATTGGATGAAACACCACTAACGTGTGGATAGTTTTCATCAGAAAAACAATATTGAGCAGAACCACCCGATCCTGATGAACCATCGCTATTTGCAGTGCCTTGACCACCACCAGAACCACCGGCCGCAGTAAAAATATTAGTACTTCCTAATTTTAATGCAGTTGTACCACCATGTCCGCCATTAGCTGGTGTTCCAGGAGCACTTGGTATTCCACTACCTGAACCAGCAGAACCAGCAGAACCAATTGTAATACCATAAATTTCATACTATGTTAATGTTTCATCTGTTGATTCATTATAGTAACCACCACCGCCATTTGCGCCGTCATGTGCTCTACATACAGTGGAAGTAGCATTAGCATAGGCACCGCCACCGCCACCTCCGCCACCTACACCACAAATGTCTATATTAGTGGTAAGCGTTTTAAACATGATTTGGCCGGATACATAAAAAATTATATCCCAATCGCCTGTTTCTGTATCTTTAGTATAAGAATAAATTCCACTTTCCGTATGAGTTTCGGTTGTTGAATTAAATTCATAAATTGTACTACTATGAATAAAAAGAAAATCAAGAACGGGATCAGTACTACTATATATAGTGCTTTTTACTATAATAAGACCTTTTGCACCAGCAGTACCATTACCACCATTCTAATAACCACCTTGAGCATTCCAATATGCAGTAGCTGTACCACCTTTACCGCCGCCGCCTTTATAAGAATTACGATTACCACCACTAACACTTGGATAGGTAGAATCACCAAAGCAATATTGAGCAGAGCCGCCTGAGCCATTTGTACCCTTTGCACTTGCTGTACCACGCGTACCACGTGGACCTCCTGCTGCAGTAAGAATAGTATCTTCACCTGTTACAATTGAAGAATCGCCACCATTACCACCATGACTAGCAGAACCACTACTACCACTTGTTCCATTACCAGTACCACGTGAACCAGCGGCACCAACGGTTAAGGTATAATCAGTATTTAATAAAAATTGCTAATTATATAATTCTTCATAAAATCCACCACCGCCATTACCACCATTATTAGCCGTAACTACAGAGGCAGTAGCATTAGCGTAAGCACCGCCACCGCCGCCACCCCCTCCTACGGCGCAAATATCAAGATTTTGTTGTAAAGTGGTAAAATTTAATGTACCGGTAGAATAAACAATAAGATACCAATCATTTGATTCAGTATCTTTAACATATGAATATATATTACTTACTGAATTTGTGGCTGTTGCTTGTGTAAAAGTATAGGTAGTACCACTTACTGTTAAAGTAAAACCGAGAGCAAACGCACTTGTTGTAGCAGTAAGAGTAACATTAGATGTCATAATTTTATTACCACAAGATAATATAGTTGAACCTACTTCTATATTACCTGTCATATACTTATTGGCACATGCTAATGTTTTTGTACCAGGAGCATTAATAAAATCTATAGCATCGCCGCTGTATATAACAGGAGCAGAGTCTTGATGAGTTAGAGAAGCAATTATATTATTGTTATAAGTAATATCAATATCAATCGCCATCAAATCACCGTCCCATCATATATTGTGATTGTACCTGTATATTTTACTCCGCTTGCATATGCAGTTACACCTTGCAACATCTGATTACCACTTGATAAAGTAGCATCTGATGTATCAACACCGCTTGAATGGGTTCCCAAAACTCCAAAAATACTTACTCCGGATGCAATATTACCAGCCACAAGATTAGCATCTCCTAAAACTGTTTGCACACCAGTAAGATATTTACCAGAGGCAATTGTTTGATTAGTTGTGGTTGGAGTAATCGTCTGCGCGGCCTAAATGCTAAGTTGCGATGTAGCAGAACCTGAAGCCGTCACTGTACCAGCAGTTCCAGCAGAAACGTACCCCGCGCTCACAGTAGGAGTAATACTTTTTGAAGAATTTATTGTTGCTGTAATAAGACCAGCGGTACTAACGGTAATTCCTGGAGTAACAGAAATTGTCGTAGCTGGCGTTGTTGCAGAACCAGCAGAAACAGCTTTTGTGGCTGCAGCCGCATAATAACCACTTGGTACAGTTACAATTGATCCGCTTGCACTTAAATCAGTAGATGAACGTGCTGTAATATTACTTCCTACATAATTTGAAGATATCGCCGCGACTGTTACGGCTCCAGTGGTATATTTCCCAGAAGCCACAGCCGTTTGTGCAGATTCTGTCGGTGTAATTGTTGCAGCAGCTTGTGTACTTAACTACGAAGTAGCTGACCCACTTGCAGTAACGGTCCCAGCTGTACCGCTTGATATATAACCAGCGCTCACAGTAGGAGTAATTGATTTTGACGAAGATACAGTAGCTGTAATCAAACCAGCTGCACTAACTGTGATTGTCGGAGTCGATGTAATCGTTGTTGCTGGTGTTGTAGCAGAGCCTGCTGCCACCGCTTTGGTTGCAACCGCTGCGTAATAGCCACTAGGTACAGTAACATTAGAACCGGAAGCTGTTAAATCTGCTGCACTATTTTGTGTTATACCAGAACCAATATAAGTACTACTAATAGCTCCAACTTTTACTATACCAATAGTATATTTTCCAGATGCAACTGCAGTCTATACAGATTCGGTTGGAGTTATGGTTGCGGCTGCCTAAGTAGTTAAAGAAAGAGTTTTGCTTGAACTACTACTACTATACCATGCACTAGCAACTGTTGCTGTGGCGGTAACTACACCCGTGCTTGAATTTAAACTTATTGATGGCGTAGGAGCATTACCACCCACTGCAATGTTTTTAGATGCATTATTTTCATAATAGCCTTTCGGCACACTAAAAGTACCATCGCCAAAAGTCAAATCAGCAGAAGAATGCCGTGCAATATTACTTCCTACATAATTTGAAGAAACTGCAGTAACCGTTACCTGACTTAAAGCATCATAGCCACTATCTGGTGTTACTACCACCTATGCTTCAGAAGGCGAAGCAGTCTTAGATTGATAAGTGCCCGCAGTTTCAATTGCATTAATTGCAGTAATAAAATCTGTAGGATATGCTAAAGCCGCGGAAGTGCCACCTTTTGTACGTATAGCATTAGCAATAGAAGTTAATTCAGTATCTGTGGTTAAATAATCTGCCATTAAAAGTTCACCCCCGAAGCACTAGGAATTGCTGAAATTGTTTGCGCACCAGCGAGATATACACCTGAAGGTATAGTTTGTACTACAGATGATGGTGTATATGTCGCGGCCGCCTTAGAAACAATAGCGCCGTTGATAATTTCTCCATTTGCACCGTGAGCCGTATAGTTAGATAATAAAGCATTTGCTGTAATATTATCATTCGTTAAATCAATAATTGTATTTGTACCAAAAATAACTTTACTTACAGCCATTAGAAGCTCACCCCCGATGCACTGGGAAGTTGCACGGCCGCCCATGCTCCATTTGTTACACGAAGAACTTTTCCATTATCAGAGGAGGTTACTGAAGGAAGTTCCTGAGTTTCTGCACCCCAATAGGATGAAGTTCCATTTGTTTTTAAAACCTATCCGCTTGTGCCGGCGCCATAGGTACTGCCGCCCGCGGCAGTTGGTGCAGAAACTGTTGTTACTTGTATTTTGCTTGTAAATGCATCGCCAATAAGACGAGTTGCTCCATTTACAATAAGATCTTTAAGTTGAGCCAAGTTTCTACCTCCTTTTAATATTCATAAAGGGTGTTTTCTTCAACTACGTTTAATTTATTTAATGAAACTGTTGAAAAATTTTCCCAAAAAGTATCTGATTTTAATTGCCCTTGTTTTGTAATTGTGGTTTTTACAGTATCTTCTGTAATTTCTCGTAAACTAAGATGATAAATTTTTGCTGTAACGTTCGTTCCAGAACTACCTGTCCATTGATTTAATACTCGTAATCGGATATAAGCAGTTTTATTATCATTTGTTGAAGAAATTACTTGATTTAAATTTACTGTACCACGTACTCGCTATTTTGTTTTGGCATTATTAGAGGTTGCAATTTGATAAATACAACAGCTATTTGAACCTGTATTTTTATTTATGTCATATCGCTCAATACCAACATAAAAATAATTACCTGCATCGGATTCATATGTTATATCATATTCAAACGTATGACTACAATCTTGAATTGGAATATATTGTTCTGTTGCGGCTGGCCATTTATATCCAGTAAATAATAAATGGTCTTTGTTTAAAATTACATTAGTTCCATCTATTTTAACAGAACCTAATCCTTGTAACATTCAACACTCATATTTCAATCACCTCTCTTGTATAGAGATTATGATTGCGGTCAACTGATGTTAGGATTTCATATAATTCTTTTATATCATCTGCTGTTAATGCCGTATAATATAATCTAAAATCGCTTTCTTTCCCATTAAAATACGGAGATGTTGGACTAGCCGTACTTGCTTCGCATCCTAAAAATAATCTAGCATTAGTATTATATCTTACTCCATATGATGTCACATCGACATTTCTATGAAGTACTCCATCAACAAAAGAGGTTAATCCAGATGTCGTATAAATAATAGTAAACATATGCCAACCAGGTGATAAATCGGCTAAATAAAACA
>Ga0265298_10011376_pt1 | contig 10428 bp, 5 predicted proteins | sample AusTroGonzalo_MG_3_FD_193486 | JGI IMG/M metagenome (GOLD analysis project Ga0265298, IMG submission 193486) | Bovine rumen microbial communities from tropical cattle in Woodstock, Queensland, Australia - Gonzalo_01 | ecosystem: Host-associated > Mammals > Digestive system > Stomach > Rumen ... | reverse complement strand
CGAGTCCAAGCAGGAACCCAAGCAGGAACCCGAGCCAGAACCGGAACCGATGCCGGAGCCCGAGCCAGAACCGGAACCGATGCCGGAGCCCGAGCCCAAGCCGGAACCTAAGCCGGAGCCCGAGCCAGAACCGGAACCGATGCCGAAGAAAAAGAAAAGCACCGCTTTCCATTTCGTGCGCGACATCCTCATCGTGGTCGTTATCCTGCTGATGCTGCTGTTGGGCGGATATTTCTTCCTGCGCCATCAGTTGAGCAACTGGATTGACAGCCTGACCGCACCGAAAGACCAGGTTGAGCTGGTAACGGACGACGTTCCGGCACCCGCCGTAGAGGAAGAGATGACCGCCGAAGAGCCGGCCGTAGAAGCCGTAGCGGAGGAAGAACCCGTGATGGAAGAAGTTGCGGTGGCAGAGCCCGTAGTAGAAGAGCCAGCCGAGGAAAGCAGCCTGACAAGCACCCTTTCCGCGAAGTGGAACGGCGTGAAGGCATGGTTCAGCTCGACCTGGGCAAGCGTGAAGGCAACCGTCAAAGGCTGGATAGCCAAAGGCAAAGGCCTGTTTGCGAAAGACGAGCCGGTGGTGGAAGAGCCTGTTGCGGAAGAGCCGGTAGAGCCCGTGGTGGAAGAAGAGATCATCGAGGAGGTAAGCGAACCCATGGCGGAGGAGATCTACGTGGAGATGCCGACCGAACTGCTGCTGACGGAGAATATCACGCCGGGCAGCCGCATGACGTGGATAGCGAAGAAGCACTACGGCGACAAGCAGTACTGGCCCTATATCTACCTGGCTAACAAAGCCGAGATTCCCAACCCGAACAAGATACAGATCGGTACACCTATCAAAGTGCCCAAGCTGACGAAAGAACAGATGGATCTGACCAACCCGAAGAGCCGTGCCCGTCTGGAGCAGTTGTTGGAAGAAGCAGAGGCAGCGTGCATGAAGTAATTCGCATAGAAGGAGCAGACACCCATAACTTGAAACATGTGTCGGTAGATATACCGCGCAACAAGCTGGTGGTGGTGACAGGTGTGAGCGGCAGCGGCAAGAGTTCGCTGGCGTTCGACACCCTGTATGCCGAAGGGCAGCGACGATACGTCGAGAGCCTGAGTGCGTATGCCCGCCAGTTCATGGGACGGATGCAGAAGCCGGAGGTGGAGAAGATAGAAGGTATCCCTCCGGCCATTGCCATCCAGCAGAAAGTGACGGCCCGTAACCCGCGTTCCACCGTGGGTACGGTGACCGAGATTTACGACTACTTGAAATTATTGTACGCGCGCGTAGGCCGTACGTACTCGCCCGTGAGCGGTATGGAGGTGAAGAAAAACACCATCCGTGACGTGGTGAACCATATGGAGAGTCTGCCGAAAGGCACGCGCATGTACCTGCTGAGCCCCATCGTGCTGCCGGAAGGCCGGACGCTGCAGGAGCAGTTCGCCGTCTGGCAGAGCCAGGGTTTCAGCCGTGTGCTGATTGACGGCGACACGGTGCGTCTGGATGCCAACACCTGGCAGAAAGCGGAGGGGCATGAGACCTACCTGCTGGTGGACCGCATCGTGGTGGACCATGAGCAGGCGACGAGTAACCGCTTTGCGGACAGCGTGCAGACGGCTTTCTTCGAAGGCCAGGGCGAGTGCCACGTATGGGCGAACAACAAAGAGCGCGTCTTCTCCGAGCGTTTCGAGGCGGACGGCATCCAGTTCATCGAGCCGAGCGAACACCTGTTCGATTTCAACAACCCCTTGGGCGCCTGTCCCGAATGCCGCGGCGTGGGTGCCGTGATGGGCATTGACGAGGACCTCGTGGTGCCCGACAAATCCAAATCCATCTATGAGCAGGCCATCGCCTGCTGGCAGAGCGAGAAGACACTGCCGTGGCTGGAGGCGCTTATCTACAACGCCGCCAAGTTCGATTTCCCGATACATACCCCCTATTACGCCCTGACGCCGGAGCAGAAACATCTGATCTGGACAGGTAACGAGTGGTTCAGAGGCCTGAACGACTTCTTCCACGAGTTGGAGGAGAAGCAGTACAACCGCATCCAGTACAAAGTGATGCTGGCGCGGTTCAAAGGCAAGACGACCTGTCCGGAGTGCCACGGCCTGCATCTGCGCCGCGAGTCGGAGTACGTGCTGGTGAGCGGCAAGAATATCCAGCAGTTATGCAGCATGCCGCTGAGCGAGTTGCAGGAGTGGTTCGCGCATATCGAGCTGACGCCTACGGAGCAGAAGACGGCGGAGATGCTGTTGGTGGAGATCAACAGCCGTCTGCAGTTCATGCAGGATGTGGGTCTGAGTTACCTCACGCTGAACCGCATGAGCAACACCCTCTCCGGCGGTGAGAGCCAGCGTATCCATCTGGCCAAATCGCTGGGCAGCAGTCTGGTGGGTTCGCTCTACGTGCTGGACGAGCCGTCTATCGGTCTGCATCCGCGCGACACGGAGCGGCTGATACATGTGCTGCGCGAGTTGCGCGACCTGGGTAACACCATCGTCGTGGTGGAGCACGATGAGGACATCATTGCCGCCGCCGACCATATCATCGAGATCGGTCCGGCAGCCGGACGGCACGGCGGAGAGATTGTGTATGAAGGCAAGCCGCGGCCGGAGATGGTGCGGTTCAACATCCCCGCGCAACGCCGGCATTGGAGCAATTATATCGAGATTGAAGGGGCGTGCGAGAACAACCTGAAGAACCTGACGGTGCGCTTCCCGCTGCATGTGATGACCGTGGTGACGGGCGTGAGCGGCAGCGGCAAGTCGAGTCTGGTGAGCCGTGTGCTCTACCCGGCCCTCAAGAAGCACTACGGCGGCGCGTTCGCCGAGCATACCGGCGACTTCGGACATATCCGCGGCAGCCTGCACCTGATGAAAGATATCGAGTTTGTGGACCAGAACCCGCTGAGCCGCTCGAGCCGCAGCAACCCGGTCACCTACCTCCGCGCCTACGACGAGATACGCCGTCTGTTCGCCGAACAGCCGCTGGCCAAGCAGTTGGGTCTGACCCCCACGCATTTCTCGTTCAACACTCCGGGCGGACGGTGCGAGACCTGCCAGGGCGAGGGTACGATTACCATTGAGATGCAGTTCATGGCGGACCTTATCCTGACCTGCGAGCAGTGCCACGGACAGCGGTTCAAGCAGGACATACTGGATGTGCACTACCGCGGCAAGTCCATCTACGACGTGCTGTGCATGACAGTCAACCAGGCGGTGGAGTTCTTCGGCGAGGACCCGAACTGCGAGAAGATCGTCAAGCGTCTGAAGCCGCTGCAGGATGTGGGCATCGGTTATATCCAGTTGGGCCAGAGCAGCAGCACCTTGTCCGGCGGCGAGAGCCAGCGTGTCAAACTGGCGTCTTTCCTCGCCCAGGAGGACGGCAACCCGACCATCTTCGTCTTTGACGAACCGACCACGGGTCTGCACCACCGCGATGTGGACGTGCTGCTCAAGGCGCTCAACCAGCTGGTGAGCAAAGGCCACACCGTCATCATCATTGAGCATAACCCGGCCGTCATCCTCGCCGCCGACCATGTGATTGACCTGGGACCGGAAGGCGGCGTCATGGGCGGACAGATCGTATGCCAAGGCACACCGGAAGAGGTGGCGCAATGCCGGGAGAGCTATACCGGGAGGTATTTGAGATTTATGATTTGAGATTTGAGATTTATGATTTGAGATTTATGATTTGAGAATTAAGCGATATAATCATATGAAAAACAACTTGAGAGAATTACGGAAATCGGATATGTTTTCGCATATCCCGCAACTGAGTTACCTGCCACGTTGGGGCGTGTTGCTGCTGGATTTACTGCTGTGCAGTCTGGCGTTCTGGGTCAGCGTATGGATAGGCGAAGGCTCGTTCCATTACTCGGAGAAAGCACCGCAGGGATTGGCGTACATATACCAGTATCTGGTGGTGATGGGCGTACAGATTATCGCGTTCTGGCTGTTCCATACCTATTCGGGTATTCTGCGCTACAGCACGTTCATCGACACCATCAAGGTGCTGCTGTCTAACGTGACAACCGGCGCGATACTGATTATCGTCAATATAATCTGGGAAGCCAGCGCAGGTACGCATCCCGTCCTGAACACGATGCTGCTCATTTACATGCCGACCTCGTTTGTCATGCTCTTTGCGCTGCGCGTAGGAGTGAAGACCTTGAGCGAGACGCTGGAGCGATCGCAGGGTAATCCGCGTGTCATGATCTACGGCACGCAGACGGCCGGCCTCGCCATCGCCAAGATGCTCCGCTCAGCCGGCAACGCGCCCTATCGTCCGATGGGTTTCATCGCCGATGCGAATGAACGCCACGACTATGACCTGGCCGGTCTGCATGTGCGTCTGCTGGACGAGAAACTGTTCGCCTGGATGCGCAGCCGCAATATCCACCACGTCATCATCTCGCCGATGAAGATGCGCGACCTGGAGCCCTCGCAGGACCTGCAGGTATTCATCGACCATGACATCCACATCCTCACCACGCCTTACTTCACCCAGTTCGACAATACGGAGGAGATAGACACCCAGCGTATCGGACGCATTGATGCGATTAAGATTGAGGACCTGCTGGAGCGTCCGAAGATTGTCATTGACACCGACAACGTGCGTAAGATCATCGAGAAACGCGTCGTGCTGGTGAGCGGGGCCGCGGGCAGTATCGGCAGCGAGCTGGTGCGCCAGATACAGAACTACCACCCGCAGGTGACCATCCTGCTGGAGATGGCGGAGTCGCCGCTGCACGACCTGCTGCTGGACCTGAACAAGCAGTTCCCCGAAGCACGCTTCATCCCCATCATCGCCGATGTGCGTAACCGCGACCGCATGGATCAGATATTCAACGAGATGCGTCCCGACGTGGTCTATCACGCCGCGGCGTACAAGCATGTGCCGCTCATGGAGAGTTATCCGAACGAGGCCATTCTGGCGAACGTATGCGGCACAAAGAACATGGCGGATATGTCCGTCAAGTACGGTGTGAAGCAGTTTGTGATGATTTCCACGGACAAGGCGGTCAACCCGACCAATATCATGGGCGCCAGCAAACGTATCGCGGAGATATACGTTCAGTCGCTCTTCCGCAAGCTGCATGCCGCCAATCCGGACTGCACCAAGTTCATCACCACCCGCTTCGGCAACGTGCTCGGCAGCAACGGTTCGGTCATCCCCTATTTCCGCAAGCAGATAGCCGCCGGCGGTCCCGTTACGGTCACCCATCCGGCTATCATCCGCTATTTCATGACCATCCCCGAGGCGTGCTGTCTGGTGATGGAAGCCAGCACGTTAGGCGATGGCGGCGAGATTTTCGTCTTCGACATGGGCAAGCCGGTAAAGATACTCGACCTGGCGCGTAACATGATACGCCTCGCCGGATACACGCCGGAGAAAGATATCCAGATCGTGTTCACCGGTCTGCGTCCGGGTGAGAAACTGTATGAGGAGCTGCTGAACCAGAAAGAGACGACCCTGCCCACCTCCAATGAGAAGATCATGGTGGCGCGTGTACGGGAGTTCGATTTCGACGAGGTGAACGAGAAAGTCACCAAGTTGATTGAAACCAGCCGCCTCTCCAAGCCCTTCACCACCGTCAAACTGATGAAACAGCTGGTGCCGGAATTTATCAGTAACAACTCTGTTTACGAGCAACTCGACCCGCAATGATACAAGATTTCTTTATTGAGCATAGTTATTTAATCGGATTGATCAGTTTCCTGTTCGGTCTGATCGGCATGCCGGTTATTGTGCGTGTCGCGAAGGCGAAAGGTTTTGTCGTGCGTCCCAACAAACGCATGAGTCACACCGGCGATGTGCCCAATATCGGCGGACTGAACATCTGCTTCAGTTTCATGCTGACCTACCTCCTTTTCGAGTACGACCAGCTCAGTCAGAGCCAGTTCTTCCTCATCGGCCTGTTCGCCATCATGGCGGTCGGTTTCATTGACGACGTGCTGGTGCTCACGCCGGTAGCCAAGCTCCTCGGCGAGGCACTGGCGGGCATCGCCCTCATCGGATTTGCCGACCTGCGCATCACCCACCTCCACGGCCTGTTCGGCATCGCGGAGATAGGCGTGCTGCCGAGTTACCTCATCTCCCTCTTTGTGCTCATTGCCATCATCAACGCCGTGAACCTGATTGACGGCATAGACGGTCTGGCGAGCGGATTAGGCATCCTGTACTGCCTCTTTTTCGCCTTCTATTTCGGCCTGATAGGGGATACGAACTGGTCCATCCTGGGCATCTGCATGGTAGGAGCGCTGGCCGTATTCTTCATCTACAATGTGTTCGGCCACCGCGAGAAGATTTTCATGGGCGACTCGGGCAGTCTGCTGCTGGGCTATCTGCTGACGGCGTTCGTGTTCCATTTCTGCGAGATCAACGCCTATAACGAAGTGCCGCAGGCATTCCAGATGAGTGCGGCGCCGGCGGTGGCTATCTGCGTGCTGACCGTGCCTATCTTCGACACCATCCGCGTCAGCCTGACGCGTATCAAACAGCACCGCAGTCCTTTCCAGCCGGACAAGAACCACATCCACCATCTGCTGCTGCGCACCGGACTCAATCATATCCAGACCACCTGCGTGCTGCTGAGCGTGAGTATCATCTTCATCGGACTCGCCATCCTCGGCCGGAACTGGAACTTATGGGTGCTGCTGACGACCGATTTTGCGCTGGCCACGGGTCTCACACTCATCCTCTGGCGGATTCTCAATCAGCAAATGGCGAATGGCAAATGACTAAATGCAAAAGACTGAATGATTACCGTTGACCACTTGAGCATGGAGTTCTCGTCCCGCCCAGTGCTGGACGACATCACGTTCCTTATCAACCGTAAGGAACGCATCGCCTTGGTGGGTAAGAACGGAGCCGGCAAGACCACCCTCCTGCGTCTCATCGCCGGAGAGTACCAGCCGACAGCCGGACGCATCGCCCGCGAGACGGACATGACCATCGGTTATCTGCCGCAGGTCATGCTTTTCCAGGACAACCGTACGCTGCGCGAGGAGGTGATGACGGTGCGGAGCGAAGGCCATAAGGAGCTGAGGACGGAAGGAGATGACGCGCGGTTCATCGCCGAGATGGACCGCACGGTCATCGGTCTGGGTTTCGAGCGCAAGGACTTCGACCGGCCCTGCAGCGAGTTCTCCGGCGGATGGCGTATGCGTATCGAGCTGGCGAAGATTCTGCTCCGCCACCCGGACCTGCTGCTGCTGGACGAGCCGACCAACCACCTGGATATCGAGTCTATCCAATGGCTCGAGGATTTTCTCAAGACAAGCCCGAGCGCCGTGCTGATGGTGAGTCACGACCGCGCGTTCATAGATAATGTGTGCAACCGGACGATAGAGATTACGCTCGGAAGGATTTATGATTACAATGTTAATTATTCTCGCTTTGTGGCGCTTCGTCAAGAGCGGCACGAGCAACAAGTGAGGGCCTACCAGAACCAGCAGAAGATGATACAGGACACAGAGGAGTTCATCGAGCGCTTCCGATACAAAGCCACCAAGGCCGTGCAGGTGCAGAGCCGCATCAAGCAGCTGGAGAAACTCGAGCGGCTGGAGGTCGATTTAGAGGACACGAGCCGCCTGAACCTGCGTTTCCCTCCGGCCCCCCGCAGCGGTGATTTTCCGCTTATCATCGAGGACCTGCGCAAGGATTTCGGCACCCATAACGTTTTTCATGACGTCAGCTTCACCATCCGCCGCGGCGAGAAAGTGGCGTTCGTCGGCAAGAACGGCGAAGGCAAGACAACACTCGTGCGCTGCATCATGGGCCAGCTGGACTACCTCGGCACCCTCAAGATAGGACACAACGTCAAGATAGGCTATTTCGCCCAGAACCAGGCGGCGCTGTTGGACGAGGACAAGACGGTGTTCGAAACGATTGATTATGTAGCGGTAGGCGATATACGCACCAAAATACGCGATATCCTCGGGGCGTTCATGTTCGGCGGCGAGGCCAGCGAGAAACGCGTGAAAGTGCTCAGCGGCGGCGAGCGGAGCCGTCTGGCGATGATACGCCTGCTGCTCGAGCCCTGCAACCTGCTTATCCTCGACGAGCCGACCAACCACCTGGATATGCCCTCCAAGGACGTGCTCAAAGCCGCCCTGCAGGATTTCAACGGCACGGTCATCTGCGTGAGCCACGACCGCGATTTCCTCAACGGACTGGTCAGCAAGGTCTATGAGTTCGGCGGTGGACGCGTCAGAGAGCACCTCGGCGGCATCTACGATTTCCTCCGCGCCCGGAAAATAGACAGTCTGCAGGAACTGGAGAGGAAGAATACAGACCGCTGCGCTGACAGAACACAGAATACAGACCTCACAACTTCCTCCAAACTCGACTACGAGGCCCAGAAAGCCGCAGCGGCGGAGAAGCGCAAGAAAGAGCGTCTTATCGCCAAGACGGAAGAAGAGATAGCCGCGCTGGAGGCGCAGCAGGCGGAGATCGAACAGCTGCTGGCCCTGCCGGAGAACCAGACGGCGGAGAACTTCCAGCGATACGAAACAGTGAAGCACCAGATAGAACAGAAGATGTACGAATGGGAAATACTGAGCGAATAGTAGATTATATCCTCACATGGCTGTGCTACGGGGATAGTGAGGCGGCGGCGCGCGTGGCGTACTCGGCGGACGAGAAAGAGCTGGAGACCCACGATGTGCTCATCGTGCCTAATCAGCAGTTGGGACACAGCATCGTGCTGCCCGAGATGAACAAAGTGGAGGTGGAGCATCCGGCGAAAGGCAAGGCGATCATCCGCACGGATATCGTCTATAACACGTTCTTCTTTATCTCCCGCGCGGAAGAAACCTTCAACATCGAGCGCGACGAGCACGACCGTTTTGCGGCTCGTTTCTCGCTGTTAGGCCAGAAGAACCGCCTTCAGATACCGCTGCTGGACGAGCACGCCCGGCTTCTACTCAAGCTGCTGGACTGCCCGCTGCCCGAAGAAGGCTTCGCGCATATATACCTCACCCACGACATCGACAGCATTGCCCGCTACCGCCACCTGCGCGGCGCGATAGGAGGCATCCGGCAGGGCCTGCGCAAAGAGGTGTTCGCCTCCCTGCGCGACATACACAACGACCCCTTGTACACCTTCCCCTGGATGGTGGAGCAGGACGCACGGGTGCCGAAAGCCGAGGTCATCTATTTCGTCAAGCATACGAAGGGCAAGGGCTACGACTATCCGCAGTACTGCCTACGGGGACGCGATTACAAGGGGCTGAAGAAACTGCTGCGTCACAGCGGCGCTTTCCTCGGCGTACACGGCAGTTACTACGGCGACCTGCCCAAGATCGAATACAGCAGGATGTTCCGCAGCCATTACCTGCGCGGCTCCATCCGCTTCTTCCGCGAGCTGATCAAGGCGGGCTTTACGGACGACTTCACCATGGGCTTTGCGGACGCTGCCGGTTTCCGCCTGCAGACCACACGCGCCGTGCGGTGGATTGACCCCGTGAATTACAAACTGACCGACCTCACCCTGCATCCGCTGATGGTGATGGACTGCACGCTGAGCAACCCGCAATATATGAACCTCAGCGAGGACGAAGCCTATTTCCTTTGCGAACGGCTGATTGCGAAAGTGAAGATGCATCACGGCGATATATGCCTACTGTGGCATAACAGCAGCTTCACCGACGAAGACTACCACCGTTCGTTGTACCCCAAAATCCTCCAGTTGGTAAACGGCAAATGACCCATGGCAAATATATTAGTAATATCTGATCCTCCGGCAGCGCCGGGCTATCTGCCCCGGTTGCGCTATCTGTGCGACTATCTCGTTCGCCGGGGATACGGGGTCACCGTGCTCACGGAGGAGTACCAGCCACTGCCTTTTGCCCACGACTACCCCATTGTCACCCTTCCGATGTACACGGGCGGCACGTTCGACTGGGCGGTCAAGACCGTCTGGACGCTGGTCACCGACTGGCACAACAAAGCGTTTGCCAAGAAATTCATAAATCATAAATCACAAATCATAAATCATAAATACGACCTCGTCCTCTGCACCGCTTTCAGCGATTTCCCTTTGGGTGCGGCGCAACGGCTGGCGAAGCACTACGGTGTGCCGCTGCTGTGCGACATACGCGACCTGGACGAGCAGGTGGATGACTCGCGCTATCAGTACCGGCACCGGGCGTGGTGGACCATGCCTTTCCGGCGCCTCTACCGCGCAGTGCATATACGCCGGCGCAACGCTGTCCTGCGTGCCGCCGATGCCGTGACCACCGTCTCCCCCTGGCATGCGGAGTTTATTAGAGCAGTCAGCCATCAGCCGTCAGCTGTCAGCATTGTTTATAACGGGTTTGACGAGAAGCAGTTCTACCCGGCGGAGACACCCGCTGACGCTTTCCGAATCACGTATATAGGCAGCCTGTTCGACTGGCAGCAACCTGCGCTGGAGACCGTGCGCCGCGTGG
>Ga0265298_10011375_pt1 | contig 10429 bp, 12 predicted proteins | sample AusTroGonzalo_MG_3_FD_193486 | JGI IMG/M metagenome (GOLD analysis project Ga0265298, IMG submission 193486) | Bovine rumen microbial communities from tropical cattle in Woodstock, Queensland, Australia - Gonzalo_01 | ecosystem: Host-associated > Mammals > Digestive system > Stomach > Rumen ... | reverse complement strand
TTAATATTGAACGCGCCAAGAAACTGCTGGCAGAAGCAGGCTGGAAGGATACCAACAAGGACGGCTATGTAGATAAAGACGGCAGGAATCTGGAACTGGAGTATTACTTCTGCGGCGGACGTGCCGATCTGCCCCTGTTCGCGGAAGCCACTAAGTCTGACGCCAAACAGGTCGGCATTAAAGTGAATCTGAAAAAGGTAGACTTAAGTACCCTGAACAAACTGGGCACTGCCGGCGGATATGATGTTCTGCTCACTAACGCTATGGTACTGGCGGCCGGTGATCCGGAATGCTTCCTGAACCGTTATTTCCGTAGTAACAAGAATGGTGACAACCTAGAAAACGCTTCCGGTTACAGCAATCCGGAATATGATTCGTTAAGCGCGCAGCTGGCCGGTGAATTCGACGCGGCCAAACGCCGTGAAATCGTTATCAGGATGGAAAAGATATTGATGGATGATGCTGCTACTATTGTGTACGGCTATCCCAGAGCCAACCTGGTCAGCCGTAAGACGGTTGATGGAGCCAGGATCTTCCCCTGTGATTTCTACTGGCTGACCGCGGATATCAAACCGGCGGCAACAAAGTAACATCTCGTTTCATAACAAAATAATACCTCGTTTCAGGCAAACAAAAAACCCGCACGGTCCAGATGCGGGTTTTTTGTTTTATAGCTGTGTCAAAAAATGGGAAGGAGAAAGAGAAGGATGGGGTTTAATTATAAATAAAACAAAATTAATTCTTATTAATTTTGTAATTTAATTATAATAATTACTAATAAGTTTGTCAATAGATTTTTTATAATTTTTAAAAATGTGTAAGACAATATCGGTAAGTTTAGCTGTTTTTTGGATTGGTACACTTACTGCGGTAAAAACGAATTGCAAATTATATATGATTATGATATATTAAATGTAAAATAATATTATTAGTAATAGTTACTGATTAAGTGGACTAAAGGGGTAAACTTCAGAAAATGTTTCGTTATTTTTTAAAAAGGATAGCTGTACTGATCCCCGTCGTTTTAATCGTTTCATTGTTTTCTTTTGGCCTGCTCTACATGGCGCCTTCCGATCCTATCACCATGAAGTATGCCAAGCGGGGCGAGATGCCGTCGGCTGAAGTCATTGCGCAGGAGAAAGCTGCTTTAGGCCTGGATAAAGGTTTTGTCGAACAGTATACGAACTGGCTGGCAAAAGCGCTGCAAGGGGACTGGGGCTCTTCCTACAATACGAACCAGCCGGTTGCGGAGATTATGAAAACCAGGTTGCCAAACACGATTGTGCTGACGTTTTCAGCGGTTTGCATCATGCTGGTCTTCGCCTACCCCCTGGGAATTCTGGCGGCTCTATACCGTAACAGATGGCTCGATTACGCTATCCGTCTTTTCTCCTTTTGGGGTACGGCTATGCCCACCTTCTGGCTGGGGCTTTTACTGATGTACTGGATGGGCGTCAGGCTGCGCCTTCTGCCGGTTATGGGCAGCGGCGATTTTAAGCATTTGATTTTACCGGCCGTATCTCTCGCCGTATGGCTAACCGCCCTGTATTGCAGGCGCATCCGTTCCGGCATTGTAGCGGAAATCAATAAAGATTATGTAACCGGGTTAAAAGCCAGGGGATTTTCCAATCTGCGGATCCTGTTGCGCCACATTATCCCCAATGCGTCTATCGGCATTCTGGTCATGCTGGGCCTGTCTATAGGCGATCTGTTGGGCGGATCCATGGTGGTGGAGGTTATATTCGGCTGGCAGGGTATCGGCAGTGCCGCGCTGGAAGCGGTGGCATACCGTGACTATACGGTGCTGCAGGGATATGTAGTCTGGATGGCGATTATTTATACGTTTGTAAATCTGGCTGCCGATATGCTGGTATGCTGGATTAATCCGAAAGTCAGGCTGGCAGAGAAAGCAGTATGAATATCTGGCTGAAAAAAATAACAGAAAACAAAATATTTTGCCTGTTGCTGATGTTGAACATCTTATTAGTCGCATTTTTCCTTTTTGCGCCTCATCTGGCGCCTAACAGCCCCATTGAGATCCATGCGGATCATGCGCTGTTGGATTCGTCAGGTCAATACCCCTTAGGCACGGATCAGCTTGGACGTTGTTTTCTGTCAAGGCTTTTATACGGTGGCAAGTCGTCGCTGCTGATGACTATCGGCATTGTCGTCTTTATATCACTGGCAGGCACGACGGTGGGGATCATGGCGGCTTTGGCCGGAGGAGCGGTTGAGCATAGTTTTATGCGCTTTCTGGATATTGTACTGGCCATACCATCCATGGTGCTGGTCCTGGTTATGGTGAGTATTTTTGGCAACGGCATTATTACAACGACCGTTGCCATTATGTCTGTCAGTTGGATCACGTATGCCCGGATTGCCCATTCTCTGGTCCTGGAGTTCAGGGAGAGCAATTTTATCAAGCAGGCTCAGATGGGCGGAGTCGGTTTTGGACGGCTTTTATTCAAATATGTTTTGCCAAACGTGTTTCCCCACATGATCGTTGTCGCCACACAGGATTTCGGGGACAAGTTGCTTTTGCTTTCCACTCTGTCATTATTGGGACTGGGAGCTCAGCCGCCTACGCCTGAATGGGGCTATATGTTAAGCGAGGGAAAGCAGTTCATGCAGCGGGCACCCTGGCTCCTGTTTTATCCCGGTTTCCTGATTTTTATTCATGTTATCATGTTCAACCTGCTAGGAGATCGTTTACAGGATATCCTTGACCCCAAGGAGACCTGATAAAAGATATATATAAAATTATCAAGGAGGACACAAGTAATGAAAAAGCTTTTGGTATGTCTGCTTTCGCTGGCAGCTTTGCTGCTTATGGTTGCCGGCTGTGGCGGCGGTGACAAAAAAACGGAAAAACCGGCTGCGGCCAAAACAGAAAAAGCCGCGGCGAAACACATCAACATTGCTCTGTTCTGGCTGGATAAGAGCCTGGAACCTGCGGAAGGCTGGAACGCCTGGAGCCTGACCCGTGCCGGGGCGTCCGAATGCCTGACGACGATTGACGAGAACATGAAGCTGACGCCGGTGCTGGCGGACAAATGGGAAAAGGTCGACCCGGTGACATGGAAGATCCATATCCGTAAAGGCGTTAAATTCAGCAATGGCAAGGAAATGACCCCGGAAGATGTAAAGAAGACCATCGAACGCGCAGTTAAGAAAGACAAACGCGCTGCTGCCAATGCCAATCTGGATTCCATTAAAGTTGACGGCGAGAATATTATTTATAAGACCAAAGCTCCGTATGGCGCTTTGATGTACAACCTCTCCGAACCGTTATTTACGATTATCGATACTTCCAAACCGGACGCGGAAATCGCCAAGACCCCGGTGACCACGGCTCCTTACATGGTAACGTCTTTCAAACCCGGCGAAGTGATCGAACTGAAAGCCAATCCTAATTACTGGGGCGGCAAACCGGGTCTGGATTCCATCACTGTGAAGCTGATCAAAGACGACAACACCCGCGCAATGGCCCTGCAGTCAGGTGAAATCGACATTGCCCAGAAGCTGGATAAAGCCGGCGCCGACCTGTTTAAAGGAAAGAGCGAGTTCACCACTCTGGAAGTTCCTTCCCTGCGTTTGGAATTCGCATTCCTGAACCTTAAGCACCCATTCCTTGCCAACGCTAATGTCCGTAAGGCAATGGCTATGGCAGTGGACCGCGACGCCATGGCCAAACTGTTCAATGGCGAACCCTGCGGTACTGTATTCCCGAAAGCAGCCGGCATCGGCTTTGACAAACTGGACAAACAGAAATTCAATCTGGAAGAAGCGAAAAAGCTGTTAGCCCAGGAAGGCTTTAAGGACACCAACGGCGACGGCGTCATCGAAAAAGACGGCAAGCCCTTTGAACTGACACTTCAGATTTTCAAGAAGACGGCAATTCCGGAAGCTTTGCAGGCCCAGCTTTCCAAAGCTGGTATCAAGGTAAACATCCGGCAGATGGACGATACCCAGAAGAATTTGGAAGACGGCAAATTTGACATGTCCCTCAACAGTTACATCACGGCGGTTACCGGCGACGGCCAGCGGATTCTGGAGCAGAACTTCTCCACCAAAGGCGCGGACAACTACGGCAAATACTCCAACCCGAAATACGATGCGATTATTGCCCAGTTAGCCGGTGAATTTGATGCGGCTAAACGCGTGGAACTGGAAACGGAAGCGCAGAAGATCCTGCTGCAGGACAATCCGGATCTGTTCCTGGTGTCCAGCAAGACGATTATCGTAACCAAAAACACGGTTAAGAACCTTCATAAGTACCCGCTGGATTATTATCTGATCAGCAAAGATACCACGATGTAATCATTGAACGGAAAGGCCATACTTTTACGTATGGCCTTTCCCAAAGGTTGAAGCAAGATGAAGAAACTGCTTGAAATTGAAAATCTGTCAATTTCATATGGAAACAAGCCCACGGTGAAAAACGTTTCACTGCAATTGGATGAAGGAGAGATATGCTGTCTTGTCGGCGGTACCGGCAGCGGAAAATCAACTGTGCTTCATGCAATTGCAGGCATTTCTTCCAAGGCGGTCCGCATCACGGGCGGCAGCATCGTGTTTGACGGTATTGACCTGCTCAGCTTACGGGAAATGGAAAGGCGTGGGCTGCTGGGGAACCGCATAGCCCTGATCTTCCAGAATCCCGAATCGTATTTTGATTCCCTTATGACGGTGGGAGACCAGTTCACGGAATTCCTGCGGCACTTGACACCGGGCATGGAAAAAGAAGAATGCCTGAAGATTTCCGCTAAAGCGTTGCGGGAAATGCGGCTGGACGATCCGGAACGTCTACTGAAGCTTTATCCCTTTGAACTGTCCGGCGGCATGCTGCAGCGCTGTGCGATTGCCATGGCAATGCTGACAAAACCGAAGCTGCTTTTGGCTGATGAGCCCACCAGCGCGCTGGATATCGTTACTCAGGCAAAGATACTGGGTGAATTAAAACTGCTGAACCAGAACACCGGTACGGCAATATTAATGGTTACTCATAATATGAGGGTAGCGGAGACCCTGGCGGATACTGTCAGCGTCATGCATGACGGGAAGATCGCGGAAGCGGGCCCTGCCGAACAGGTGCTGTACAATCCGGTCAATGCATATACAAAGGAACTGATCCGGTCACTGCCGACCATGGAGGAGGCGCGTCTCATTGACTGAAGATAATATCCTGTTACAGGCACAGGATGTAAAACAGGTATATGGAAAAGGTAAGAACCGTCTGGAGGCATTGAAAGGCGTTTCCGTCAAACTGTGTCCCGGTGAATCCATCGGGATCATCGGTCTCAGCGGTTGCGGGAAAAGCACCCTGTTGCGAATTCTGGCCGGCCTGGAAGCTCCCGTGTCGGGATTTATGCAGTTTCACAATAAAACGGTAGATTTCTCATCCAGGCAAAGCCTACGGGAATACCACCGGAAAGTTCAGATGGTATTCCAAAACCCCATGTCCACTTTTAGTCCTTACATGACGATCCAGACCTATTTGCTGGAAAGCCTCCGCAGTTTCGGCGGATTAAAAAAGGATGGGAAGGAACAGGCTGTTGCCTTATTGGAGCAGGTGGAACTGAATGAGAGTTTTCTGAACCGGCTGCCCCATCAGCTTTCCGGGGGCCAGCTGCAGCGCGTAGTGATCGCCCGGGCGTTGGCCCTGGATCCGGAGATCATTTTGCTGGATGAACCCACCAGCGCTTTGGATATCCTGACACAGCGGGCGATTCTGGAGTTGCTTGCCCGCATTGCCGCAGACCGGAAAATGTCGCTGGTCTTTGTGGGGCACAATTCTTCGGTGGTGCGGCTCCTGACCAACCGGATCTATGTGATGGAAACGGGAAACATCATCGAAGAGCTTGCCAGCGAAACGATGCTGCAAGACGCAAGAGAACCTTACACCCTGCAGTTCTTCCCGGAATATGCACAAAAGGTTGTCTACAATTACTAAAGAAGGTGACTCGCTCATGCCAGACCAGGCTAACAAAGAATTGAAGGCGGAAAGCATGTTGAGCCTGACCGTCAGGTTCCTGCTGATTTTATTTGTGCTGGTTGCCAGCATGGTGCTTTCTGTAAAATTCGGTTCGGTTGATGTTACGGTTTCGGAAATTATGCATGAGATCGGCATTATGATGTCCACCGGGAACCCCGGCGATTCCGCCAACTCCATGATTTTATGGCAGATCCGCATTCCTCGGACTATATTCGCAGCCCTGTGCGGCATGGGTCTGTCCCTGTGCGGTATGGTACTGCAGACCATGACCCGGAACGATCTGGCCGATCCCTATGTGCTGGGTGTTTCTTCCGGCGCCAGTACCGGCGCCGTCATCGCCATTATCTGGGGCTGGTTCATGTGTTTCGGCAATTATAACGTCTCGGCAGGTGCCTTTATCGGTGCGGCCGTGTCCACCTTTGTGGTGACCATGGCGGCAGGGCGCAGTTCCAACCCGATCCGGCTGGTGCTGGTAGGCATGGGGGTTTCCGCCATGTTCAGCGCCCTGACCATGATGATCATCTACGGCGCGAAACACGAAGCCCAGGTGCGCAGCGCCATGTTCTGGCTGCTGGGAAGCCTGTCCGGTATCCAGTGGAAAGACCTGCTGGTGATCACCGTTACGGTTTTTGTAATGGCTTTCATTGTGTGGGCTGTCCGGGCCGACCTTGACCTGATGCTGCTGGGCGAAGGGGAGGCTGAATACCTGGGCATCAACATGAAACGCATGCAGTTATTTGTTATCGTACTGTCCTCCGCCGTGGTAGCGCTGCTGGTTTCCAAAGCCGGCATCATCGGCTTTGTAGGGCTGATAACGCCCCACATGGCCCGGGCGATTTGCGGCCCCACCCACGGTAAACTGGTGGTGTTCTCCTCTGTCATCGGGGCCCTGGTCATGGTCTGGGCCGACGTCCTTTCCCGGGCGCTCTTCGCGCCGGAGGAAGTCCCCATCGGGGTACTGACGTCCATCGTCGGCGCGCCGATTTTCCTGTGGATCGTGACACATCGTTACGGGGAGGAGCAGTCATGAGCATTCTGGAAGTTAAGAATTTGTCATACCACGTTGGCAAAAAAGCAATATTGCGCGATATCTCGTTTACAGTGGAAGAAGGCAGCATGACCTGTATCGTGGGTCCCAACGGCTGCGGCAAATCCACGCTGCTATCCCATATTTCCCGAAAACTGCCCAGCGAGAAGTGTATTTTCTATAAAGGACAGGCCATCGAAACCATACCCCGCAAACAGTACGCACAGGAAATCGCCGTTATGGTGCAGCAGGGCATGGGCATGGTGGGCGAGCTGCACGCGGAAGAGGTGGTCCTGATGGGGCGCTATCCCTTTAAGGAGCGCTTCCGCGATTACAGCAAAAAGGATTTTGAAATTGTCCGCCAGGTCATGGAAGAAACGGGGGCCACACCGCTCAGGGGTGAAGAGATGAAGCACATGAGCGGCGGCGAAAAACAGCGGGTACTCATCGCCAAAGCCTTTACCCAGCAGCCGCAGCTCCTGCTGATGGATGAACCCACCAATCACCTGGATGTGAAATACAAGCTGCAGCTTATGGAAAACCTGAAAAAATTCCACCAGCACGGCACAGTTGTCGTCGTGCTCCACGATTTGTCCCTGGCAGCCCGTTACTGTGACCAGGTGGTGCTGATGAAACGGGGACGTCTCATTGAAAAGGGCCGGACGGAAGACATCCTGACTTCGGAAAAACTGGAGGAAGTATTCGAAGTTCCCTTCCATTCCGCGATCCACGACGGAAAACGGTATTTGTATTGCTGAGACAACACGGGGATCGCCGGAACATCTGTACCCTGATCTGTGCGAAGCAGAATGGCTTTACCGGTGTTTCCCTGAATTATATTTTTAAGCTGCCGTTATAAACGGCACAAAGGAGGAACCCCTATGACAAACAAAAGATTAGCAAAGGCTGTGGCCGCTTTCCTGATGACGGCGTCTCTTACCGCAATACTGGCTGGCTGCGGCGGCGGTGACAAAAAGCCAGAGGAAAAGAAAGTATCGCCGGCCAAACCGGAGATCGCCTGGACGGAGACCCTGGAAGGAAAAAAAGTGGATATGAAGATGAAGGAAGCGCCGAAACGGGCTGTTTCCATGTCCTTTGCCACGACAGAGATGATGCTGGCCATCGGCCTCCAGGACCAGATGGCGGGCACGGCGTTTAAAGAAGAAGAAATCTATCCGCCGCTGGCAGAAGCCTATAAAAAGGTTCCCGTACTGGCGGAAAAATGGCCGTCCTATGAAAAGCTGATGTCGGTGAAACCCGACTTTGTGACCGGCTGGGAGACCGCCTTCACCAAACGGGCCATTCCTGCCGAAAAGCTCACGTCCCAGAACATTCCCATCTTTGTGCCGGACTCCATGCAGGATACCAAAGCGACCCTGGAAGAGAACTTCAAGGATATGCTGGAGTACGGCCGCATTTTCGGTAAAGAAGAGAACGCCAAAAAATGGGTGGACGGTCAGAAGAAAAAACTGGCTGACGTACAGGGCAAGCTGAAAGACCTGCCGAAAGTCAAAGCGTTTGTCTTTGACAGCGACGACGGGCAGCCCTTTACCGCTTTTGAAGGCTATACTACCAACGTGCTGAAGCTCATCGGCGTAGAAAACGTCATGGCGGGGCAGGGCGTGGACAAGACCTGGGCCAAGACCACCTGGGAAGCGTTTGTGAAAGCGAACCCCGATTACGTCATCATCTGCGATTATTCCACCAGCGACCGGAACGACGACGACTTCAAGCAGAAGATAGCCAAGATGAAAGCCAATCCCCAGCTGGCCAGCGTAAAGGCCATCAAGGAAAACCATTTCATCAAAGTAAAGCTGAGCGAGATATGCCCCGGCGTGCGTACGGTTGACGCGCTGGAACGTATGGCCAAAGCCATGCATCCGGAACTGAAATAGCAGCGTTTAAAGAGAAAGGGGATCGAGATGGAGAAGGGACAGTTTGTTTATCTGGTTAAAGTATATGACAGAGATGGCAGGCTGTTGCCCATGGTGACGGCTTTCGCGACCCGGGAAGGCGCGGAAGCCTATGTCCATACGTTTTTGCCTACGGGCAAATACGAGCAGGGCGCGGCAGCCTGCAAGGCGGAAATTGTCAAAACGGCGGTAGGAGAGTAAAAAGGAGGGTGTAATCATGGAAGTGAACCGGGACGTAACGCGCCGGGATATTCTGTACGGCGTACTGAAGCGGATGGACGAAGTCATCGACAGTATCAGCAACACGGTGAGCACCAAGGATTTCCTGGTGCGGGATATCATTTACGACCTGGACCGGCTGGAAGAGGCTAAACTGGCTCTTGTGGCGGTGCTGGAAGACATGCAGCAGGAAGAGATCAAGAATTAAGCGGCGCCGCTTATGCGGCGCCCTGGTTCAAACGAACTGTGACTAATAACTACTACATAATATTTACATAAGGAGAGCAAAAAATGGATCCTATTTTCAAACGCATCAGTATTCGCAGATTTACCGACGAGGCCGTGGACGATGAGGCGATCCGGCAGATTATACGGGCAGGCATGGCCGCTCCTTCTTCCAAGAACCAGCGTCCCTGGGAGTTTTACGTGATACGCGACAGGGAAACCCTGGAGGCGCTTGCAAAATGCAGTCCCTTTGGCATACCGATCCGCAATGCGCAGGTCGCTATCGCTGCCTGTTATCGCAACAAGGACTTAAAAGAACCGGAGATGGTGCTGCTGGATATGAGCTGCTGCTGTGAGAACATGCTGATAGAAGCGGCGGAATTAGGTCTCGGTTCTGTCTGGATTTCGTTTGCCCCGCGCAAACAACGCTCGGAACCGGCGGAAAAGGTCCTGAATTTACCGGAACATCTGAATCTGTTTACCGTTCTTCCGGTGGGTCATCCTATGGGGAACCTGAAACCCCTGGACCGGTTTGAGGAAGAACGGATCCACTGGCCGGAATAAGAGTTCGATTGAGGAGGCGGGTCCTTCATGAAACGGTTCGGAATGCCTGTTGCTTTACTTGTGTTTTTAGCGGTGATGCTGCTTCCGACCCCGGCCGGACTGATGCCGGCTGGCCACCGGATGCTGGCGGTGCTTTGCTTTGCGGTAGTGGTCTGGATCACGGAAGCGGTCACCTATCCGGTGAGCGCCACGGTCATCGCCTCCCTGATGCTGCTCTCACTTGGCACTGCGCCATCCCTGAAACCCGCAGCTGCGGCGGCGGGAAAGACTATCGGGTTTGGCCAGGCTATTACCATGACATTCGGTGGGTTGAGCGCAGGCGGTACGATATTGGTACGACTTTGGGGACAAGATCCTGAAAGCGGTCGGGCAGGAGCTTGAACAGGCCTTTGGACGCAGAGGCGTAGTCGGGCGTTTTATGGGGCATAAGTTCGTGGTGCTGTTGCAGGGCGAAGGCAGGGAAGAAGCCCATGTGACCGTTAGAAG
>Ga0265298_10011374_pt1 | contig 10430 bp, 4 predicted proteins | sample AusTroGonzalo_MG_3_FD_193486 | JGI IMG/M metagenome (GOLD analysis project Ga0265298, IMG submission 193486) | Bovine rumen microbial communities from tropical cattle in Woodstock, Queensland, Australia - Gonzalo_01 | ecosystem: Host-associated > Mammals > Digestive system > Stomach > Rumen ... | reverse complement strand
TGCTGCGATTGCGGGTGATATCGACGAAGATGTCACCTTGGTTGTTGTTGGCCACGTTCTGCGGATAGGTGCCTGTGGCATAGGCAGGCACATCCTCCAGTTTCTTCGGCCACGACATGGGGAGTTTGCCGGAGGGCACGATGTTGCCGTTCAAGACCTCGGCGATGGCCAGACCGCCCATCGAACCGTTGAACCACGACACCAGAAGGGCGGGCGATACGGCATCGACTGTGGAGATATCCACTGGGCCACCGGCGACGATGACGGTGACGAGGCGCGGGTTCGCCTTGGCGAGCGCCTGAGCCAGTTCGTCCTGTCCTGAGGGCAGGGTAATGCTCTTGCGGTCGGAACCCTCTGTCTCCACCTCGCGGTTGTCACCGGCGAAGAATATCACGAGGTCGGCACCCTTTGCTGCTTTTACTGCCTCCTCCATCAGTGTCGGGTCGGCGGACTGTTGCGGACTCTGACGCCTGTTACGGCTGTCACGGTCGAAACTCTTGTAGCCCGGTGCGTAGGTAATCTTCTTCCCACCGCCAAGCACGGCCTGTAAGCCTTCGAGGGGCGTAATTTCCTTGCGCGTTTTCACGCCGGCACCCACGCCACCGAGGGCCATCTTCGTCACGGCATTCTCGCCGATGACGGCGATGCTTTTCACCTCTGTCAAGTTGATGGGCAGCAAAGGCCAGGGCTGTTTCTTCGCCGCTTTCAGGGCGTGTTTACCGACGATGGGCTCGTTCTTCAGCAGCACGATGCTCCGTCGCGCCACTTCCAGTGCCGTCAGCATCTCATCATCGTTGCCCACGGGCTTGGTGTTGGCCACCGCCTTGTCGATGGGCTTCACCGTCAAACGCACGCGGAGGATTTCGCGCACACGTTGATTAATAATGTCCTCACTCACCTTGCCCGCCTTCACTGAGTCGAGCAGGGCCTGCCCGAAGAAACGGTTGCCGGGCATCTCCACGTTCATACCTGCCGTCACGGCATCGACGGTGGAGTGGACGCCGCCCCAGTCGCTGATCACCAGTCCTGGGAATCCCCACTGTTGACGGAGGATGGTGGTGAGCAACGGCTCGTTCTCCGAACACCAGCGCCCGTTCACCTTATTGTAGGCAGCCATCACGCCCCATGCATCGGCCTCGCGGACAGCCATCTCGAAAGGCCGTAGATAAATTTCGTGCATCGCACGGTCGGAGATATGCACATCTACGAAACCGCGATAGTCCTCCTGGTTGTTCAGGGCGTAGTGTTTCAGGCAGACGGCTGTGCCGTCGTCCTGCGAACCTTTGGTGTAGGCCACAGCAAGCATACCGCTCAACAACGGATCCTCGCTCAGGTATTCGTAGGTGCGCCCGCCAGTAGGAATACGTTGGATATTGATGGCGGGGCCGAGTATCATATCCTTTCCACGCAGTCGTGCCTCACGGCTCATCGCCCGTCCGTAATTATAACTCCACTCCGTGCTCCATGTGGCAGCGAGGGCCGAGCCTGTGGGGAAGAATGTGGCTGAGTCGGTGGTGAGGTGGGCGGAGTTCCACGAGTGGGGTTCCATCTCCTCGCGGATGCCGAAAGGACCGTCGGCATACTCCATATCGGCGATGCCGAGGCGGGGGATGCCTGCCGAGGAGAACATGTTCTTACCGTGCAGCATGGCGACCTTCTCTTCGAGGGTCATGTTGCGGATGATGTCATCGATTTGCTGCTCATGGGCGAGCAACTTGCTGGGTGACGACTGTGCCAGCACGGCTGTGCCATACGTGATGGCTACTGCCAGGAAAAGGATTCTTCTGTGAAGTTTCATATTGATAGGTTTCTATGATTCGTCTTAGAAACGGCGTTGGCCGCCACCGCCTCCGCCACCACGATTGCCACCGCCGCCTTGTCCGCCGCGCGGCTGATTACCGCCGCGGTTTCCGCCACCGTCGCGATTACCCCATTTCTTGTCGTATTGACCCTCGGTATCGACCTTACCACCGAAGATGTTCAGGCGATAGCGCACGTGGAGCATGGCGTAGGAGTTGATGCTGTTGAAACGCGTGTCGCTGCGACCGGTGGCGGATACCCAGCGGTTATAGTTCGACTGCTGCTGCAACAGGTCGTAGAAGTTGAGTGCCACGATGAGCGTTTTGCTCTTGAGGAAGGTTTTGGAGATCTGGCCGTTCCAGATGAGTTCGTTGGTGTTCGACGAGGGGTCGTTGTAGCCTCGACGGCTGCGCTCGTGGATGTCGGTACTGATCTCTAGGCCGATGGGGGTGCGGATAATCATCTGTCCGCCGTAGTTGAACTGCCACGTGTCGAGGTTGGCCGTGGGCTGCAGTTCGTTGCGGGTGTGCTGGTAGTTAACCCAGCCGTCGGCGGTGATCTCCAGCCAGTCGTTGCGATAACTCAGGTTGAGGCGTTCGCTGAGGTTTATGGAGCGCGTGGTGTTCTTCTCGGCGTCGGCCTTCTGTTGTGCCACATAACTCACATAGTTGTTGTAGCGCACACGGGTGTCGGTGCCGATATTCCAGTGGGCGGTAGTGTCGATGGCTGTGTTGAAGGTGATGCCGCTGTTGATGTTCCAGTTACCGTTGATGTTCTCGGGCCGCGAGATGCTTCCGCCGGTCTCGGGGTCGTAGCGCACGAGGTTCGAGATGGAGTTGCGGATGTGGCGGTAGTTGGCATAGACGACGATGGAGCGCTTGTAGCGCTGGATGTAGTCGTTGTAGTAGAGGTTGAGGGAGTTGGTGAACTGGGGCTTCAGTCCGGGATTACCCTGTGTGATATAGAGCGGGTTGGAGTCGTCGGTGATGTCGAGCAACTGCGTGATGTCGGGCTGGCGGGTGTCACCGCGGTACTGTACGCGGATGGACTGTTGGTCGCTGAACTTATAGCGGAAGTCGAGCGTCGGCGTCATGTTCGTCACGTTGCGGATAGTATCGACGTAGATGCCGCGATAGTCTTGGATGTAGTTGGAATGCTGGGGCTGTACGAGGAAGCCGATGTTGTATTCGTATTTCTCCTGATAGTAGCGCAGCATCAGACGGATGTTATGGGTGTAGTTCTTGTACTCGGAGTAGCGGCTGAGGCTTTTGTCGAGGTATGAGCTCATATTGGCTCTGACGGAGCCGAGCCAGGGATCCCAGTCACGGTATTCGGGCTCGATGCCGGTGAAGGGGTTCAACGGCATGTGACTGAAGTCGTATGTCAGGCGGTCGCTCTTGTTCTGGTTATAGCGCAGTTCGTAACTGGCCTGCAGATGGGCGCCTTTCCAGAGGGGTTCGCTGTAACTCACGTTCGTCACGTAGCCGCTATTGTCAGTAGGTGTGGTGTTGTAGCGGGCGGTGAAATAGGTGGAGTCAAGCCCGGCCTGGTTCTTCACCTGGAAGAGGCGGACTTCATTGTTCGAGGTGTTCTCCTGCTGGTTGTTGCCGATGCTACCCTCGAAGCGGAGTGTGATGTTACGGCCTTTGGGGTTCAGGCGGCGATAGAGTTGCAGCATGCCCCAGGCATTCTTGTTCTCGCCGTAGGTAAGACTGGCCTGCAGGTTGTGGTTGACGGCCTTCTGTCGGGCATACATCTCTGCGATGCCTTCCTCGGATAGTGGGTCGGTGACATAGAGGTAGGGGTCGTCGGAGAAGGTGGCCGAACGGGAGGTCTGCGTGCCGTCGTTGGTGCCGTAACTACCGTTGGCACGAAAGAGGATGTTGGTCAGAGTGTCGGGCTTCCACTCGAAGCGGATGTTACCGTTCCAGTTGTTGTTGCGCGTCAGACTTGAAGAGTTGCTGTTCGAGAAGGTGCGGTAGTCCTGACTGTAGAAGTTCTCACTGGCGTTCTCGTTGGCGTTGTCGCCGTCGCGGTGGTTCCAGCGGACGCTCAGATCGACTTTCACCTTGTTGCCGTCGTCGTAGTTCAGGTTGGTGCCGAGCATCTTACGGGCATTCAGACCGCGGCTGTTCCACCAGCCGGCGTTCTCTTCCTTGTTATTGAAGTTACCCATCAGCATGAGTCGTATCTTATCGGTAAAATGGCTTCCCATGCCGCGCGAGGCATAGCGGTGCTTCGTACCGCCGGCGATGTCGAGGTTGGTCATATAGCCATGGTTCATGCCTTTCTTGATGGTGAAGTCGAGCACGGTTTCTTTCTCACCGTCCTCGATGCCTGTGATACGGGCCTGGTCGCTCGACTGGTCGTAGAACTTTACGTTCTGGATGATGGAGATAGGCAGGTTCTTGATGGCAGTCTCAATATCGCCGAGCATGAACTCCTTGCCGTCGAGCAGGATCTTCTTCACTTCCTTGCCGTTGACGGTGATATTACCGTCCTCATCGACTTCTGCGCCCGGCATGCGCTTGATGAGTTCCTCGATGGCTGAACCCTCGGGCGTGCGGATGGCCTCGGGGTTATAGACAAGGGTGTCCTTGCGTACGGCCACCTGGGCGGCACGCCCCACGACGACGGCCTCTTTCAGCACGATGCTCTCAGGCGACATGAGCAGTCGTCCTAAGTCCTGGTTCTGGTAGCGGCGGAGCGTGACCTCGCGCTCGATATTCTGGTATCCGATGGAGGATATCTTTAGGCGGTAGGTGCCGTTCGACGGGGCTTCAACAATGAAATTACCCTTGATGTCGCTGACTGTTCCGCCCACGAACACGCTGTCCGTGGTGGTGAACAACTGGACGGTGGCCTGTATCATTGGCTCCTTCTGGTCGGAGTCGAGCAGTTGTCCACTGATGGTGAGTCGTCTGTTTTCTTCGTTTTCCTCCTGGGCTTGTACGCCGGTCGCTGCCAGCAGCCAGAGGGCAAATAATAATGTAAAATGTCGCATATGTATGAATTATTTTTTGTTTTTTCTATGTGATGATGCAGTGCGGGTTGTCGGCTTGGTACTCGTTGTGACGGAGGCTGCCAGCATGCGGGTGAGGTGGCTGATGGCCTCGGCACTCGATTTCATGCGGGCGGTGATGTCTGTCAGTTCATTGTCGGGTATCTCGTGGAACATCCCTGAGAGCACTTGTGTAAAACCGTTGATGATGTTCAGCGGAGTTCGTATCTCGTGGTACATGTCGCGTATGAAGAGCGTCTTCTTGCGGTTGGTCTCCAATTTGAGTTGATAGGCGCTGGCGAGTTCATCGTTCTGCTGTTGCAGTTCGTCGTTGACACGCTGGATGTCGGCAACACTCTCGGCAAGCGACTGTTGCATGCTGATGAAACTGTTGGTGAGCCGACCCACGCTGTCGCGGCGCGTACTCTCGGGGAGCGGCTCGTCAAAATGCCCGTCGGCGATACGGCGGACGGCATGGTCAAGTTGACTCAGTGGCTGTGCGGCGCGGCGCACGGTCTGGTAGCAGAAGAGCATGAGCAGCATGAGTCCGATGGCGATGATGACCCACACAATGATAATCATGCGGTCGTAGCGGGCATAGACATCGCTCTCAGGACAAACAATGGCAATGCTCCAACCGTTACGTTGTAATGGACGGTAGAAAATAAAAGCATCGTGACCATCGACGATAGTCTCAATCATGCCACTGTTCCCAGAAATCATGGACTTACCCATCATCTCGATTTGGCGGCGGGCCTCTGGAGCGGCATCAGTAAAGATGGACTCACTGAATAGTTTCGCCGTGTCGGGGTGGACGATATAGGTGCCGTTGCGGTCAACCATGATGGCCGATGAGTTCGGATAGGGCTTCAAGGTGGAACAGGCCTCGGAGAGCCATTTCAGCGTGAGACTGGCGGTGATGGAGCCTACATAACGGCCGTTGGCATCGCGCATGGGACAGCAGTAGGAGGTCAGATAGTCGGGTGATGAGAGCGTACCTTCATTATAGTCGTCGTAGGCATCTACCCAGCATGCCTTGCCGAGCGTCCGCGGGGTCTTGTACCACACGGCATCGAAGTATTCGAACGGCCCTTCGCGTACGGTGGTGATACTATCGACGCTCGTGCTGTCGGCATCGTCCGGTCTGTATCGCAGCGAGTAGGCCGAATAATACCGCCCCTTCTCAGGGAAGAAATTCGGCTCCATCGAGATGGCAAAGCCTGTGAGGAATGGATTCTCCTCGACGGTGCGACGCGTGAAGACAAGTAGTGAGTCGGGATGGAGATGGCGTGGTGTGGTATGAGCCATGAAATTGGTCACGGTCTCCGTCTCGTCCATGATGCCGTTGATGCGCTCGGCGGTGTTGTCGAGTAACTGTGTGGCGCGGTCGATTGCGGCACGTTGGACATAACTCTTGCTACGATAGAAGAGGTAGCCGAAGAGCAGCGCAAAGGCCACCGTGATGACGAACACGATGACGATGCCAAGACGGAGCGAGAGTCGCCGCCGGATGTATTGGATGAGTTGGTTCATGTTTCGGCGGGTTCTATGATGAGTTGGTCCAACAGTTCGACGATGGTATTGGTGCCGTCCATGATGTCCGTTTGCAGGGCGGTCATATCGGTCTTCGAGAGTGTCGTGTAGTTGCGGCAGATATCTTCGGTGCTGTGGCACACCTGCTCCACGGGTGCTGCCATTTTGGCGGTCATCTCGGTCAGGAATGTCGTCTTCATTGTCTCGTATGCCTGGGCCTCACCATAGGCCGCTTGCAGTTCAGTATTCTGGCGGCTCAGCGTCGTCTGCTTCTGCTGCATCTCTTCCATATAGTCTCTCAGCGAATGTTGCATCTTCTTCAGACTCGACTGCAGGCGTCCGGTTTCGTGCTCATGGTGTGAGTCTGGAATCGGCGTGTCCAGGTTCCCACTGGCGATGCTCTGTGCTGTATCGGCCAATAGGTGTAGCGGCCGTAAGTGGCGCGCAATGATCAGGTAGAGTACGATGAGCAGCACCAGTATGCCACCGATACCCCAAATTAGCAGCACCTGATGCATGCGGGAGTACCTGCTGTAAATGTCGTCAGCAGGGCACACCGCTGCGATGCAGAATTGGCGTTCGCCCAACGGCTGTGAGAAGATATAGACCTCATTTTCGTCGTACATCAACTGTCGGTAACTTTTCTCGCCACCAGTGATGAAGAGGTCCAGTTGGCTACTGTCCCGTCGTGTTACGAAGAGTTGAGCGTTGGGCAGCGACTGCCGCAACTGTTCCAGCGAGCCGCTTTCCTCGATGAGCCGCTCTATACGTGAGCGGTTCACCCGTAGTCGCTGGTTTTCCAGCCGTGCTGTTATCTCTGACTGCCGTAGCGTGTTGTCTATCCTTAATGCCGTATTTTCCAGTGCCTGTAATGTTGTGTCGATGGTCTCGTCGCGGATGACATCCTCCGAGAATCTCCCCAGCAGAATGATGACGATTGCGCTGATGATAAGCACGAAGCCAGCCACCCACAACGAGAGTTGGGTGGAGAACGACGTGCGTATCTTCTGCAATGGCGTCATATTTCCTATTTCCCTGTTACGATATTCTTCAGGGCGGAGCCGAAGATGATATACTGTGTATTGCCTGCGATGGTGCCCTCGTTCTGTCCCCAGAGGAAGGGCCAGTCATCGTAGTTCTCGAAGTGGTCAGGCTTGCGGAACAGCAGACCAGGGGCCACGTTGCCAGGAATGGCTGAGAAGTCGGCGCGGTTGTTGCCATAAAAGACCTGCTTGGGACGGGTTGCACCCACAACGGCTACGAAAGAGTAGTTATGATAGGGGTGACAGCCGTAGAGCCAGTTACTGACACGATAAACCTCATCCTTGCTCACAATATCGGGGAAATAAATGTGGGCGTAGTTGACGGTGATGCCAAAGTTCAGTACGGCATTCACACCTGCCCAGTTGCCCAGTCCGATGGGTACACCGTAGGGATTCTGCGTATCGAAACTTTTGATATAGGCTTCGTATTTCTCTACGTAGGGACGGAGTTTCTGTTTGTAGGCCTCATCCATATAGGGTACAGCATCCAGGGCAGTCTGCATCGTGTTGGAAACATTGCGATCGAGGGCAGACCATATCTGCTGCTCGTAGTTGTCGCGGTACTGTTGTTCCTTGGTGGCGGCATAGAGTTGCAGGTTGGTTGCCAGGTCGCCACGATTGTTACGGGGGCGCATCTGACGACGGCGGGCATTGTTTTGGTTGTTATTGTTGTTGCCGTTGCCGTCACCTGTACCAGTGAGCCAGTTGGCGTCAGCCTCAGCCTGGGCATCGAAACGCGGACCACGACGCTGATTCATCAGTTCCGTGGCCTCCTGCATCAGTCGCTTCGACTGGGTGAGGGCACGCTGGGCCAGATCGTCGTTATACCCAGTGAGGGCTCGGCTGGCAGCAGCAAACATCGTGGCTGCTTGGAAGTCTAGGCTGGGATTACGGGTGGTGAAGGCCCACATATCATCGGGCGTACCACTGCGCTTGCCATCGGCTGATACCTCGTAAGGCTTCAGACTGGGGTCGTAGTGCAGACCGTCGGTGATCGAGGCTGCATCGCCCAGATGGTGGTAATTGTCGAGGATGGAGTTGGAGAGGGTAGAGGCCATGTGTCCAATCTGCTCGGCCTGTGCCACAAGGTTCAGTGTGCCGTGTTCGATGAACTGCAGGATGTCGGGCGTGCCGTCAGGACGGTGCAAATCGACATAACGCTGTTTCTGACTGACAAATGTCTCATCACGTTGAGGGTGGAAAAGTTCCCAGGTGCGGATAAAGTTCTGTACCACGTTGATGTTCGAACCCGTCTCGATGTCGAAGTCGCCGGCATCGAAGAATCCGCCGACGTTCAGCCCTGGGATGAGTTCATAGGGCTTGTACTTCGTGTCAGTGGTCTGTCCCTGCGAGTGCAGGTCGAAGTGATCGCTGGGTGGCGCTTGCAGATAGCCTTCCTTAAAGGGTTCGCCATGCCAAGTGCGGTAGCCCTCATTCACATACATGTGGTTCATGTGGATAGGCACCCATACATCCGTCGTGGCATCGGTAATCTTGTCATAGACATGTTCGTCGATGAGGAAATCATTTGTCTTGGTATTGCCATATTGGATATAATAGACACCAGGCTGTTTGACTGATGAGAAGTCAAACTTTACATAATTGTATTTGAAGTAAGGTCCCCACGACTGTATATTGCCCTTATAGGCCTCCTCTGTAGTACCGTCAGACTTCATACGCATCAGGGTGGCAGTTGCCAATGGCTTGTCTTTCTTGTCAAGTTCGATGACAGCCACCTTCGGTTGTTCTGGGATATAGCCTACCTGTGAGAATCCGATGTTCGGCTCACGGATCCAGTTGGGGATGGCATGGGGCTCCACAGTCCAGGTAACCACCTTGCCCGTCTTTCCCTTCGGCAGTACACTGCGCAGCACAAACCAGCCGTTCTGTGCCAGCATTCGTCCGTCGTAGAGTTTCAGTTCGGCATCGTCGCTGCTGATGCGGATCATACGCTCAGGCGAGTCGGATGCCATGATGATGCTATGGCCTGTCTCGAGGGGCAGTGGGTCGATGAAACGGCCTGTACCTCTGTCGTCGTAGGTCTTGAAACCCTTGAACTGACGTGGTTTCTCGCTGTTCGGACGGGTAATGGTCTGACTGGTGGCATAACGGGGCAGACGACCCAGACGACCGTCCATCACGAATGTTTTCAGCCAGTACTGTGAGGGGAGAAATTCTATGTTGAAACCAGCCTCACCAGCCAGTTTCTCAGGCACGGGCTTGTCGAGCCAGACGGCAATCTCTACAGCCTTACCCTTAGCCGTTACCACGACCCGGCTGTCGAAATCCTCATTAAAACCCGCCTCTGCGCCGCCAAGGGCGGCCGCTTCGTAACGCATGGCTACCTCGATACTGCCGTTTTCGCGATCCACCTTGCGGTTGGTCATTTTCGGTACAAGGTCCCACTGCTCTGGCGTATTGTTCAGTCGGATGGCTCCCCCCTGTACAGTACGCACACCATGATGAATGATTTCAATTCCTGAATTCTTCTCGTCGTTGAAACCGCCGTTAAAACTGTTGCTGAATACCAGCACATTCACTCCCTGACGCTCGAAATACTCCAGTTCATTTAACTGTAAGTCTTGAGCCCAACCAACGGATGCCGTCGCCAACAGCATCGTGAGTAGTAATAGTCTATTCTTCATTTTCCTTTCAATTATGTACATAATTTTCTTTTTGACTACTTTTTATACTAAAAGTCAATTCGCGTGCCTTATTATTAATGAACTTTAACGATTCAAAAGGGTGCCACATCTCCCGACGTAGCACCCTTAGGGTTGCCAAACAATTGCCTGGACAACTTATCTAACTAATTAACCTAAATGTAGGTCTATCCATAATAATTCTGTTTACTTTGTTATCATTCCATTTTTAATTTTCTCAATCAAGGATGTTCTTGAGATCAAAGACTAGATTGTATATATATGGGACAAAGGTAGTAATTCTGAATGAGTTGAACAATACGTGAGTATTAAAAACATGACACAACGCGTTGCGTAGAAATGTTAATCAATACGACCTCTTATTTCGTATTTTTATCTCACCTTTGTTTC
>Ga0265298_10011372_pt1 | contig 10432 bp, 8 predicted proteins | sample AusTroGonzalo_MG_3_FD_193486 | JGI IMG/M metagenome (GOLD analysis project Ga0265298, IMG submission 193486) | Bovine rumen microbial communities from tropical cattle in Woodstock, Queensland, Australia - Gonzalo_01 | ecosystem: Host-associated > Mammals > Digestive system > Stomach > Rumen ... | reverse complement strand
GGCGAGCGTGAACAGGTCCAGCGATACTTTAGATTTTTGTACAAATTCTGTACCCGAGTGGATCCAAGCCATTGCGGCAAGCAATTCATCGGGGAGGTCTGCCGCACTGTTGGCTTTAGCGAGAATGAGCGCCAGCGGAATGTTCGAAATTGGAGTCTGGATGGCTCGCCTGCCGAGTTCCGTGATGTTTCCGTTCTGAAGCATGCCGAAGTTTTCGAGCATTGCTGTGGCGACCTTTTCGCGAGATTCCGGAATCGCGGTCGGCAATTTGATGGATTCTATCGCGCCACTTTGGAGCATGGCTTTTTGCAGAATCAGTTCCGAAGGCTCAATCTGGTTGACTTCTGGGACGATGCCTTGCGGCATGTGCTTTTCGGTGTCTTCCGTCCACAGGCGGATGGCGCAACCGTTCTGCGTACGGCCGCTACGGCCACTGCGTTGGATGGCGTTTTGCAGCGAGATGGGGAGGGTGCGTAATACGTTGAGCTTTTCGCTGTCGTCGTATTCGCTCACGCGTTCGATGCCGCTATCGACAACGCCTGTGACGTTCGGTACGGTAATGGAAGTTTCTGCAATGTTGGTCGTAAAGATGACGCGCGGACGTTCCGTTTCCTCGAAAATGCGGTCTTGCGTCTCGCGGTCTTGACCGCCGTAAAGTTCAAGGAACTCTGCGACATTGTCGCCAAGCGCCTCGCTTGCGGCGGTATGGCAACGGGCAATTTCTGCCTTACCCGGCAAGAATACGAGCGTAGTTTGCCAAATGTTATTGCGGTAAAGCGTTCGCAATGCACGCACGACTTCGTTTTCGAGTCCTTGGCCTGCGGCGATGTTTATCCCTGCGGCTGGCTTCTGGTGCAAAATTTGTACGGGATAAAGCGGATGCCCGAGTTGCAGGCATTTGACGTCGAGCGCTTTTTCAAGTTCGTCGCGGTTCAGAGCTGCCGACATCACCGCGATTCGCGGCATTTTCTCTCGTCTCTCTACTCTAAGAAATGCGAACAGCAAGTCCATATCCGCACGGCGTTCATGGTATTCGTCGAACACCACCCATTCGGCGTTCAGCTTGCCATGCAAGAGTTCCTGCAAAAAGTTTCCGTACGTCTGGAATAGAATGCGAGTCTCGTCAGACTTGCAACTGTCTTGCCTGAACTGGTAACCGACCGTCTTTCCGCACTGCTCGTTATGGAGTTTGGCGGAATACTGCGCGAGAGCAAGTGCCGCGATACGTCTTGGCTGTAAAACGACGATGCGCCCTTTAAAGTGCCTGCTCAAGAACCACGGGATGTACAAGGATTTACCGCTACCGGTCGGAGCTTCGATCAACAAGTTCCTTGACGTCTTCACGGCGTCGATGAGCTTTTGTTCTTCTTCGGCGATAGCTAAATCTTTGTATGTACGCATGCGGTCTGTTCTCTTAGGTTCTCTTTAAAAAAGGCGACCCCGGCACAGTGACCGGGGTGACAATGTAACAAGACTCTCTCGTCTCTAGTCTATGAGCGAAGCGTTCTTTCGTCTAATTATGCCTTCGGGTATCTCAGCTTTTCGCCAGTAGCTTCATCCATGTAAGGCGGCTTGCCTTCACGGAACTTCTGATTGATGACCAAGTTCTGGAGTCTTCTACGGATGCCAGCTTCGGTCTTGCAGAAGAAGAAGACAACTTTGTTCGTTCCCGGAACCTGGAAAACGGCAAGCTTGAACTTCTGCGAAACGGCACGACGGAAAAACTTGATGTCTTCTTTCTTGGGAATCACCTGATCGCTACCCGGCTTGATTTCGCAAATCATGTCGGCATCGGCAAGCAAAGCCTTGGACTTCTGCTGGAGTGCGAGGAAGTTTGGCTCGGTGCTCTTGCGGATGTTTTCCATGTTGAACGGGCTTCTTGCTTTTAAACCCTTCAGGGCGCCACGGATGGCAAAAAACAAAATAACGACCACGACCAGAATAATCAGGTACGGCCAATAGTTTGCAAAAAAGTCTAACATAATCACCTCTATTTGGTTTTCAAAATATAGCAATATTTAATGTTTTCGTCGAATTTGAAAAAACGGAAGATGAAACCTTTAGTATCTTTAAAGTGTGAAAAAACTTACACCAATATTACTGCTCTCTGGAATCGTTTCTATTGCGATTGCATCCCCGTCTTTTTCATATACCGCTGAGTCTTCTGAATGCGCCGAAGGCACTCCTATCGCTTCGATCGAAGTCAAAGGGATCGAACATACGCAGCCGCATGTTGTTATGCGAGAACTGCTCCACAAGGTGGGGGAGCGCTATTCTCAGGAAACATTTGAAAACGAAAAACGTCGCCTCCAGGATTTGGATCTCTTTACGGAAATTACCGTTTCTTGAGAACGTAACGATGAATCTATTGATGATATGCTAGGGGCAGGGGGTGAGCCGGCTCCAACACCGAGCTATGCGGAGTATGAAGTCGCTTCGCCCAACGAAGACTCGCTTTCGTCTTTCGTGGCTCAGTTGACGTCCAATACCGATGCGCTCTCGTCGCTTTTCTCGCAGCTTTCCTCGAATACGGATTCGCTTTCGTCGTTGGTTAAACGTCTTGCGGCAAATACGGACTCCCTTTCGACGGTCATTTCGTTGCTCTCGTCCAACACGGATTCGCTTTCGACTCTGATTTCCCGCCTTTCGTCGAATATCGGTGCGCTTTCTTCGTATGTCCCGCCACAGAAGGCCGAGTCCAATAACGGATCTCAAGGATCTGCAGGTACGGGATACCTCTCGTCAGCGCATTCCTTGAATGCCGTCAAGCTCGTTTATCACGTGAATGAAATCTTCCGTTGGATTCCGTCGCCCGCAGGTAAAAAGACGGATCGCGATGGATTTATGCTTGGGCTTGCTCTTGCAAATCTGAACATCCTTGGCGAAGACATCCGTGCCGAAGTGCAGTACCGCACGTCTATCGATCCGTTCTTCGACAATAACGAGTATGCTTTTTACGCTAGTTCCCCGTATCTGTTCGGGCTCCCGGTGGGTTGGAATTTTGAATTCTTGCGCACGGACAGCTGGGACGATATCCGCAGATTCCAGGATGCCAGTTGGCTTGTGAGTTTGGATGTAAGCTGGAGGCTGCTGCCGCACTTTGCCGTTCTTGGAAAGACGGCCTATCGTTACCTTGAAGGCGGTCCGGGCCACTTGCCGGAATTTGGCATTGGCTTTGCCGTGGATTACCGCGATAGCGAAATCGACACTCGTAAGGGAATTTACTTTGAAAGCGCCGTGTCGCACATGGGCTTCCGCGAAAAGAACGATGAAAGTTATACGGAATTCTTGGAGGATGCCCGTGCATATTATTCGTTCGGACCGTTTGTGACAAATGCAAACGCCTTGATCCGCTTGAGACCGGGCGATGTCAAGCTCTATGACTACTTCTATCATGGTGGTGCGAATACCTTCCGTGGTCATGAGTCGAATTCTTCGCGCTTGGGCGAACACGAAGCCCTTTTGAACTTGGAAGAACGTTTTGTATTGCTCGAACGCCGCCCGGCTTCGCTGTGGGGAATCAACTTCTTCTACGGCATCCAGTTAGTGGCGGGTCTTGATGGTAGTTTGCTCTGGAGCAAAGGTCATCCGAACTGGGAAAATTACGAAGGCGCTGTTTATGGCGGCATCCATCTTGTGATTCCGGCGCTTGATCGAATCCGTTTTGAAGTGGGCTACAGCCCCGATCACGGAGAGCCTGTGTTCCACATCGGTCTCTTCGAGAAGACGACTTCGGCACGTTGGCGTTCCCGCTAAAAACGTAAATAAATCCTTTACATTTTCTGAATAAATACTAAATTAGTACTCGCAGTTGTAACAAAATGATAATATGGCTCAGAGTGGGCTACGGAGATTAAATGGCTATTAATTATCTGGATCTTCCAATCGGACGTAAGTATCCTTATGAAGTGGATTGCGTCGTGGAAATCGGTAAAGACACGAACTTGAAGTATGAATACGACGAACGCTTGCATGTGTTCCGTCTGGACCGTTGCCTTTTGAGCTCCATGAGCTATCCTTGCACTTATGGCTTTATCCCGAGCACCAAGGCTGACGATGGCGATGCTTTGGATATGCTCATTTACAGCCCGGCTTCGATGATTACGGGAACCGTCTGCACATGCCGCGTGATTGGTGCGCTCGACATGACTGATGGTGGCAAGAAGGACTACAAGGTCCTGGGTGTTCCGGTGTTCAATCCGCGCCCGTTCCGTGATATTACGGATGTAGACCAGATGTTCCTCCGCATTACGAGAAACTTCTTCCAGAACTACAAGGAACTCGAGGGAAAGGACGTCCAGATCGGTGAATGGATGGATGCTGCTTTTGCCCGCGAAAAGGTGATTGCGGCGCACAAGGCCTACTTTCAAAACCAGGTGCAAGTGCCAGAATCCTGCTACCAGGAACCTGAACACGACGACAAAATTCCTCCAGAAGAGCTGATTTAACGGCCAAAGCTTTAGGTAAAAATTTTTTTGATATTTTTGCGACTTTGTTGGTTTTGATACAAGATATTTATATATTATCTTTTGTTGAAACAACCAAAGTAAAGTAGAGGTTCTATGAACAAGCTTATTCTACCAGTCGCTATGTCGCTGATGCTTTTTAGCACGTCAGCAATGGCATTGACGATTAATATCAATAAGAAAAAGGAAGAACCGGAACGTGTAGCTCCGCCTCCTCCGCCACCTCCTCCACCTCCGGTAAAGTGCATTTATTCTGAACCAAAGTGCGACCGTCATGACCGTATTCATGCAGAACGTTATGGAAACGATCAGCAGATGTATAGCCGTGGTCAGTGCATCCGTGGCGAAAAGGAACGCAATTACGACTTCTATTGCTCCAACGGTGACGTTTGGATGAAGATTGATTTCCGTCGTGACGAAGCCGACCGCATTGAATGCTTTGATCCGAACCGTGGCAAGTTCTTTGCGGCCCGTTCTATCAGGGAATGCGAAGACGTGAACCGTCATGCCCATGGTCCTGCCGTAAAGCGCCACCATCATCACGATCGCTAGTCGATTAAAAAATCTTGAATAGACCTCGAAGGGATTTCCTTTCGGGGTTTATTTTTTTTGTTTCTTCCTGTGAACAGAATTTGCAAGATTCATTGTTTTTCGATTTCTTTTTTCATGTAGTTTAGTGGTAAACATGAGGATTGGAAATGGATAACTTTAATTTTTATAGCCCTACAGAATTTGTATTTGGAAAAGACCGCGAAAACGAATGCGGTGAACTCGTAAAAAAGTATGGTGGCACCAAGGTGCTGATCCATTACGGTGGCGGCTCTGCCGTTCGTTCGGGACTGATCGACCGCGTAAAGGCTAGCCTGGATGCGGCAGGAATTGCTCACGTGGAACTCGGTGGCGTGAAGCCGAATCCGCGCGATACGCTTATTTACAAGGGCATCGAGATGGTGCGTGCTAACGGCGTCGACTTTATCTTGGCCGTGGGTGGCGGCTCTACGATCGATAGCTCCAAGGGTATTGCTGTGGGCGCCCTCTACGATGGCGACTTCTGGGATTTCTATGCGAAAAAGTTGCCGGTCACAAAGGCGCTCCCGATTGGCGTGGTGCAGACGATTTCTGCCGCAGGTTCCGAAGGCAGCGGCGATTCTGTCGTGACGAAAGAAGACGGAATGCTCAAACGCGATATTGGCGGTGACGTAATCCGCCCGAGATTTGCGGTGCAGAATCCTGCATTGCAGAGTACATTGCCTGCTTTCCAGACGGCTTGCGGCATTACCGATATCATGGCTCACGTTTTTGAACGCTACTTCACGAACACGCTTGAGGTTGAAACGACCGACCGTCTTTGCGAAGCGTTGCTCATTACGATGCTCAATGAAGGCCCGCGCGTCATGGCCGAGCCCGACAATTATCAGGCTCGTGCAAACATCATGTGGGCGGGAACGGTCGCTCACAATGGCCTTGTGGGTTGCGGTCGCAGTCAAGACTGGAACAGCCATGCGATTGAACATGAACTTTCTGGACTTTATGACTGCGCTCATGGTGCTGGCCTTGCCGTGATTATGCCGGCGTGGATGGAATACGTCGTCGATCATAACGTGATGCGTTTTGCGCAGATGGCGACCCGCGTTTTCGGTTGCGAAATGAATTTTGAAAACCCGAAGGCTACCGCTTTGGAAGGTATCAAGGCCTTCCGCCGATTCCTGCATTCGATTGGCATGCCCATCAACTTTGCAGAACTCGGCGCCAAGGAAGAAGACATCCCGAAGCTGGTCGAAAAGCTGAACCCGGGCGATGGCTGGGGATTTGTTCCCCTCAAGGCTAAGGACGTGACTGCCATTTATACGATTGCGGCTCACGCCACGCTTGATTAAGCGCTAAAAAGAACTCCCATCCAATCCCAAACCACCTTCCTATACGAGTGTAAAGGAAGGTGGTTTTCTGTTTTGAAAATCCTTTCTGAGAATATTACAAATAAAAAAACTTAAACAAATGAATGTTTAAGTTTTAGGAATAACATTTAAAAGCTTGATTTACTTTTCGATGCAGCGAACGGAGAAGGCGTTGTTCTCTTCGATGGCGCGTTCTGTATAACGTTCGTTGTAACCGCCAATCGTCACGAAGTTTGCAATGTAAGTCGTTTCTTCGGTGGCAGTCCAGAAGAAGGCGGACTTGTCCATGTCTTCGTAAGCGAAGTGCGTGTCGCTTTGGCCAGACGCGTTGAATGACGATTTGGTTTCTTCGCAGTAGGGGCTCCACATTTCATTTTTGCCGAAGCAGATTCTCTGGCCGGCCTGCTTGACTCTAAAGCCGTTCTTCTTGCTGGAGCCGAGGTACTTGCTCAAGAAATTCCAGTCTTTGCGGTCAGGGAGTCTCCAACCGGTGGGGCAAGCTTTCATGGCTGCTTTCCACGTATAGAGGCGTCCGTACTTGTGGCAGTTCGACTTGTCGTCGTTGTAGCAGTAGCTGCCTTTTGTAGTCTTGTAGGTGAGGTTCTCGGCGAACCAGTGGTGGTTTCCGATTTTCACAATCTTGTAGGTGTGGCCGTCACGCGGATCCTTGAACTTTTTCGCGGATGCCTTTTTGGAGGGAGCGGCGACCGTAAGGCATGCCGCCAGAAGCATAAATACTAAACCAATTCTCATGGCAAAAAATCTAGAAATTTTATGGTCGGGAAATTTTTTTTATTTTGTAAATTGTTGAGGATTAAAAGTTGCTAATTGAAGACGTCAAAAAATCAATTATAGATGCTGGTTTTCGCGATGGCGAAAAAATGCCTTCCGTGCGTAAAATGGCGGAACGGCTGAACCTTTCTGTGAATACGGTTCATAGGGCCTACAAGCTTTTGGCTCAAGAAAAAGTGGTCCAGCTCGTTCACGGCAAAGGGTGCTTCTGGGGCTCAGCTCCGTCGTTTGACGTGAAGCCTGAAGAGAGCGTGTATTCCGTTGTCGAGCGACTGTTCCAGAACGATTTGGAAAGCGGCGCTCTAAATGCATTCGATGAACTCCCGTCGTGCAAGGAACTTTCGAACCGCTATGATGTTTCTCCGTACATCGTGAAAAAGTTCCTGATGCAAAAAAGTGCGCAGGGAATTTTGCGTCATGTCGGTCATCGTTTTTTCTTTAGCGAAGAACGTTCTGTCGAGAAGTCGAACTTTGTGATGTTCATCCACCGTTCGGATGAATTCGGCCGTTTAAAGATCGAGTCGGAACGCGAGTCCGATGTGTTCCGCACGTTCGCGCAGATTGCGGCAGAACAGAAAATAGCCGTGAAGTTTATCGGTTATCATGAGGCGTCAAACCAGTTTTACTTGTCGAACGGGAGCAGCTATACCATCAGGAATGAATCGCATTGCCTGGGCGTCTTCCTCTCGACATGGCTTGTTGACGATGCGTCTAAACTATTTGCGCATTTTGCGACGTTCAAGAATCCGATTTCGGTCTGGTGGGAATATGCGCCGGACATGGTGCCGGTCAGCGCGCGTAACCGCAAAAAATGGGCGTTCTACAACGTTGCATTTGGTAAAGAAGCGGGTGTCATCGTCGGGCGTTACCTTAAGAACAAAGAAGTCGGAACGGTTCATTACCTTTCGCCGTACCATGCCAGTTTCTGGTCGAAGGCGAGATTGCAGGGCCTTATCGAAGCAGGGACGGATGTAGTGCCGCTCGTGGACGAGCGTTTTGCTTCGCCGTTTGACTTGATGGCCGCAGCTGACAATGCCGGTATTGATAGTCAGGTGTTTTTGGACAACATTCTTGAAGACTTGCTGAAAAATGCGACGCTGGATAAGTTTGTCTGTTCCAATGACTGGGTGGCCGCATCGCTGATTGACTTTTTCAGAGCGAAGAAAATGCCCACGCCGTATGTGGTGGGCTTTGACGATACCATCGAAAGTTATCGCTATGTGTTCGATTCGTTTGCCTTTAACGTCGGGACGATGGTGAAGGAAGCCATTTACCACATCGTTGCACCTACAATCTATGCAGAACAGCGGCGCCAAATGCAGACGCCGCTGGGTAGAGTTGTCGAAAAACAGTAAGTGATATTGAATGTCACCCTGAGGGCAAATGCCCGAAGGGTCCAGTGAAGTCATGATGTTGCAATTGATTACACCGCAAACTTGCCGGAGCAGGCGAGGAGTCCCAACATATAGAGGAGTCCGTCGTAGTAGCGCCAGGTTCCTGTCGGAACTTCCATGTTCCACAAGTCTTCGGCGAACGGCTTGATCAGCGGATCGCCTTCCGGGAGGGCGATGGTTGCAGCGGCGTTCATCGCAATGAGGCCGCCCGTGGCAAGTCTTGCCTCGCGCGGGAACGCGCTCCCGTCGACACGCATGTCGGCGAGGTACGGGCGTCGTCCGTTGAGGTAGCTCAAAAGCTTGCGGATAGATGCGACTTCCCATTCGTGGACTTCGGGCTTTGCATTCTTGTCCTTGAGCGTGGCGGCGTCAAGACCCATGTTCCAGACAACGCGCCAGGCGTCACCGCAGAAGCAGTCGCTGACCGGGTGCCACGGCGTCAATTTCGGCGTACCGTCGAATTCGCTATAGTCTGCCGAAAGTCCAGTTTCCGGATGCACCGCTTTTTTCAGATAAGCGATGCTGTTGTCGGCGATCTTGTCCCAAATCTTGTCGCCGCTAGCTTCGCCGTACATTCTGTAGAATGCGACCGTGTTGTAGCTCGGGTCTGTAAAATCGTTCCCTTCCATCGGCGAGAAACGTACGAGGCCGACGTTAGCATCCATCATCGTGTAGACCTTGCCGGCCTGCGGCTTGTGGGCCATGTCGTTGATGAGTTCGATGGCCTCGCGCTTGTATTCGTCGCACTTGAACTGCTTGGCGGCGTAAAGGAGCGCTGCGGCAAAGTATTCTTCGCCATCGGGAGCCGGACCCGGGTCCATCATCGTAAAGTCGGTCGTCGAAACTTGCCAGGAATAATAACCCTTGAGGTCGCCTTCGGTGTTCTTCATGTGCGTCTTGGCGAACTTCCAGAGTTTATCGAAAAGGTCTTTCTTGTGCAAAAGGGCGGCTACCGTCATGCCGTAGCTCATGCCTTCGGAGCGGATATCGCTGTGACCGATATCGACGATGTAGGCCATGTCGTTGCCCTTGTCAAAGCAAATGCGTTCGTTGTCGTGATCGCCTTCGAAAAGCTGGGCGAAGGACTTGTTGAGTTTTGCCTCGATTTCGGCGTGAGTCTTACCAATTTCTTTGAATATGTTTCTCATGACATGTAAAATAGAAATGTATTTAAATGTGGTGTAATACACCTTGTATAATTTTTAAATTCTGTAGTAAGTGTTCTTTTGGGCGGGAGGGGCCCCAGCTCGGAGTTGACGCCTACGGCGTCCGCCGCTACGGTTCGGTCATACAGGTCTGCGAGCAGCCCTGTGCGACACTCACCTTGCAGGCTTTTGCGAAGACTAATATCCTTGGCCGACGCTTTTAAAAAAAGAGAAAACGCCCGCATTTCTGCGAGCGTCTTTAAAAGCTTGAACCTTGTCGGCCCTAAGCGGTTTACTACCTGGAGTAGTATTCCACGACGAGCTGTTCTTCGAGCTTGACCGGGATCTGGTCGCGGAGCGGGAGCTTCACGAGAGTACCCTGCATCTTCGGAAGATCGACAGACAAGTATTCCGGAGCCTGACCAGCAGCCAAGATAGCTTCCTTGATCTGTGCGTGTTCCTTAGACTGTTCACGAACAGCGATCACGTCGCCAGCCTTGATGAGGCGGCTCGGGGAGAAGCTACGAACACCGTTCACAGTGAAGTGACCGTGTGCAACGTACTGACGGGCAGCGAAGATTGTACGAGCAAAACCCATGCGGAAGACGACGGCGTCAAGACGGGTTTCGAGCAAGATCATCAGGTTATCACCTGCAGAACCTTCACGACGGTTAGCTTCCTTGTATGCCTTGGCAAGCTGAGCTTCGGAAATGTTGTAGGTGAAACGAAGACGCTGCTTT
>Ga0265298_10011371_pt1 | contig 10432 bp, 9 predicted proteins | sample AusTroGonzalo_MG_3_FD_193486 | JGI IMG/M metagenome (GOLD analysis project Ga0265298, IMG submission 193486) | Bovine rumen microbial communities from tropical cattle in Woodstock, Queensland, Australia - Gonzalo_01 | ecosystem: Host-associated > Mammals > Digestive system > Stomach > Rumen ... | reverse complement strand
TGGAGGCACTCATGGATGTCACCCTTGGAATCGCTGCCTGTAGTGTATCGGAAAGCAAATGTAACAGCGGGAAATGCACACCAGTAACCGTGATTGTTCAATAGCCATTGACATTATATTTTTTGAAATTGTCGACCATCGGAAAAACTTGTGATTGGTGAGGAATACAGCAGATGGATCAAATTGTGGAATGGGCAAAAGAACTGCAAAGCCTTGCTCAGGCAGGCCTCTATTATGGACATGATATATATGACAAAGAACGCTATCAGCGCATCCGGGAAATATCAGCAGAGATGATGTTGCTTAGAGCGGATGTTCCTGCTGAAAAGATTTCAGGTCTGTTCTGTGGAGATACAGGCTATCAGACGCCGAAGGTTGACACCAGGGCAGCGATTATTCAGGATGGAAAAATCCTGCTTGTATGCGAAAAGGGGAAATGGTCCGTTCCCGGAGGGTGGTGTGAGTTCAATATGTCTCCTGCGGATAATGCTGTCAAGGAGACCAAGGAAGAGGCCGGATTGGATGTGGCTATAAGCAAGATTATCGCGGTGCAGGATAGAGATAAACACAATCTTCCGCCGTATGCCTATGGAGTTGTCAAAATATTCTATCTGTGCGAAGTACTGGGAGGCAGTTTTTCAGACAATACTGAAACATCTGAGAGCAGATACTTTTCGTTCGAGGAACTTCCGCCGTTAGCTGAAGAAAAGTGCAGCAAAGAACAAATCCGCATGTGTTTTGACGCTTATCAGTCAAAAAACTGGATCGTTCAGTTCGATTGACAAGAATTCCAGTTTGTCGGGGTACCTGTTGGCAAGAAAACTCGGAAGATATACGGGCCAACCCACTAAGCTTTCTTCTTCAATATCAGAACCTGCACATACAGATCTTTTGTGATCTTCTCCACCTGAAATCTGCTGCCGGAAAAATCGGCAGCATTTTTCTTTGTCGTAAAAAATCCGGCATCCTTAAAACAGTTGTTGAAGAATGCCCGGACAATCCAGGGAAATCTTGGGTCACAGATGTACAGTTTGCCATTGGGCTTCAGTACCCGCAGGGCTTCCTTCCGGAATTGCTCCTGATCTGAAAAATGATGATAAGCCATGCAGGCCATGATCACATCCATAGAATTGTCTTCATATGGAAGCGTTTCGCAATTTCCTTCAGTAAAGACAAAGTCCGGATTTTTCTTCCTGGCCACTTCCAGCATCTGGGGACTTATATCCAGTCCGTACCCTTTGATCTCCGTCTTTGAGGAAATGAATTTCAGGATGGTCCCCGTACCGCACCCGACATCCAGAATGGTATTTCCCGGGTGAACCTCCAGTTCTTTGATCAGATCTTCATAAAATCTGGCGCTTTTTGTGCCCCGCCATCCGGCATCGTAGGATTCTGCATATTGATCGAACTTCATGGTATTACTCTCCTTTACAGTCTCTGTTGATCAGCCAGGCTCCAAGGATCATGATACCCAAAGCGATAAAGAATATGACTCCTGGTATCTCCCTGAAAACAATCAGTGAAAGCAGTGCGCCGATGAATGGTGCAACTGCGTAATAGGCGCTGGTTTTTGCCGCACCGAGATCCCGTTGGGCAAACACATAGAAATAAATGCTCAATCCGTAAGCCACAAAGCCAAGCAGCAGGATCAGCAGGATATCCCTTAATCCCGGGAAGGATTCTCCAACCGCAAGTCCAAGGATAATTGAACCGGCTCCGGAGCATAATCCTTTCACGATTACGATCTCCAGAGGGTCACTGCGGGACAGCATCCGGGTACAGTTGTTTTCCAGGCCCCAGAAGGTTGCTGCAAGCAGGACGAACAGTGAACCTGCAGAAAACCGGAAGACTCCAGCATCCTCAATGGTCAGGAGCGCACTGGAAAGGGTGATCAGAAAGATCGCAATCCAGAGTCGTCTGCTGATCTTTTCCCGGAAAAACAGCATCGCAATCAGGGAAGTGGCAACGATCTCAAAGTTGTTCAGCAGGGATGCATTGGCAGCGGTCGTCTGCTTCAGGCCGATCATTAGAAGGATCGGAGCCGCGATATCCAGTACGATCATTCCCACCGTGTACGGAAGATCCTTTCTGGCCAGTCGTTTTTCCCTGTTCGCTTGATTAGTCCTGCTTCGAATCAGACCAAGGCCCCCCATGCCGATGCCTGCCCCGAGATACAGAAAGCCTGCCATCATGGTGGGCGGAACATTCTGCAGGAGCAGTTTTGAGACCGGGGCGTTCAAAGCATAAAGCGCCGCAGCAAGGATGGCAAAGAATACTGCCTTTTTTATATGCTTCATTTCAGGAATTGGGCGATGGCGTCGTTGAACCGATCCAACGCTTCATGATCCCCGTTCTCCACAGCATCCGCGATGCAGTGCTCCATATGGTCAGCGAGGATAATTCTGCCGACATTGTTGATGGCGGACCGAACTGCAGCCAGCTGGATCAGGACATCCCCGCAGTCCCGGCCTTCTTCCACCATTTTTTTTATGGATTCCAGATGTCCGGTTGCTCGGGAAAGACGATTGATAACATTTTTCGTTTCAGTATGATGATGAACATGGCTCATAATAAAACCTCCACATCCCCCCTGGGGGGATATGGGAAGCATAACACAATGTATTTGAAAATGCAACCAGATTACCAGGGTCATTGTTAAACTTACTCCGAAAAATCGGAAGTTATATAAACTAAGTCATCATGCTGATCTTCTATATGAATCAGAAGCGTTATGCATATCCTGTAGAGAATACCATCGAATTTGTCAGTCGTGCGAAAACGATTGAGCCGTGTGAAAAAACAGTCCATCATTATTGTCAGTCGATAGGTAGGCAACTGAGCCGTAGTACCGGTACAACAGTAGAGAATGGCCACATGAAGACACCTTTCGCCTCATTTGAAGACAAACGTCCAAAAACAAAAAAAACTCGGAATCACCCGTAAAATAAGGCTTTCCGGTGGTTTGAAGACAATCATAAAGGGTTCGACACTTTGTACAATGTGCGGAGATGTGTAAATATCCATGCCAAAATGAACACGGCAAAATGCCAGAAAACCCTTATGCCGCCTATGTTTTCGGCTATCTCGACATTATGTACTAAGGGGGGTGTTCATTTTGGTGAACACCCCTTATTTTTCCATCCTACTGGTCACTGCTATCGAAAAATGGCTGATGAAACCGGTGTTCATTTTTGACTTCAATTAAGGACTTCAAACAGTCCCGTTAGGTGTGAACGGTATGATGTCGTAGATGTGAACAGCTGGACTGTCCGTAGGTGTGAACGGTGGGCTTCACGTCGATGTGAACGGTTTGTTGTTCCGAGGAATCACGATGGCTGGTATCTCCAGACAGAATAACCGAGTGGCTTGTCCGATTGGCAGATCCGGAGAAGCTGTTAATCAGCTGCATTGAATCGTCGTCCGGTATCATGGAACGTACTATATACCAAATATCTGCGTACTTGATATTCAGAACAAACATGGTACAATAATGATACCTAGACAGGCCGGGCGCCCATAGGCATTCCGCCCGGAGGAGGTGAGAGGATGGAACTGTCAGAGCTGACTGCCTATGCGAGAGAAGTCTATCAGATCGAGGAACAGCACAAGTGGGACGGCTTCCCCGGCTTTTCCGTTCTCTCTCATCCACGGACCGGGAAGTGGGTGGCGCTGCTTATGCGGCAGTGGGATACGGAGTCCGGCGAGGAGATCCAGCGCTGCGACTTGAAGTGCGGGATGCAGACGCTGGCCGAATGCCGCCTGCCTTGGCTGGCACCGTCGATCCGGATGAAGGGGCCGAAGTGGATCAGCGTGGCCTTCACAGACGAAACGGACCCGGAGCTGGTTTTCCGGCTGTTCGACCGGGCTATGATCACCGGCGATGAACAGGGCTTCACCATGGTGCTGGAGCAGCCGCCCCAGCCGGAAATCCGGATCCACCGGGATACACCGCTGCCCCTTCCGACGGGACCTGTGCGGGAGCCGGAGGCGCTGCCGGAACGCCTCCGGGAGATGAAGCACCTGTACGAATACGGCAGCAATTCCGTGGAGGCCAGAGCCGCCAACTTCCTCCGGCAGGGACGCTTCATGGCGGACTATGAGGATGACGCAAGCTGGGCAGGCATGAACTTTGCCTGTTATTTTCCCACCTACCATGATCTGACGACCCGCCAGCTGCGCGGCTACTTCGCCTGGCGTACCCATGTGCGGAAGGGGGATTTTCAGCCCATCGCGATCTCCGCGGCGTATATCTACCTGTATGAGCTGCTGAATCTCATCGGAGCGGCCTCGCCGGAGGACGCGCTGCAAAAGCTGAAGGCTTTCGAGACGGGCTACCTGGATGCCGGCTATGGCGATGCGGTGATGCGGGCGAATCTGCGGCGGTGGATGACGGAGCTGATCATTGTTCATGCGCTGCCGGAGAACATAGCGCAGCATTTTGCCGATCCAGTCTTGCTGGCGCGCGATCAGGCGCTGACGGTGCTGAAGACGCCGGAAGAGCATTCGGACGAGGAGGTTTTCTCCGCGCTCTGCTTCTTTGATGGGAAACGGTTGGCGCAGTCCCCTGTATGCAGGAAGTCGGCGGAAAGAGGCGCGCGTCTTTTCAGCCGGGTGTGGCGGCGATCCCTGCGACAAAGCCGGGAGAACGGCGGGGATGTATTCGCACGATGCTTCGGAGAACAGACTGCGAGCGCCTGGTATCCATTTGCCAATGCTGTGTACTGCTGGGAGAAGCAGCCTGCGGACGGCAGCTATCAGCTGGACGCATGCCGGAGCTATCGCTGCCGGGATGGCGCTTGGGAGATGCTGTCCTGGGAAAGTCTGTCATTTGACCGGCAGTTTTTTCACGGTCTTCTCCGCCAGACAGACCTGCTGCTGCGCCGTTATCTGAAAACCGGCAATTACCTGAAGGAGAAGCCGGTGGACGCGTGGATCGCTCCCTGCGTCCGCTTTGCCATCGAGGCAGAGGAGAGAGAAGCGGCGGAGGCAGCCAGGCCCAGGGTGGTTCTGGACCTGTCCGGGCTGGAACAAATCCGCCGGGATGCTCTTATCACCCGGGACAGCCTGCTGACCGACGAGGAGCGGGCGGAGGCAGAGACAGCCGCTCCGGCGCAGACGGCGGCTCCCGAGCAGAGCGCACCGCCGGAGTTGCCGCTGGATAACATCCAGCTGGAGATCCTGCGGGCGCTGCTGGACGGAAAGCCGGCAGCCGGCATCATCCGAGCGCATCACCTGATGCCAGCCATGACCGCGGACATGATCAACGAAGCGATGTTTGACGAAATCGGCGACACCATCGTCGCCTGCGATAACGATACCCTGTCCCTGGTGGAGGACTACCGGGAGGATCTGACCTGGCTGCTTGGAGGAGACCATTCATGACAAATCCGCAAAAAGTACCGAAACGGATCGCGCAGACCGTGCTGAATTCCCTGAAGGGCGGCGTAGTGCCGCGCATCGGCCTGCCCTATATTACGGTTGGCAGAAAGAACGAGATCGAAGCCCTGCTGCGGGACGTGGACATCATCGCCGAGGGCGGCGCGTCCTTCCGCTTCATCGTGGGACGCTACGGCAGCGGCAAAAGCTTTCTGCTCCAGACCATCCGCAACTATGTGATGGAGCGGGGCTTCATCGTGGCGGACGCTGATCTTTCTCCCGAACGCCGCCTTCAGGGCACCCGCGGCCAGGGCCTGGCCACCTACCGGGAGCTGATCGGCAACCTTTCCACCAAAACAAAGCCGGAGGGCGGCGCGCTGTCGCTGGTGCTGGACCGATGGATCAGCGCTGTGCAGAGCGAAACCATGCAGGAGACGGGGCTTTCGGCGAACGATCCGGCCCTGGCAGAAGCCACGGATCGGAAGATCTTCGCGGTCACCGCCTCCATCAGCGAGCTGGTGCACGGCTTTGAGTTCGGAAGGCTGCTCTCCGCCTATTACCGTGCCTATGTGAACGGCGACGACGACATGAAAGGCAGGGTACTTCGCTGGTTCCGGGGTGAATACACCCTGAAGAGCGAGGCCAGGGAGGCCCTGGGCGTGCAGATGATCATCACGGACGACGACTGGTACGATTATCTGAAGCTCTTTGCTGCCTTCTTCCGGCTGGCGGGCTACCAGGGCATGATGATCATGGTGGACGAGCTGGTGAACCTCTACAAGATCCCCAACAGCGTCACCCGGCAGTACAACTATGAGAAGCTGCTGACCATGTACAACGACACCCTTCAGGGCAAGGCGAAGTATCTGGGAATCCTTATGGGCGCGACGCCCCAGGCCCTGGAGGACAAGCGCCGGGGCATCTACAGCTATGAGGCCCTGCGCTCCCGCCTGGCGGAGGGGCGCTTCTCCAGGCCCGGCGCGCGGGATCTGCTGGCCCCGGTGATCCGCCTGGACCCGCTGACGGCGGAGGAAATGCTGGTGCTGTGCGAAAAGCTGGCGGACATGCACGCAGGGCTCTACGGCTATGGCCGGAAGCTCGGCACCGATGATCTGGCCGCGTTCATCCAGACGGAATACAGCCGGATCGGCGCGGATGAGCACATCACGCCCCGGGAGGTCATCCGGGATTTCATTGAACTGCTGGATCTTCTCTACCAGCACCCGGAGCAGACCCTCACCGGGCTGCTTCAGTCGGAGGACTTTGCTTTCGCGAAATCGGAGGCCGTTTCCGATCAAACGGAAGCCGGCTATGCGGAGTTTACGCTATGAATGTGTTTGAACGCTATGCGCCGTTTATTCAGGATTATATCTACCGCTCTGGCTGGCAGAGCCTGCGGGCTGTGCAGAACGCCGCGGGCGAGGCTACCTTCGGCACGGAGGACAACGTGCTGCTGACGGCCTCCACTGCCTCCGGCAAGACGGAAGCGGCCTTCTTTCCCATCCTGACGCTGCTGGAGGAGAACCCATCCAACTCAGTAGGGGTGCTGTACATCGCCCCGCTGAAGGCGCTGATCAACGACCAGTTCGGGCGGCTGAACGAGTTGTGCGAGGAGGCGGGCATTCCCGTCACCCGCTGGCACGGGGACGCGGCGGCCTCGAAAAAGCAGAAGCTGCTGAAGCATCCCGCCGGCATCCTGCAGATCACGCCGGAATCCCTGGAGGCGCTGCTGATCAACAAGCATATGGAGATCCCGTCACTCTTCGGCGACCTGCGCTTTATCGTCATCGATGAGATCCATTCCCTGCTGCGGGCAGACCGGGGACTGCAGACCTTCTGCCTGATCGAGCGCCTGTGCCGTCTCGCGGGCTGCGCGCCCCGGCGGATCGGCCTTTCCGCCACCATCGGCAACCCGGAGGACGCAGGCAGGCTTCTGGCAGCCGGCAGCGGGAAAGAAACGATCATCCCGCGGTTCGACGGCGGCCGGGAGGTTTGGCGGCTGAGCATGGAGCACTTCTACAACACCCCGCCTCAGGCGGACGAGGGAAAGGCAGTGCCGGAGCACACGCCGCCCCGGGAGGTGCCTTCCGATCACGCGCCGGAGACCGCCGACCCGGGCGTCGGTTACATCTTCGAGCACACGAAGGGCCGGAAGTGCCTGGTCTTCACCAACTCTCGGGAGGAGTGCGAATCGGTCTGCCAGTTGCTGCGGCAGTACTGTGAGGCGAACCGCGAGCCGGATCGCTTCCTGATCCACCACGGCAACCTCTCCGCCTCCTACCGGGAGAGCGCCGAGGAGGAAATGAAGGACGACGAGAGCTTGATGTCCGTCTGCGCCACGGCCACCCTGGAGCTGGGCATCGACATCGGCCGGCTGGAGCGGGCCTTCCAGATCGACGCGCCTTTCACGGTGTCCGGCTTCTTGCAGCGCATGGGTCGCACCGGCCGCCGGGGCGACCCCTCCGAGATGTGGTTCGTCATGAGGGAGGATCACCAGGAGGCCAGAGCCATGCTGCCGGAAAGCATCCCCTGGTATCTGCTCCAGGGCATTGCGCTGGTGCAGCTCTACGCGGAGGAGCGCTTCGTGGAGCCGCCGCGCATGGACCGCCTGCCCTACAGCCTGCTCTATCACCAGACCATGAGCACCCTGGCATCCTGCGGGGAGATGACGCCGGCGGAGCTGGCCTCCCGTGTGCTGACCCTGAGCTGCTTTCACCGCATCGCCCCGGAGGACTACCGGCTGCTGCTGCGCCACCTGATCGAGACCGATCACATCAGCCGCACGGAAAACGGCGGGCTGATTCTGGGTCTCGCCGGGGAACGGATCGTGAACAGCTACAAGTTCTACGCGGTGTTTCAGGAGAACATCGAGTACACCGTCCGTTCCGGCCCGGAGCAGCTGGGCACCATCGTCAAGCCCCCGCCCGTGGGCGACAAGATCGCCATCGCCGGCCGTGTCTGGGCGGTGGACGAGGTGGATCACAAGCGGCGGGAGGTGTACTGCACGCTGGTGAAGGGCAACATCCCGGCCTTCTTCGGGCTGGTAGCCGGAGATATACACACCCGGATCCTGGAGCGGATGCGGGCGGTGCTGGCGGAAGATATGCAGTATCCCTACCTGATGCCCCACGCCGTCTGCCGCCTGGGAGAGGCCCGGGAGACGGCCCGAAACGCGGGCATGCTGCAAAGTCCGCTGATCCATCTGGGCGGCAAAATGTGGGCGCTCCTTCCCTGGCTGGGCAGCTACGCCTTCCTGGCGCTGGAGCGTTTTCTGAAGCTGCGCTGCGCAAGACGCCTGGGCCTCAGGGGGCTGAACGCCCGGCGGCCCTACTACATCCAGTTCACCATGGACGCGGATGAGAAGACCTTCTACGATGTGACCCGGGAGGAAGCCGCGAAGGAGTTTGATCCGCTGGAGCTGGTGTATCCCAAAGAGATCCCGGTCTTCGAGAAGTATGACGAATATGTGCCGCCGGAACTGGTGCGGAAGGGCTTTGCGTACGGGGTGCTGGATGTGGACGGCATGAAGCGGCGGGTTCTTTCCTGGAAAAAAGTCGGAGGTGACCGGAATGACCAATGAGCCGAAGCGCTATATGACCTATGAAGAATATCTGGTGAAGATCCGGCAGGGCATTGTCACGAAGGACGGTAACTGCCCGGTGACGCCCCTTCTGCTGATGCTGCAGGGGCGGTGGAAATCCCAGCTCATGTATGAGCTGTGCATGTATGACACCGTCCGCTTCGGCCAGCTGAAGAAGGATCTGCCCGGCATCACCAACACGATGCTGACCAAGGCCCTGCGGGAGTTGGAGGAGGACGGGCTGATCAGCCGCGAGCAGTTCAACGAGATCCCGCCCCATGTAGAGTATTCTCTGACGCAGATGGGCCGGGACCTGCTGCCGGTATTCTATGCCATCATGAACTGGGGCTTCCGGTACGAGGACAGGCTGTACGGCCGAAGCGATGAAAAGAGGCAAGAATCATGACCGTAAACGAGATCGAAGTCAAGGACATTCTGACGAAGACCAACCTGCCGGTGTCGGACTTTGCCGTCAACCCCTATGTGGGCTGCACCCACGCCTGCAAATACTGCTATGCCAGCTTCATGAAGCGCTTCACCAACCACCCGGAGCCCTGGGGCGAGTTCGTGGATGTGAAAAGCTGGCCCGCCATCGACAGGCCCGGCAGATACGCGGGCAAGGAGGCCTTCTTCTGCTCGGTGACAGACCCTTACCAGCCGCTGGAGCAGAAATACGGCCGCACCCGCGCCTTGCTGGAGCAGCTGCTGCCCACCGGGATCAGCATCAGCATTTCCACAAAATCCGACCTGATCCTCCGCGACCTGGACCTGATCCGGCAATTCCCCAGCGCCCACGTGTCCTGGTCCATCAATACGCTTGACGAGGGTTTCCGAAAAGAAATGGACCGGGCCGTGAGCATTGAGCGCAGGCTGGAGGCCATGCGACAGTTCTATGAGGCGGGCATCCAGTCCACCTGCTTCATCTCGCCCATCTTTCCGGGCATCACGGACGTAATCGCCATCATCGAGCGGGCGAAGCGTCAGTGCAACCTGGTCTGGCTGGAAAACCTGAACCTCCGCGGAGACTACAAAAAGCGCATCCTTGACTGGGTTCATGCGCACCATCCGGAGCTGGACGGCCTGTACCATGAGATCTACACGAAAAAGAGCCGCGAATACTGGACACGGCTGGATCAGAAAATCCGGGAATACACGGCCCGGGAGGGCATGCAGTATCTCCGGGACGACGACCAGCACCGGGCTCCCTTCGGCGAGCCGCCGGTGGTCTGCAATTATTTCTATCACGAGGAAGTCCGGAAATCCGCAAAAAAGCCAAAGGAGTAAGCCTTGCACGACATCTGGAACCCCTGGCACGGCTGCCGGAGGTGCAGCGAGGGCTGCGAAAACTGTTATATGTACTTCCTGGACGCGCAGCGTGGCCAGGACGGCGGCGTCATCTACCGCACGGGCACGGGTTTCCACTATCCGCTGTCACGGGATAAAAGCGGCGCCTACAAGGTGAAAAGCGGCGAGATG
>Ga0265298_10011370_pt1 | contig 10433 bp, 11 predicted proteins | sample AusTroGonzalo_MG_3_FD_193486 | JGI IMG/M metagenome (GOLD analysis project Ga0265298, IMG submission 193486) | Bovine rumen microbial communities from tropical cattle in Woodstock, Queensland, Australia - Gonzalo_01 | ecosystem: Host-associated > Mammals > Digestive system > Stomach > Rumen ... | reverse complement strand
GCAGCCGACCTACTACCGCGAACGACTCCACGAAGCCGCCACCGGCACCGACGACACGAAGCAGGAGGTGCTGACGAAGGACTTTAATATGTGGCAAGGCTCGACGGTGGTCGATTGGATCAAGGCCGAGCAAATCAGACCATTGCAACGGGACATGCGCATCGACGATTGCACCAAGGACAAAGGCTGGGTGATTTTTACGGGCTTGGACTTCAGCCAAGGCGACGACTTGCATACGGCGGCATACCTCGCAGCCCGAAAGCATCCGTCAGGCAGAGGCACCGAGTTCTTTGCCGACTACGACGCATGGGTGAAGGAATCGACCGCCGAGAAGTCGGCCATCCGTCCGCTGTACGAGCAGTGGGTGAAAGACGGGTGGTTGCACTACTCGCCGGGAGCCGTGTTCCAGTCGTCGCTGTTCGTCAACCGACTGGCCGAGCTGCTGGGCAAGGGCTGTCAGTTCATGTACTTCGGCTATGACAAGTACCAGTCGAAAGACCCGATTAACACCCTGAAGGCCTTCCTCCAGTCGAATATGGGCATCCAGAACCCAGACCCCTACGTGCAAGTGGTGAGCCAGCTGAACAGCGAGTTCAACGCCCCCACCGACGACCTCTACGCGGCCATGTTTGCCACCGTGCCGTTCATCTCGTACAGCGCGAGTCCCATGTGGCCCTTCTGCTTTGGCAATGCCGTCCTCGAAATCGACGGACGCGGCAACAAACGCCCCGTGAAGCGTGCGCAGACCGACTCATGCAAAATCGACCCCGTTCAGGCCATCATCATGGCGTTGGATTTGTACGAAAGGTATGAGGGGATGAATCATTAAAACTTTCCAATATTGAAAGAATTGACAAGAATTATTAAAACATGTACCCGAAAAAATAAAATAGGGTACATGTTTATTTTAATTTGTACCCAAAAAGTTAAATAAGGAACTATGAAGTATTTTATCGCTGGCGTTATTGTTAGCATCATCATCGGAATTTTGTTTTCATGCACTTCGACAAACAAGACACGGACGGTTGAGAGCATAGACGGAACGGCTTTCGATGTGATCGAGGTCGATAGTTGTGAATACCTGATAGCGTATGAAGGATATAAAGGATTCATGGCGCATAAGGGTAATTGTAAGTATTGCGAAAAACGAAAAAAGAAAGAATAAAACGAAAAGGAACTATGACAACAGAGGGAATGGCGGAGTACATCTGCGAATGTAGAGTGAAGGGCATCGGACGGAAGCTGAGCCAGGACATCGTGGCGCGGTTCGGGCGCAAGACGTTCTGGGTGATACTCAACGACTGGGTGGCATTGCTGGAGGTTGATGGCATTGGAAAGATTAGGGCCGAGAATCTTCACAACGTGTTTACGGCGAAGTTCGGTGATAAGGTAGAAGAACATCAGCGACGCGAGAATGAAAAGGAGCGTGAGCGGAGTATATTCTATAACAAAGTCGGGCTGTCAGGACGATTTAGACGACTCATTGAGGGAAAGTATGGTGAGCACCATGCCAAGGGAGTCATCGAGCGCAACCCATACCAACTTGCCGAGGACATCGACGGCATTGGCTTTCAGAAAGCTGACAAAGTTGCCGAGAAACTGGATTACAGCAAGGATGACCCAAGGCGCATCCGTGCTGGATTGAAATTCGCACTACAAACTCAGATGCAGATGGAAGGGCATTGTTGTATGCCTCGCGTGATGTTGGCAGCGAAGGCCGCTCATAAAGACGTTCTTGGCGTGGATATTGAACTGGTAAAGCCAGAGATTGACGCAGCTATAAGCGATGGTCTGTTGGTCGAAGATATGGAAGCCATCTATTTGCCAAAGTATTTGGAGGCAGAAAGATACGTGGCTGATGCCATTGCAATTATGCGGGTCAACCGCAGCATCCCGACAAATGCGGAGGTTATTGTCGATATGGCGCAACGTCAGACGGGCATCATCTACAACGCAGAACAGCGAGACGCGATACGCAAAGCGGTAGTGGAGGGCGTGCTGATCCTGACGGGCGGTCCTGGTACTGGTAAGACAACGACGCTGCGCGGTATGCTGGCGGCACTGACGTACTACGGCTACACCTACGAGCTGTGCGCCCCGACAGGACGGGCAGCGAAACGGATGTCAGAAATGACCCATCAGGAAGCGAAGACGATACACCGACTTCTGGAGTTTCAGAACGGCAAGTTTGTCCGAGACGAAGAAAGCCCACTGGCCGCTGATGTTATCATCTGCGATGAAGCGTCGATGGTGGACTTACTGCTGATGCAATCGCTACTGAAAGCCATGAAGCCGACGTCGAAGTTCATCATCATTGGTGACAACGACCAGTTGCCAAGCGTGGGGCCAGGTCGCGTGTTGGGTGATCTGATAGATAGCGGCAAAGTGCCGACGGTAAAACTGACGCAGATACACCGACAGGCCTATGGTTCACTGATTATTAAGAATGCGCATCGTATTATCAATGGCAATTTCCCATATCTTGACAACAGTGAGGATAGCGACTTCTTCTATGACCGTGTAGAAGACGATGAGGACATGTCAGCCGAAGAGAAGGCCGCGCATGAAATTATCAGTTTGGTGAAGACCCGTCTGCCAGGAAGGTACCCAGGCAAGGAGATTCAGGTACTTTGCCCAAACCGTAAAAATTCTACGGGATGCAACATGCTCAATGTCATCATGCAAGAGGCACTGAATCCCACAGGACCACAGACTGAGCACCACGGAGTGATTTACCGCAAGGGCGACCGCGTGATGCAAACGAAGAACAACTACCAGAAGAATGTCTTCAACGGTGACGTGGGTACGGTGATGGCGGCTGACGGTGAGTGTATTCATGTGAAGTTTGATGATAGTGAAGAATGGTTGAGGTATGAAGGCGACGAGTTGACTGAACTGGATTTGGCCTACGCCACGACAATCCATAAAAGTCAGGGCAGCGAGTATGACATCGTAGTGGTGGTGATGACGAAGAGCGCGGGTGTCATGCTGCAAAGGAATCTGCTCTATACGGCTGTGACGAGAGCCAAGGAGATGTGTCTGATAGTTGGCCAACGAGATGCAATCTATAACTGCATCAATATATGGCGACAAACTCCGAGGCAGACGAGATTGAAGGAAAGAATACAGTAAACCCACGACGTGTATTTGAATGATAATTATTGTTTTGCATAATGACGAGATGAGGGATTCGGAAGGTCTTTCATAGGGAACGGGCAAGCGGAAACGGGGTTACGCCAATGGCACCGAAACGAACTGCCCGTTTTTTATAATTGACAATGGATAATTGATAATTGACAAGATATGGAATATTCTAATATGAACTGGATTGACCCGCACGACGATTGGGACGATGATGAGTGTGTGAAGGCTGGGTGCTTGCACATCATGGGCATCGTACTGGCGATCATCGTCGGCATTCTGGCATGCTCAATTTTGGGCAGCTGTACAACTACGAAGTACGTGCCTGTCATCGAACACAAGATTGATACCGTGTGGCAAAACCACACGTCACACGACAGCATATACCTTCATGACAGCACCTACGTTTTTGTAAAAGGTGACACTCTCTACATGGAACGTTGGCATACGAAGTACGTGGAGAGAGAAAAGCATGACACCACGTACATCTCGAAGACCGACAGCATCCCAACTCCCTACCCCGTCGAGAAGCGCGTGGAGGTGGAGAAGCCGCTGTCGTGGTGGCAGGAACTCAGACTGCGCATTGCCAACATTGCGCTGGTGGTGCTGGGCGTGCTGGGGGCCGGCTGGATTTTGAAGAAGAAAAAGATTATATAAGACTTCACTTTTGCATAAATTGTTTTGCGTGTATTATTAGCACAGTTTTTGCCGTGAGGCAGCCAGCGAACCTGTGAAGGCAAGCGCGTTATCCCATACTGAAGAAAGGATTTTTAGTTAAATATGACTGAGCCCCTGATGTGCAAGCGTGCATGTCAGGGGCTTTTTTGTGTTGGTAAACCCAAGACGCAAAGATGGCGGATAGGTAAAAGAAAGAAACTATGGCAAAGGTACTTTGGCAGATCAATTTCAAATCGCTCAACGGCACGTCGTGTCGTGTGGATATATATGACCCTACGGTTCCTGAAGAGACTCCTATCAGTCCGATGGTATATACGGGTGCTGAGGACCCCTTTTATATCGAGGAGGACAACAGCGATGACCTGTTGAACGGTGTTGTCAGATATTCCACTGGCTACATCCGCATGATCGACAACGGCAATTCGTATTTGCAAGACATATACCCGTCAAGTGTTTTCGACCGTCCTGTCAAGGCGTACTACGGCAGTACACTCATCTTTAATGGTTACATCCAGGTGCAGGACTTTGTGAACGAACAAGTACCAACACCAAAGGTCATTGAATTGCCGGTGATCAGTCAGCTTGGACTTTTTGACCAACGAAATTTCCATTTACTGAATGGCCAGCCGCCAGCACTGAAAACGCTGAAGGAACTCCTGAATACAGCCCTTTCCGGAAGGTATAGTTATATCTATTTCCCGAACGACAACGGCACCGGCGGTTATGGCTACCCAAGCCCTATCGATATGGGAATGCAAATATTGTCGCTGGCGGTGTGTCCGTGGAATGAAGATTTCCATCACAGCATGCTTTATGGTAGTCTTTACAAAGTTATGAAACCCGAGTCATATATGTACCTTATAGAGTGCATTTGTAAGGCTTTTGGATGGATTTGCCACGAAACACCAGACGCACTTGTATTCTCATGTTTTGATTGGAGTGGTAGTTATGTATATTATCCTGTTGGGCATATAGGAGAGAGCGATTACCGCAATGTGTCGGACATTCCATCGAGTGCTTCTGATTTAACAGATTTCTTTACGGCTGCTGATGATGGCGCAAATGTGAAGACCATTCAACCAGATACCGGCATCGAGATAAGTTACGATGGTAGTCTTGGCACAGGCGACTTCAGCTACCAGCGTACACTATTCAATAGTGTAGAAAAACCTGATACAGATGAAACACGCGAGCAATACACATTCTGTAATTTGGCAGCCATCACAAGTCTGCATGAGATAGATAATGCAGGGTCGTTGAGCTTTAATGATCAAGGATTGATAAATTCTGGCGTAGGATGCGTGGCTTGGAATGGTAATGAGGGTCTGTTGATTAGCATAGGCAGTAACTGGGCGAACAATAGAAAACTTTTTACACTTCGCTTTTATACCAAAACATTGGGCAGGTTGACGTACAATGTAAAATACGACATCATGACGAGTCCTAATGGTCATCTGTACGAATTAGAGAGTGTTGACGAATTGAGGAATGTTACAGCCAACGAATATACCATCCAGGACAACTATGTTAGTATCATCTTTAGGTACAGATATGGTGGCTCATTCCCGTCCGCCCTTGCAGACAAATATCTGGTATTCATTCACAACGTTAGACTTGAATTGGATGACAATGGCGAGCCTTACGCGGAATATCAAATAACGCCATCAAGTTCGTCTGACTATATACCAGAACCAAGCGGTTCTGACATACCAGTCATTTCGTCGAGCATTACGATGCCACTCTCTCTCTATAGATTGAATGACAATTTGATAGGTACCAGCGTCAGGGCGTCGAAGCTGACCGAATATCCGTACCTATTCCAAAAGCGTCAGGAGTTGGTATCGAAATTCAAGGTGGTCAGCGCACCAACGGTACCGTATGCCAGGAAATTCAGTCATCTGAGCAAGAACTGGCGAATGATTGCACAGACGTTCCATCCTTGGAACGATGAGGTGACACTGACCATGCAATCAAGTCCAATATTGAACGATTAAATACAAAGAAAAATGATACTGAAAGGAAATGATTTAATCATATCGTCAGGTGACATAGCACTGGCAGCAGCGAAGAGTTGCACCATCGAGGTGGCAGGCGAGACCATAAAAGTGGCATCGCCAACGAGTGGCGACTGGGAGGACTCCATCCCTGGTCGCAAGTCGTGGAACATTTCGACCAGTCACCTGCTATACAGCAGCGACGGCTTTGATGGGCTTGTAGAGGCGCAGGCCATTGCCAACAATAACGGTGTTAGCTATTATGGTGCTTCAAGTATCAAAATAGGTAGCGCCACACGGCAATTTGAAGGCCGTGGATTGACGCTGTTTGAAATAAGTCAGTCACAGGGTGTATATAGCATCAGCCAGGGAACGACCTTTGATACCTATGCCGACGCATCAACCTACGAGGGTATCTGCAACCAGCTGATAACGGCTATTGGGGCTGCCACGTCTGACATGTTGGCACTGGTGTCATACGACGCTTTCGGACTGACAAGCGGCCTGCGCACAGCCATTGCCAACAATTTCAAGGTAGATATGAGTGGTGTGCCAACTGGCCGTTCTCGCGCTTCGATGATTGTTATCGGCAGCAAGGCCACTGGTGCAGCAGCAGGCATCATGCAATACCGGCCACCTGTAGGACTGGTTGGAGGTAACGTTCACACCAAGCTCTACCTAAAAGAAAACGCACCAGTACCCTATACAACGCTGAAGAATTTCCTTCTGAGCGTCAATGGCATATACAATCTGCGTGTACAGGTTGATGGATTCGGCAGCGACCTGCTCACAGGTACCGCTATTTGCAAGAACGCTAAGACGACCGGAACGCTTGGGAACTTGATGCAAGGTTCTTTTTCATTCCTTGGTAAGGGCGCATTATCATGATGTTTAACTCTAAAAATATAGATTATGAATAAGACAATTATTAAGAAACAGTTTATTGCATTTTTGATTATTGCAGCGTATATCCTTGGCTCAATCGGTGGCCTTGGAATGGTTCTCTGGTGCAAAGAATATGTGATTGCCGTCGGTTTGGCCGTCGTTGTGTGGCTGGCATTCCCGAAGGTAAAGGAGTATTACAAGGTTTTCATTGAGTAACGGTTATGGAATTTACACTTGATTCATTGATCGGTATCTTGGGTCTGCTGTTTGGCGGTGGCGCCCTGGGAGGAATTGCTACGTGGCGGTGGCAGCGGAAGAAGGCCAAGGCCGAGGCGCAGACCGCCGAGGTCAATATGGCAAAAGAGGTCCAGGACATCTACCAGCAGGCCCTGAAGGATAAGGAAGATGAGGTTATCGACAAGAACCGCATCATCGGAGAGCTGCGCGAGGATCGTGACCACTATCGAAAAGAGAACAATGAACTGCGCCAGCGTCAGGACCAGACCGATGCGAAGGTGCGTGAGCTGGCCGAGCAGGTGTATCGCAATGGCAGAATGGTGAAGGCTATGCGCCCTTTTCTGTGTTTCGACACCAAGTGCAAAAAGCGGCAGCGCGTGCCAGCATCGGAGTGCGAGGTAGCTGAAAGCGTTGTGAAGGACATAGAACCGATTGATCAAAAAGATATGTAATATGGAAATACAACTGAAGAAATCAAAGCGCACCATCCGCGAGATCATCGTGCATTGTGCGGCCACACCTGAAGGCAAGGCTTTTACCGTTGATGACATCAGACGTTGGCACCTTCAGCAAGGTTGGACGGACATCGGTTATCACTACGTCATCGGTCTTCATGGTGAGTTGTGGGAGGGCCGACCCGTTGACAAGGCCGGTGCCCATTGCACAAACCACAACCGCTTCAGCATTGGTGTCTGCTACGTGGGAGGCGTTGCCAAAGACGGAAAGACCGCCAAAGACACCCGCACCCTTCAGCAGAAAGCGAAGTTGCTGATGCTGTTGGAAGAATTAAGGAAACTATACCCCAACGCAAAAATATACGGGCATCGTGACTTTGCCCGCAAAGACTGCCCCAGCTTCGACGCGAGGTCGGAGTACAGTGGTCTATAAATAATGTGTGTTTCATAGTAATAGGTTTATTTGAGTAACGATTTTAGGTTTTTAGTTATTAGTTAGTAGATTTGAATTCGGTTGGGGCACAGCGGTGCCCCTTTTTTCTTTATTTCTTTGCGACAAAATCGCAAAGCACAGTACAGGAGTTTTACACAGTTGCCATTTGCAACGGTAAACCCACAACGCTTTTTCTCAGGAAAAGAAAAAGCAAATATCAATGAGCTATCAATCAGGCTTTAGACATGAAATCATCATTCCGCTGAACCGCAAAGCGGCAACGGTGGGAAAGTACGGCGTGGATTCTGGCGGCATCCAGTGGGAGGAAGGTACACCGCTTCACGCCAACGTGGACTACCAGCGCGGCAAGTCGGCCATGAATGCCGGTGCGTTGGATGCGTATGCGGTGAAGATCGTGCGCATGAATTGGACGGACAAGCTCAACGAGCGTAGCCGTGTGAAGTATGACGGCAAGGTGTACCAGATTTTGCCCGAAACGTTCAACGGGCACTATCGGGAGAATACGCTGCAATTCCTGATGCAGCTGGTGGTGAATGACAAGAACGGTAAGCCAGGGCCGCAGCCATCGTCGAGCGAGATATAAGAACGCTGTCGAAAACGCCAGCGTAGTGCATGGAGAAACAACTAAACCCAGATAAAGATGAAGAAAACAGTAGCAATCGTGCATTTTAACACGCCCGAACTGACGGAGGCTCTCATCAAGAGCATCCGCAAGCATGGCGGTGAGGAATATCAAGTGGTGATATTCGACAACTCGAACGAGCGGCCATTCACCAAGAAGATGAAGGGCGTGAAGGTCATCAACAACAGGAAAGGGCAGATTATCGACTTTGAGAAGGAGTTGGAGAAGTACCCTGAGCGCGACCGCAAGATTGGCTGCGCCAAGGGTTGCAACTTCGGCTCTGATGTTCACATGATGAGCGTACAGAAGTTGTGGGAACTGATACCTGAAGGCTTCATGCTGATGGATTCAGACGTGCTCATCAAGGCACCATTTGACTGGATGTTCATGGAAGACCAGTGCTGCTGCGGTTACATCTCCAACGTGACAGCGAAGCGTATTCCCCGACTGTTGCCGTTGCTCTGCTGGGTGAACGTGCCGATGTGCAAGGCTGGCGGTGCTACCTATTTCGACCCGAACCGTGCGTGGGCTCTCCACAAAGGAGAGGATAAGCGAAATTGGTGGGACACGGGCGCAGCATTCCTCGATGACATCAAGCGACTGAAGCCACAATGTCACGGTAAGGCCATCAGCCGTGAACAGATCAAGAGCATGATTGAGCACTACGGCGCAGGCTCGTGGCAGAAGAACGACTTGCAGGCACAGCAGGCGTGGCTCGAACAACATAAAGACTTGTGGGAATGAGATACACGGTATTGACATACATCTTCAACGGCTACGAGCGGGTGCATGAGGTCAAGGAGAAAGCCCCCGATGCTGACTATGTGCTGGTGACTGACGACCCGAACCTACGGAGCGAGACGTGGCGCGTCGTGTACGACCCGATGCCCAGGTACTCCGCATTCGCCAAGTGCTACACCGTGCGCTTCCACCCGTTCAACTATGCCGAAACAGACATCATCGTGAGAGTGGACGGCTCGATAGGCATCAACAAGTCGCTGAAGCCGATTGTTGATGAGTTTGAGCGCGGCAAGTATGCCCGTTGCCTGATGATCCATCCGCACCGCAACACCCTGCCAAGCGAGTATGACGTATGGGTGAAAACGCGCGGCTATCCACGCAGTCAGGCTGACAAGTGTATGGTGGCGTTGAAACGCATGGGCTACGACTTGGAGCAGAAGGGACTGTATCAAGGATGCTTCGAGATTCAGCGCGATTCGTTCAACAACAACGCCATCAATGATCTTGTGTTTGGGCTTCATTGTCTCCTGGGTACTGGAAGCATTGAACGCATAGACCAGACCATCACGTCGGCCATCATCAATCGCTTCTTCAGTGGACTGAAGGTGCTGCCAGTGAGCGAGGACATCATCACCGACGGCAACCTGATGACGTGGTACTACCACAACTCTGACAAGGCGATACCTCAGAAGACGGACTTGATTGCTCCGATTTTCGCTGGTAAACCCGTGACGTGTTTTCAACCGAATAGAAAAAGGAAATAAGATATGGACAATATTTTTGCAAATCTTTTCCGCTTCAAGCAGCGCGAGGCTTCGACCGACCACCCAGCCATCGGTGGCGGACGGGTGGGGGTGCCGGCATCGACGACGGACACGACGGACTATGCGAAGAAGCAGCTGGAGGGTCACGGCGGGTCGTTCGAGGAGAACATCGTGCCGGTGCAGTCGCCGCGCATGGCGTTGGCTATCTCGGCGGTGTACCGTGCCATCGAGCTGAGGGCGAAGACCATCGGGCAGATGCAGCTCCAGTATCAGCGGCTGGACCGCGAGGGCGGCAACTTCGTGATGGACGTGTCGAACTCTGACCGCTATCAGAGCCAGGGGACGAAAATCAACTACCTGCTGCAAGTGGAGCCTAACCCGATTACGACGGCGGCGACGCTGTGGGAGCAGGTGACCATCGACCGCCTACAGCGCGGCAATGGTTTTGTGTATATCGAGCGC
>Ga0265298_10011369_pt1 | contig 10434 bp, 6 predicted proteins | sample AusTroGonzalo_MG_3_FD_193486 | JGI IMG/M metagenome (GOLD analysis project Ga0265298, IMG submission 193486) | Bovine rumen microbial communities from tropical cattle in Woodstock, Queensland, Australia - Gonzalo_01 | ecosystem: Host-associated > Mammals > Digestive system > Stomach > Rumen ... | reverse complement strand
ACTTCGCAGCCGGCATGAGTGGCGGCGTGGCTTACGTCTATGACCCAGACCACACCTTCGACTACTTCTGCAACATGGATATGGTGGAGATAAACCTTGTGGAGGACACCGTCTCGCGCAAGGAATTGCTCGAACTCATCCGTCAGCATTACCTCCACACAGGCTCTGCCCTCGCAGGACGAATGCTCGACGACTGGCAGCGATACGTCGAGGACTTCATACAGGTTGTACCCATCGAGTACAAGCGTGTCTTGCAAGAAGAGCAGATGGCAAAGCTTTCACAGAAGATTGCAGAAGTGCAGAGAGACTATTAAATGTCAATGTTGAAAAATCCACACGTGAACTTGGACAAATCGACACATGGATTTGGGCATATCGACACGTGGATTTTGCCAACACGACAGCAGACAATTGTAAAATAATCATTAGAAGAATACAGAGATGGGAAATCCTAAAGCATTTCTGACAGTGCCTCGCAAGGAGGCTGGATATAGGCCTGTTCACGACCGCATACTTGATTTCGGCGAGGTGGAGCAGACTCTCAATACGCGCGACCGACAGGAGCAGGCCAGCCGCTGCATGGATTGTGGCGTGCCTTTCTGCCATTGGGCTTGTCCGTTGGGCAACAAAGACCCCGAATGGAATGACGCGCTCTATCATGGCGAGTGGGAGACTGCCTACAAGCTCTTGAAGAGAACCAACCCTTTCCCAGAGTTCACAGGCCGCATCTGCCCTGCTCTTTGCGAGAAGGCTTGCGTGCTCTATCATACGACAGGCGAGGCTGTCACCAACAGAGAGAACGAAGCAGCTATTGCCGAGCGAGCCTTCCTCGAAGGCTATGTGACTATAGAGCATCCTCAGCGTAATGGCCTTCGCGTAGCCGTTATTGGAAGTGGCCCTGCAGGTCTTGCAGCTGCCAATGCCCTTAACCTCATGGGCTATGAGGTGACGGTCTTTGAAAAGAACGAGGCAGCAGGTGGTCTTTTGCGCTATGGCATCCCGAACTTCAAGCTCAACAAGAAGATTATCGACCGAAGGATTGAGGTAATGGTGCAGGAAGGAATCGAGTTCCGCTACGGCTTTACCGTAACAATTGATAATGGACAATTGACAATTGACAATTGCTCTGCCCCTGATAATTATCCATCATCAATTATCAATTATCAATTTGATGCAATTGTGATTGCATCAGGCACGCCTGTCGCAAGGGATTTGAAAGTTCCTGGCCGCGAGTTGAAGGGCGTTCATCTTGCTCTTGAGCTGCTTTCCCAACAAAACCGCGTCCTTGCGGGCATGGAGTTCAGCAGGGAGGAGCGTATCACGGCAAAGGGCAAGGATGTCCTCGTCATCGGTGGTGGCGATACGGGAAGCGACTGTATCGGTACTGCCCATCGTCAAGGCTGCAAGAGTGTGACGCAGATTGAGATTATGCCCAAGCCGCCCGTCGGTCACAACCCCAATACCCCTTGGCCCAACTGGCCTGTTATCCTCAAGACAACAAGCAGTCACGAAGAGGGTTGCACCCGCCGCTGGAACATCAACACCCTTGAGTTCCTTGGCGAGAATGGCAAAGTTACGGGTGTCAAAGTGCAGGAGATAGATTGGAAGCCCAATCCAGAAGGCGGACGACCTTTAATGGTAGAGAAAGGCGAACCGGAAATCATCAAGGCCGACCTCGTCCTGCTTGCCATGGGCTTCCTCAAGCCCGAGCATCCTGAATATCCCGCTAACGTCTTTGTCTGCGGCGATGCTGCCAACGGTGCCTCGCTTGTCGTCCGCGCCATTGCCTCTGGCCTCCAAACGGCAGAGAAGGTTAATGCCTACCTGCAAGGCAAGTAATGATATAAAGCCAAAAAGCCAGCACAAGCGGATAGCCAATAGAAGGGGCTATCCGCTTGTGTTGTAAGAAGCTTTTTCTGTGCTAATTTATTTAACCCCAATCGGTCATTAGATGTTTTTCAAGTTATGATGTGAGTGGAAGCCAATACAGCAGAGTAACCGGAGGCAGTGTGCCGTAAAACCTCATAGAGCGTGTTACAAAACTTCACAGAGCGTGCTTACAAATTATTTTCAAGCTTTGAAAATCTATTTTCAAGGCTTGATAATATATTTTCAAAGCTTGATAATATATTTTCACGCCTTGGAAATAATTATATAACGAGCAAAGAAGACTTTTATGCTGTTTTGTCGGGAGGTTTATATCGTGTTTTATAGTTCTAATGAAGCTGTCAGTTTCATCACTTTCACGGGGCGGTCGCTGCCGAGCTGGAGGCGGCTGCAATAGTTGATTCCGCCTGTGTCGCGAAAGCCGCACTTCTCCATCACACGGCCCGAGGCAGGATTATCTACGAAGAAGTCGCTCCAAATGGTTCGGAAGCCTTTCTCGTTGAAGCAATAGTCAACCAAAAGCCGTAGCGCTTCGGTGCAGATGCCTCGGTTCCAATAAGGTTGCGCCACCCAATAGCCTGCTTCGACATCGTTCTCGCCAATGTTGATGTTGCTCTCGCTGCAAGTGTAGTAGCCGATGCAACCAATGACTTCGCCTGTCTCTTTTAGTTCGATGGCCCAGGTGTGGTCGTTGTTGAAGATGGTTCGAATAATCTCAAGGCTTTCCTCGATACTCTTATGCGGCGGCCAACCTGCACGAGGTCCTACTTCTGGGTCGCTTGCATATTTATATAATGTATCGGCGTCGCTCGCCCGCCAAGGACGCAGTAATATCCTTTCTGTTTCCATGATATTGACTTTGGTAACGCAAAGGTAAGATATCTTTTTCATTGTTGCAAGTTTCTTAGCCTTTGAATGTGTTCCAAAGAATGCCCCATTTGTGTCATTATGAAACCAAATGCCGGCAATTTTCTTGCTCTATGTCAAGAAAAACAATAAAGCACAAACATTCTGCATACAAAACATTGCAAGAAACAACAAAATGCCATACCTTTGCAGCAGATTCCTTACTAAACGTAAGCAAAGACAAAGAAAACGGACGCCAAATAGTAAATTGTTAAACTGTAAATGTATTAGGTTATGGCAAACGAATTGAGATTTCAGGTTGTCGGCGAGGCGTTCAAGAAGAAGCCTCTTGACGTAAAAGCACCAACGGAGAGACCTTGCGAATACTTCGGCAAGCACGTCTTCAACCGCGAGAAGATGTATAAGTACCTGCCAAAGGACGTCTATGAGAAGATGATTGACGTCATTGATAATGGCGCTCGGCTCGACAGAAAGGTGGCCGATGCTGTAGCTGCAGGCATGATGCAGTGGGCGAAGGAGAACGAGGTGACGCACTATACGCACTGGTTCCAACCCCTGACGGAAGGCACTGCCGAGAAGCACGACTCGTTCATCGAGCACGACGGCAAGGGCGGTATGATTGAGGAGTTCAGCGGCAAGCTGCTCGTCCAGCAAGAGCCTGATGCCTCGTCGTTCCCCTCGGGCGGCATTCGCAGCACCTTCGAGGCTCGCGGCTACTCGGCTTGGGATCCGACCTCGCCTGTCTTCATCATCGACGATACGCTCATCATCCCCACAGTATTCATCAGTTATAGCGGCGAGTCGCTCGACTACAAGGCTCCGCTCTTGAGGGCTTTGAAGGCTGTGAATGTGGCAGCTACAGAGGTCTGCCACTACTTCGACCCTGCCGTGAAGAAGGTGACGAGCAACCTCGGTTGGGAGCAGGAGTACTTCCTCGTCGACGAAGGACTCTATGCTGCTCGTCCCGATTTGCTGCTGACTGGTCGCACCCTGATGGGGCACGACTCGGCGAAGAACCAGCAGATGGACGACCACTACTTTGGCTCCATTCCCGAGCGTGTGGCAGCCTTTATGCGCGACCTCGAGATACAGGCTCTGATGCTCGGCATTCCCTGCAAGACAAGACATAACGAGGTGGCGCCCAACCAGTTTGAGGTGGCTCCCATCTTCGAGGATACGAACCTCGCTGTTGACCACAATATGCTCTTGATGTCGCTGATGAAGCGTGTGGCCCGCAAGCACGGCTTCCGTGCTCTCTTGCACGAAAAGCCCTTCGCAGGCATAAACGGTAGCGGTAAGCACAACAACTGGTCGCTCTCGACCGACACAGGCGTGCTGCTTCATGCTCCAGGCAAAACAGCCGAACAGAACCTGCGCTTCGCTACATTCATCGTAGAGACGCTGATGGGCGTGTACAAGCATAATGGATTGCTCAAAGCGAGCATCATGTCTGCCACCAATGCCCATCGTCTCGGAGCGAATGAGGCACCTCCAGCCATTATCTCCAGCTTCCTTGGCAAGCAACTCAGCGAACTGCTCGACCACATCGAGAAGGCCGACAAGGAAGACCTCTTCTCGATGGACGGCAAGCAGGGCATGAAGCTCGATATTCCCGAGATTCCAGAACTTCTCATCGACAATACCGACCGCAACCGCACCTCGCCGTTTGCCTTTACCGGCAACCGCTTCGAGTTCCGTGCCGTGGGCAGCGAGGCCAACTGTGCCAGTGCGATGATTACGCTCAACAGTGCCGTGGCAGAGGCTTTGGCAAGTTTCAAGAAGAGGGTGGACGAACGTGTTGCCGTCATCAGCAAGAACTACGAGGGAACCGGCCACAATGCCACTTTCCACGCTATCATCGATGTACTTCGCGAGGACATCAAGACGTGCAAGCCCATCCGCTTCGATGGTAATGGCTACAGCGACGAATGGAAGGCAGAAGCAGAGAAGCGCGGCCTCGACACGGAGACCAGCTGCCCCGTCATCTTCGAGCGTTATCTTGACCCAGAAAGCATCGCAATGTTTGAGAGCCTGGGCGTGATGACCAAGAAGGAACTTGAAGCCCGCAACGAAGTGAAGTGGGAGACCTACACGAAGAAGATACAGATTGAGGCCCGCGTGCTTGGCGACCTCTCGATGAACCACATCATCCCCGTTGCCACCAGCTACCAGAGCCAGCTCCTGCGCAATGTCGAAAGGATGTCAGGTGTCTTCCCGAAGGACAAAGCCGAGAAGCTCAACGCCCGCAACCTCAAGCTCATCGAGGAGATTGCAGAGCGCACCGCCACCATCGAGACCAAGGTGGAGGAACTCGTCGAGGCTCGCAAGGTTGCCAACAAGATTGAGGACGAGCACGCGAAGGCCATCGCCTATCACGACACCATTGCCCCGATGTTCGATAAGATTCGCTATCAAATCGACAAGCTCGAACTGATTGTGGACGACAGCCTCTGGCCGCTGCCAAAGTACCGCGAACTGCTCTTCATCCGATAAGTTCTTCCCTTTGACCTTGAAATAAAAAAGAGGCTTGCAGAGACATCTATTGATGTATTCCTGCAAGCCTCTTTTCGTGAAAAACTATTGTTTGTTCAAAAGATTATGAATTGTGAATTATGAATTATGAATTAAATGTTGTATCTTTGCACGCGAAATAGTGCATTGAATCATCATGATGAAACGATATATTGCCACATTCTTTCTCCTTGCGTGCTGCCTGTGGGCGATGCCCTACACGCTGGTCATCGATGCCGGACATGGCGGTAAGGACCCGGGAGCGCAGTGTCGCACAGCCAAGGAAAAGAATATCAATCTGGCTGTTGCCCTCGCTTTGGGCAGGCTGGTGGAACAGAACTGCAAAGATGTCAAAGTGGTCTATACACGCAAGACGGATGTCTTCGTGGAGCTGGATGAACGTGCCAACATCGCCAACCGCGCCAAGGCCGACCTCTTCATCAGCATCCACACGAACGCCACCGCTGCCAAGGTGGGGCCGCGAGGCGCAGAGACCTACACCCTCGGTATGCACCGTGCCGCCGACAATCTTGCCGTTGCCAAGCGCGAGAACTCCGTCATCACCCTCGAAAGCAACTACGAGCAGAAGTATGAGGGCTTCGACCCGAACAGCAGCGAGAGCTACATCATCTTCGAGCTTATGCAGGACAAGAACATGGAAAGCAGCGTGAAGCTTGCGGGACTCATACAGAAGCAGTTCCGCACGACGGCAGGACGTATCGACAAGGGTGTGCATCAGGCGGGCTTCCTCGTGCTGAGGGCAACCAGTATGCCAAGCGTGCTGGTCGAACTCGGCTATATCAACAATGCGTCCGAAGCGGCTTACCTCACCTCCAAAGCAGGAGTGAATGCCCTCGCCAAGAGTATCTATAACGCTTTCGTGGCGTATAAGAAATAAGAGATGAAAACAGAAGTAAAGATAGGACTCACAGGTGCCATTGCGCTTGTTGCGCTTTTTCTCGGCATCAACTTCCTGAAAGGTGTTAACCTTTTCAGCTCCAGCGAAGTGTATTACATCACATTCAGCAACACAAAGGGACTGACGAAGAGCAGTGCGGTCTATGCCGACGGCTTCAAGGTGGGCATTGTCAGCAACATCCAGTACGACTACAACCATCCCGGGGAGGTCGTTGTGGAAATCAGCACAGACAAGGGGCTTCGCATTCCCAAAGGCAGTTCGGCACAGCTTGACGAAGCCGTGCTGGGCGGCTGCACCCTGAACATGTTGCTTGCGACGAACCTACGCGAAGCATATCAGCCTGGCGACACCATCAAGGGCAGCGACGTGAGCGGCTTGATGGCGAAGGTGGGCGGTATGGTGCCGCAGCTGGAACAGGTCGTGGCCAAGGTTGATACCCTTGTCGCCACGCTCAACACCCTGCTCTCCAACCCCAACCTGCCTCTCATCATTCAGAATGCTGAACTTATTACAGAGAACCTCAACCGCAGCACCGAGCAGCTGAACCAGCTGCTGCGCAACGACATTCCGCAGATGACAGGCACCTTCACGAAGGCTGGCGACAATGTTGCTTCGTTGACGGACAAGATGAACCGGCTCGACCTGCAGGCAACGCTCGATAGCGTCAACCAAACCATCAGCAGTGTCCACCGCATGATGGAGCAGATGCAGAGTCCCAATGGTACGCTTGGCAAGATGATGAACGACTCGGAGCTCTACGACAACCTCAACCATACGGTTCAGAGTGCCGATAGCCTCGTCACCGACCTCAAGGCCCATCCCAAGCGCTACGTCCACTTCTCGGTGTTCGGAAAGAAAGAAGGGAAGTAGCTCCTATATGTCTGTTATTCTGCCTTGAGCATCTTGTCCATCAGTACTTTCATCCAGTAGCCGCCGATGACGGAGCGTGCCTTGAAGCCAGTCATGCGGCCTGTCTTCGTGTCGTGCCAGTCGGAGATAGGCACGCGGCTCTCAGTCTCATTGATGTACTTGTAGAGGGGGTCAACAAAGGCCTGGAAGTCCTTGTCTGTCTCGGCCATCGCTGCCGACCACATAATCCAGTCGCTCTTGGTGTAGTCCTTGCGGCAGTCGAGCGGCAGACCATACTTGTTCTGCTTCTTCAGGTAGTACTTCAGCTCCGTTTGCATGGCATCACCCGGAATGATGCCGGTCTGCCAGAGCTTGTCCCATACCATATTATACTTCTGGCTCCAGGTGGCCTTGCCTGCGCCGTATGCCAGCTCGTAGTGGTCCTTCACCTTCGTCTCCTTTTCCCAGGCGGCTGCCATCTCCTTTGCCTTGGCGTTGTACTTCTCATAGACATCGCCCAGACCTTTCATCTTGGCAATTTCTGCATAGCCAGCCACGCCCATGATGGCTTTGATAGCGAGATTGCAGTTGCCTGCCCAATGCCCTGCGAAGTCGTCGGTGCAGAGCTGGTTGGCTGGATGCAGACCGTTCTCCACGAGGTAGTCGGCCCAGGTGGTGATAATCTGCCAGTACTTGTCAACGTAGAGCGTGTTGCCCTCCTGCTTGCAAATCTGGGCTGCAAGGGTAATCATGTTGCCTGCTTCCTCCAGTGGCATGTCGCCGCCATAGACCTGTGCATTGGCTTTGGGGTACTGGCCGAGGTCGTGCGCAGCGAAGGGCTTTGTCCAGCGACCAGAATAGCTGTACTCGAAGATAGAGGTCATCATGCCCTTTTGCAACTCTGGGTTATAGCAGAGGTAGAGCGGAGCCTCTGGGTAGGTGAGGTCAACCGTATTGACGCAGCCGTTGGAGTTGTTCTCCTTCGAGAAGAAGAGCACGTTGCCCTCGTCGTCGCGGAAGAGCTTGTGTGCGGCATTGACGTGGCGGTAGGAGCCAGAGAGTATCTCGGCATACTTCACGCCACCGGCTGCCAGTGCGTCGTCGTAGATGGTCTTGTCCATCAGGCGGCAACGCTGCATGATGCTGGTGTAGTTGTTCTTCATGCGGTCGAACATGTCGAAGATGCTGACGCTGCCCTCGTGTGCCCAATAGCCCTTGTAGCGCTTGTAGAAGTACTCGATGTCCCATATCTCGTCGTAGCCAATCATCATGAAGCTGCTGGAGCCTTCCCCGTCCCCTCCAAGGGAGGGGGGAATAGTGCCGAAGTCGTGGACGTAAGCCAAAGTAGGCAGGGAAACCTGTTTTTGGCAAACCACCTGACGCTCGCCGCGAGGCAAACGACCGTCGGCAAGGAACTGCGTCTTGATGTCGGCATCGGAAGCCAAGGCAAGGCGACCGTTCGTGCCAGCCAGATAGACATAGCCCCAGTCGATGCAGATGCCGTCGCCCGTCTTGGCAAGGATGGGCTGCTGGATGGTGCCAGCCTTGAGGTAGCGTGTGCCGTTCTCGAAGACTGTGTTGGAGACAGTTGGCTGCTGAATCTTGTTGACAGCCATCTGGGGTGTCGTGGAGAGATAGAATTTCACGTCGTGCTTCTGGCCGTCGGTGGAGCGCACCTGATAGGAGATGTAGTTGATGGGGGCGGAGAGCAGGTCGTAGTCGTCAATGATGTGAGGTGCGGTGAAGACCACGTCCAGTTCCACAGGACCGCAGGCGAAAGTGTAGTAGGTATTGCAGGCCAGCACATCCACGCTCTTCTGCTCTGCCGTCACAATTTTGTCGTTCCCCTTGGCGATGTTGCGGAAGATGCCGAAATCTACCAGTGCACCGCCTGTCTTGTTATAGCAATGCACGGCAAAGACGTTCTTGCCTTCCTTCAGCAGACCGGCCTTTTTGCCATCCAGACGTACCACCACACCATCCACATAGTCCATGATGCCCGTGGCTGCTTTTTCGCCGTTGATGAAGATTTCGCAGGCATCGTCGTGCGAAAAGATGAGGTATAGGTCGCCTTGGAGCTGGCTGGCAGTCAGCTCCACAGTACGGCGCACCCAAATGTCATCATCCTCCTTTGTCCAGGATGTGCGGATGTTGTCGTAGTTGTCAGAGCCGAAGGCTCCCTTGCCTGTCTTCCATGATGAGGCATTGAAGTCGGGTTTCATCCAGCTGTCTGTAGGCTTCTTGTCAGTATATTGTGCCTCCCATTCGGCTTCGTTTGCCATAGGGACGACACTCTCCATGAGCGTGCGTTGTGCGGCACCCATCCAGCGATAAGTCGTGCCATCCACACGGAGCAGACCCTCCATGGGCTTCTCGTCGTTGGTCCAATGGCGCGTACTGCCGTCGGTCAGCTTGTCGTAGGGACTCCAAACGGAGAAGTAGGGGTCGCTCACCACGAGTGGAACACTGGGCAAACGCAAGTCCGTCTGCTTGTAGGGCTTGAAGAACTCGGCACTCTGTGCCAAAGCCATTGACCATTGAGCATTGACCATAAGCCATTGGCCAATAGCAATCAAAAACACAATCTTTTTTACCATAACAAATAATATAATTGAATTTAATAATTTTGAATTTGCTTATCGGTATCCTTTGCATTTGCGCCAGATGAACTGTGTGAGCCGGTACCAGGGGTTCCAGATGACTTCGCGGGGATAGCGCGTGAGAAAACGCATGTTGCGCGATGTCTGCTGCCAAAAGTTGCCCCATTTGCTTGTTTTATGCTGATTGCGACTGTCGTAATGTCCGAAGTTGCCTGCCAGCAGAATCTCGCGCAGCAGGAAAAGCCCTTCCTTTTCATCTGGAGGAAGGATGAGCAGTTCGTCCTGCAAATGGAAGACCTCCTGCATGACCCACATCAGGGCGCGGACAAAGCGCGTCATGTGCAGGCGTTGCACCATCAGGGCTGTTTCCGGGAGCAAGTCTGTTTGGCCTGTTGCGAGACAATGCTGCAGCAGGTAGTAGTAGTCAACCAGCTGCCTGAGTCCGATGCCTTCGTTGAAGATGTGACGGTAGATGTGGATGAGCTGGAACGTCAGGTTGACGCGCAGTGTGGGGATGCGCACCTTGCCTTCTTCGCCCGGCAGCTCTGTCTCGTTGCCGAATATCTCGTCGCGGTGCTGGTCGAAGTATGCCTCCATGCGACGGCGGTCTGCGGGGTGGAACATCAGCGCAGGGATGGTGTGCACTTCGATGCAGGTGTTTTTCCTGACGGGAAACTCCATTTCCTGCCATTGCACCTTTGTCTTTGGAAAGAAATGCGTGACGTAGCCAATGATTTTCTCGCGTCCGCCATCCAGCCATACGTCGATGTCGCCACCAGTGCGCAGCATTGGGTCAGGATA
>Ga0265298_10011368_pt1 | contig 10434 bp, 5 predicted proteins | sample AusTroGonzalo_MG_3_FD_193486 | JGI IMG/M metagenome (GOLD analysis project Ga0265298, IMG submission 193486) | Bovine rumen microbial communities from tropical cattle in Woodstock, Queensland, Australia - Gonzalo_01 | ecosystem: Host-associated > Mammals > Digestive system > Stomach > Rumen ... | reverse complement strand
CTGGGACGGCTTCCAGGAACTCATCAGCAAGAGCAACCTCCAGGACAAGGATGTCATCCTGCGCGTCCTCTCCATGTACAAGGATCCCGAAGAGCGTGAGGAACAGATTCGCAACATGAGCGAAGTCTTCACCGACATCAAGGAGAGCATCCTGCCCGAGCTCCGTCGCGCACGCCTCATCGTCAACTACGAAATCATCGGCCGCAGCGACAGCCAGATTCTTGACCAGTTCAATCAGGATCCCAGCAAGCTCAGCGTAGAGGAACTCGTCTATGGTGCCAACAAACTGGTGACAGACCCCGCCACACGCAAGCAGTGGAACGAGACCATCGCACGCCAGTACCCCAGCGACTACCGCGCACTCAACAACCTGGCACAGCAGGCAATTGCCAACGGTCAGCCCGAACTCGCTCAGACCTATCTCAAGCAGGCCTCCAGCATCAACAAGAATGCTCCTGAGGTCAACACAAACCTGGCTCTCCTCGCCCTCAAGAGCGGCGACGTAGCAACTGCCGAGAGCTATCTGGCAAAGGGTAGCGGTTCCGACACCTTCAAGGAGGTGATGGGCAACCTGAACATCGCAAAGGGCAACTACACTCAGGCTGCCAGCGACATGGCCGGCGTGAAGAGCAACAGCGCAGCATTGGCTCAGATTCTTGCTAAGGACTACAACAGCGCCAAGGCTACACTCGGCAGCATCAAGAATGCCGATGCCACAACAAGCTACCTGCAGGCCATCCTCGCTGCTCGCACTGGCGATGCCGGCACTCTGGCAACTGCCCTTGCAAGTGCTATCAGACAGTATCCCTCTCTTGCACAGCGTGCAGCCAACGACATTGAGTTCACAAAGTACGAAAGCGCTATCAAGAGCCTGCTGAAGTAAAGGGTGAAAAAGTAAAAAGGTGAAAAAGAGGAGAACATACAGGTGGTCAATGAAGGACTTTGGTGCCGTCATTCTTCCTGTATGTTCTCCTCTTTTTCACCTTTTCTCTTTTTTTACCTTTTTACTTTTTAACCTTTTCACCTTTTCCTCCTGCACCGGCCATCCCGAAGAGGTAAGACTCAAAGGGGAGTTCGAGCATCTGGAACAAGGCGAATTTCTTATTTACAGTACCGACGAAGCGTTGGACCGCCTTGATACGCTTCGCATCGAGGACGGTACTTTCTCCTATAAACTTCCCACCACCCAAACCGCCACCCTCCACATCCTTTATCCGAACCTCTCGGAACTTGTTATCTTTGCCAATCCCGGTGCAGACATCCTCGTCAAAGGCGACGCGCAGAACCTTAGCGAGGTGGAAGTCTCTGGTTCTGAGGACAACGAATGTTACACAAAGTTTAGGCAGGACACCAACGGCAAATCGGCGAAAGAAGCGAAAGGCATTGCTCGCGAATACATCTTAGAGCATCCGACACTTGCCATGAGCCAATACCTTTTCACCAACTATTTCCTTTGCGACACCGCTACTTCCGCCCACGAAGCGACGGAACTCTACGACAGCCTTTGCCGCGCCTGCCCCGAAGACCTCGCCCTCTCGAAGCTCTCCATACACGTCCGCGCCATCGACAAGATAAAGCCTGGCAACATGCTGCCCGACTTCGCCCTCACCCTGAAGCCAGAACATGGCGGCAACGGCAACGAGGAGCGCACCATACGGCGTGCCGACTACAAGGGCAAACGGCTGCTTATCGCTTTCTGGGCAAGCTGGAAAAGCGGCAGCCAGAGCGCACTCTACCGCGCCCGACGCTTGCGTCGCGAACTGAAAGGGAAAGACAAGGAGATAGAACTTATCAGCTACTCGCTCGATGCCGACGAGAGACGACTTTCTGTGATTGAAAAGCGCGACAGCATCGACTATCCCAGCTATTGCGACTTCCTCGGTCTTTCCAGTCCTCTTGCACAGAAATGGGGCATTCGGCAACTGCCCTACTTCATCCTCGTTGCCCCCGACGGCCGTATTGCCGCTGCAGGCTCAGAATGGATAAAAGAGATTGACAAGGCAGCAAGTGAGCTGTAAATCCGCAGATTATTCCCGAGTTATTTCTATTATGTGACTCACAAGGTCGTTTGTTGAAGTGACTTTCACACCAACCTTCATCAGGTAGTCGCCTGTATAGACTTTGTCGTTACAGGGGAGCCAGCTTTGTCTGCCGGGCATAAGGCAGATTTCCTTTACTCGGTACTTTGCTTCAGCATCGAGGCCTTGCAGTCGTGTGGGCAAGATGAGTTCTCCGTAGCGTGGGTGGATGTCGTAGGCAAAGACGACACTGTGCGTCTTGTCGTCGTTGACGCGCTGAAGGACGCAATGCTGCCCCTCGTAGGGCGAGACGAGACGATAGAGGTTGGGCGACCAAACGACATCCTTCAGCCGCTTGTACTCCTGAATCGCTTCGCGACAGTACTGGCGGTCATCATCCGAAAGACCCTTCAAGCCGATGTCGAAGCCCATCTTTCCTTGGAAGGCAACATCCACACGGAACTTGATACTGGTGCGGCGGTTCCATTCCGTCACATGGGCGCACATGGCTTTGGCGGGCATGAACTGCGAGTAGCCCCACTGTATGAAGAGCCGCTCGATGGGGTCGGTGTTGTCGCTGCACCAGAACTCGGTGAAGTAACTCAGCCCTTTCACGTCCGAGCGTCCGCCGCCACCCGAGCACATCATCATGTAGAGGTCGGGGTACTTGGCCTGCACACGGTCGAGCACCTTGTACAGCCCGCGCACATAATCAACGTAGAGATTGCCCTGATTCTCCTTGAGGTAAGGGGAATAGATGTTGGTGATGGGCGAATTGCAGTCCCACTTAAGAAAACGGATAGCAGCCTCCCCCGTCCCCTCCAAAGGAGGGGTGAACGGCGAGGCGGCGGGAAGGTTCCCCCCTCCTTTGGAGGGGACGGGGGAGGCTACCTGCATTATATTATCCACTACACCAAACACGAAGTCCTGCACCTGCGGGTTGCAGAGGTCGAGCACGAGCTGGTTGCGGAAGTAATAAGTCTCGCGAGAAGGCAGCTGCAGAATCCAATCGGGATGCTTCTCTGCCAGTTCGCTCTTTGGGTTCACCATCTCCGGCTCTATCCAGATACCGAAGCTCACACCATTTTCATTGGCCTTCTTCACGAGGTAGGGGATGCCTTGCGGCAGCTTGTCCTTCGTCACCTGCCAGTCGCCAAGTCCCGCATGGTCGTTCTTCCTCGGGTACTTGTTGCCGAACCAGCCGTCGTCGAGCAGGAAGAGGTCAACGCCCAAGTCCTTTGCCTCGCCGAAGAGCGCGACAAGCTTCTCCTCGTCGAAGTCAAAGTAGGTGTTCTCCCAGTTGTTGAGAAGCGTCATGCGGTCAGCGTCGGCTTTATGAAGCTGATGAGCCATCATCCATCTCTGGAAGCGGCGGCTCCCCTCCCCTGCCCCTTTATTAGACAAGGTGAAGTAGAAGTCTGCTGTGCGGAAAGCTTTTCCCTTCGGCAGCAGATAGGTGGAGGCATCGTGGTTGATGCCGCTGACGACGCGCAGCACATGCTGGTTATCCACCTCGAAGGTGAAGCGGAAGTTGCCTGTCCAGCCAAGCGTCCCCATCAGGACAGCACCCTCATTCTCCCTGACAGGCTCGCCTAATCCGACCTCGAAGAACGGCTGGGCCATCAAATTGGCACGTGTACCTAAGCGACTATCCACGACCTTCTTGCCAAACTGCAACTCCTGCGATTGCATCTGCATCTCCTTTGCCCAATCGCTGGCAAACTCGGTGAGAAAGTATCTCGGTGACTCGAAGTAAAGCATCGACGAGGCATACCTTCCCAGATACACCTTTCCCTTCTCCTCATGCTTTATCTCAGCCCATTGCTGAATGATGTCCTCGCGCGCATATACCTTATAATATAATGTCACCTCAACGGGGTACAGCTCATCCTTCAGCAGGATAGAGGTCTCGTCGCCCTGTTGCGAATGCGACACATACTTCAGCACGCTTGTCGGGTTGCCGTCGGCATGGCGTATCTCGAAGGTCGGCTCATAATAATCCTCCGTGCCCATCACAGGATATGCCTCCAAGCCTTTGATGCACGAGCTGCTCAGGCCAGCCTGCGGCATAGTGAGCTGCGCGAGGTCGGTCTGCGCGGAGAGCCGTTCGCCGAGATATGTCTGGCAGAGCCGCCCCCCATCGTTCACCCGCAGGACCAGCTGCGTGTGGTCGGTCTCGATGCTGATGGTCTGGGCCGACAGAATTAAAAAATGAAAGAATGAAAGAATGAAAAATGAAAGCGTCTTTTTCATCATGATATCGTGTTTATCGGTTGTTCTTGCTGCAAATTTACCACTAAATGATTATATTTCAAGCAAAGGAACTCGATTTTTTCCTTTTTTGTGGTTTTTTCTGCGGAATATCCTTCTGCTTCGTGCCTGTAGAATGAAGATTGGTCTCGCTATGTGAAATAATCCACCTCATGGCGTGATTATCTCAGATTTTATTATTATCTTTGCCACATCATTGAAATTAAAAGAACATGAAACAACTATTATTGACGGCCGCTCTCATGGGAGTGGCGATGCTAACCGGCACGGTATGTGCGAGTGAACCAACTATGACAGAATGGCACGACATGGGAGTGAACAATGTGAACCGACTGCCTGTTCATACAACATTCTTCGCCTTCGAGAACGAGGCTTTGGCTTTGAAGGGCGATATGACGAAATCGAAGCGCTTCCTGTCCCTGCACGGGAACTGGAAATTCAATTGGGTGGAGAATGCCGACCTACGCCCGACAGACTTCTACAAGCCCGACCTCAACGACTCCAATTGGGGAACGATGCCCGTGCCTGGCATGTGGGAACTGAATGGCTATGGCGATGCCGAGTATGTAAACTCTGGCTTTGCTTGGCGTGGACATTTCAATCAGAAGCCACCGCAGGTTCCCGTGAAGGACAATCATGTGGGCAGTTACCGTCGCTCGTTCCGCATCCCCGCAGATTGGGCAGACAAGCAGGTGGTGGCCCGCTTCGGTTCGGTTACGTCCTGCATCTACCTCTATGTGAATGGCCAGTTCGTCGGCTACTCCGAGGACTCGAAGGTGGCTACGGAGTTTGACATTACGCCTTTTGTGAAGGCAGGCGAGGAGAACCTCATTGCCTTCCAAGTTTTCCGCTGGTGCGACGGCTCTTGGTGCGAGGACCAGGACTTCTGGCGGCTCTCTGGCGTTGCCCGCGACTCGTATCTCTTTGCCCGCGACAAGAACCTGCATCTTGACGACCTCCGTCTGACCCCCGACTTAGTAAACAATTATCAGGACGGTGAGCTGAACGTCCAAGCACTGCTCTCTGGAAAGGGCAACATAAGCATTGAACTCTTCGACCCTGATGGAAACAAAGTGGCAGACTCTGCCATCAATGCGTGGAACGAGACCCTCCCAGCACAGGGCGGTGTAAAACTGGAAGTCAAAGCTCCGAAGAAATGGACGGCAGAAACACCATATCTATACACACTCGTTGCCAAGGCTACCACTGTTCCAGAGGTCAAAAAAGTTGGCCGCAAGGTGGTAAAGGCAGACGAGCCAGTGGTAACAGAAATCATTACGCAGAAGGTGGGCTTCCGTCGCGTTGAAATCAAGAACGCCCAGTTGCTTGTCAATGGCAAGCCCGTGCTCATCAAGGGTGCCGACCGACACGAGCTCGACCCCGATGGCGGCTATGTGGTGAGCCGCGAACGCATGATACAGGACATCCAGATTATGAAGCGCCTGAACATCAATGCTGTCCGCACCTGCCACTATCCCGACGACCCCATTTGGTACGACCTTTGCGACGAGTACGGCCTCTATATGACTGCCGAGGCCAATCAGGAGAGTCATGGTTTTGGCTACGGCAATGATGCTGAAGCCAAGAAGCCACTCTTTGCCCAGCAGATACTGGAGCGCAACCAGAACAACGTGCGCTCGCACTTCAATCATCCCGCCATTATCGTATGGTCGCTGGGCAACGAGACTGTCAACGGCCCCAACTTCGAGGCTGCCTACGACTGGGTGAAGGCAGAGGACAAGAGCCGTCCCTGCCAATGGGAGCAGGCTCATCGCGAAGGCCGCAACACCGACATCTTCTGCCCCATGTACTACACGCCCTGGCATAGCGAGGCCTATTGCAAGGACGACAAGTTCCAGAAGCCGCTCATCCAATGCGAATACAATCACACCATGGGCAACTCCAGCGGCGGCTTGAAGGAATACTGGGAGCTTGTCCGCAAGTACCCGAAATACCAAGGCGGCTACATCTGGGACTATGTGGACCAGGCTCTGCATCGCAAACCCAATGCCAAGATGCTTACCGCCTCGCTCGACGAGCTGAACAAAGTGGCCAACCTCCCTTATCCAGAGCTGAACAAGATAAACTATACCTACGGTGGCGACTATAACAGCTACGACCCGTCGGACAACAACTTCAACTGCAACGGCATCATCGGCCCCGACCGTCAGCTGAATCCTCATGCCTACGAGGTTGCCTATCAGTACCAGAACATCTGGGCAAAGGCAAAAGGCAACCTGGCTGAGACGAAGACTATCGAGGTTTATAACGAGAACTTCTTCCGCGACCTGACGGGCTACAGGCTCAAATGGGTGCTCAAAGTCGATGGCCTCCCCGCTGATTTCGGCTTTATCTCCGACCTCGATGTAGCACCTCAGCAGACGAAGTCCTACGTGATTCCTTTCAAGCAGGAGCTGATTACGGACGGTGCATCTGAGGTTCTGCTCAACATTTCCTTCTTGTTGAAGGCCGACGAGCCGCTCATGAAGGAAGGACAGACTGTCGCCTACAACCAGCTGCCCGTCAAGGGGTACGGCCATAAGTGCTGCGACTTTAAGGAGCAAACCGTGCAGACACAGAAGTCGAAGATAAAGATTACAGACAAGAAGGGTACGGATGTCATTACCGTATCGAATGCGAACTTCACCATCAACTTCGACCGCCAGACGGGACTCTTAAAGGGCTATACCGTACTGGGCAACAACCTCTTGGGCGAGGGCGGCACGCTCAGACCCAACTTCTGGCGTGCCGTAACCGACAACGACATGGGTGCAGGCTTGCAGCAGAGCATGGGTGCTTGGCGCAATCCTGAAATGAAGCTCACATCGCTTACCGCAGAGAAGGCTAAGAAGGAGAACAAAGTGACCGTGACGGCTACCTATGATATGCCCGGCGTCAAGGCTCAGCTCATCATGTCCTATATCATCATCGAGGGCGGCTCCATCCATGTCTTCGAGAAGATGACGACAACGGCAGGCGCAGAAGCCAGCGATATGCTCCGCTACGGCATGGTGATGGATATGCCCTACGACTACGACCAGAGCGAATACTACGGACGCGGTCCCATTGAGAACTATGCCGACCGCAAGGAATGCATGATGATTGGTCTGACGAAGCAGACAGCCGACGAGCAGTTCTTCCCCTACATCCGTCCGCAGGAGACAGGCACGAAGTCCGACATCCGCTGGTGGCGGCAGATGAACAAGAATGGTTTCGGACTCCTCATCCAGTCGTGTGCACCGTTCTCGGCCTCAGCCCTACATTATAATATTATGGACCTCGACGAAGGGATGGAGAAGGCCCAGCGCCATTCGCCAGAAGTTCCCAAGTCGAAATATACGGAGCTGTCGCTGGATATGGTGCAGGCAGGCGTAGGCGGCATCAACTCGTGGAATGGGGATGCTCAGGCAATGCCCCAGTATCGCGTGAAGTACGAGGACCGCACATTCAAGTTCTGGCTAATACCAAGTCCGAAGCAATAGCGCTGGAAATCATAAAGGAGGAAGGATTATAAATACAAAGAAAGGAGCCGTACCAATGAATGCAACTATGAGCTATAGACTCTCCGCTCTTCTCATCGCCTTGCTGCCCCTCTTGGCTTTTGCTCAGGAGAACTATCCCATTGCCTTCGACCGTGACACCTACCGCACCCGTACCGACCGCGTGCTGAACGGTATTGTGCTGAACGGCAACGACTTTCGGGTGAAGACACCGATGATGATGTATCACGACCTGACCGACTGCATCTTCAAGGCTCATGCTGGCGACTTCGTTTCGCCGACGCTGGCCTTTACCGGCAAATGGATGGACAGCTACATCTACATCGACAAGGACAACAACGGCATGTTCGATGTCCTGACACCCGGAGCACAAGGTGCCTTGACGGAGGACAACGACCTGGTGAGCTTCTCGGGCTTGACCGTGGAAGACGGCAACTACAACAGCGCCGGCGAGGAGACCAACCTCTCGGAGGTGCAGCCGCCTTCGTTCATGTTGCCCAAAGACATGGAGCCGGGCATCTATATGATGCGCGTGAAGATTGACTGGAACGACACCGACCCCGCTGGCCGCATGGACGAGGCAAACGGCATCATCAAGAACGGCGGCGCAATCCTCGACATCCGTCTCCAAATTCTTCCCGAAGGCGAGCAGTACGAAGACTGCTACACGCTGGTCTTCAACGACGAGTTCAACGAGGAGAATGGTTCACAACCGGACGCATTGAAATGGCGACGCTCCGTGCGCAGAAGCAGCACATGGAACAAATACATCAGCACTTCCGAGGACGTTGTCTTTCTTCAAGACGGACATCTTGTCTGCCGTGCCATCCCCAACCCCGACCAAGCGTCCGACCCCGTGCCGATGCTGACCGGCTCTGTGGAGACACGCGATCTCTTCTCCTTCACCTACGGCTGGGTGGAGGCACGCCTGAAGACCACACCCCATAAGGGTAACTTCCCTGCCTTCTGGATGATGCCGCAACCACCCGCAGACACCTGGCCGAAGGCGGGAGAGATAGACATCTTCGAGGCCATCGATGCCCAGAACACCGCCTTCCACACCCTGCATTCGCATTGGATTACGACTCTCGGCAACAAGAACAACCCAAAGTACAGCTTCAGCGAATCGGTATCACAAGGCGACTGGCACATCTTCGCAGCAAACTGGACCGAAGACCTCATCACCTTCTACGTTGACGGCAGTCCCGTCGGCTCCTACGCCAAGTCACAAAACGCCAGCGACATAGAGAACGGACAATGGCCCTTCTGCCATGACTTCTACATCATCCTGAACCAAAGCGTCGGCGACGGCTCATGGGCAAAAGCCGCCGACACTGCCTTCACCTACGAGACTCAGTTCGACTGGGTCCGCGTTTTCCAGAAAGATGCGCCCACAGGAATAAATGAAGTCCATAGTTCACAGTCTATAGTTCATAGTTCCAATGATGTCTATGACCTTAGCGGCCGCCGCGTTGACAATGGCGGGTGGTTAATGGTCAATGGTCAATTAAGAAGGGGCATCTACATCCACGGCGGAAAGAAGGTCGTGATTAAATAAACCTCGAAGCCCACAAACCCCACAAATAACAAACTGAATTATTTGGTGATTATAAAGAATAATCGTAATTTTGCACCAAATTAAATAAACAGAAACAGAATATGGCAACACCAATCAGACCAATTCCTATTGTAACAGGTGACGATGCAGTGCGATTCGTAGAGGCAGCCGAAGCTGCCGAACGTAATCCCCACACCGTAGAGCTGAAGATTTCCCGTGAGGAATTTAACAAAGTAATGTCAACGGCACGACTTTACTAAGCCATGGGATTTCTCGCTGATAATTGTACATTTCGACTGCTTACACGCGAACTGATAGCCACATCAAAACCGTTTTCTTGTGGTTATGATGACCTTGATGAGTATTTCTTGAAAGATTCTCCTCTTTGGGCTGACCAGATGTATGGCAAAACATATTGCTTCGTATTGAAGGAAGACCCACAAACTATTGTGTGTGCCTTTTCCCTTTCAAACGAAACCATACGTGTAGATATGTTGCCCAACTCGCGAAAAAAGAATTTCCTAAAGAAGATACCGCGTGAAAAGCAAATACGCCGCTACCCTGCTGTACTCATTGGTAGGCTTGGCGTGGATGTGCATTTTGCCAACAAAGGTATAGGCACAGAACTGATGCAAATTCTAAAATTTTGGTTTATCGAACCCGACAATAAAGCTGCTGTACGCTATTTAGCAGTTGATGCTTTGAATAATCCCCGCACACTTAACTACTATGAGAAGAATGGTTTCTCTTTTCTTTTCAAAGATGATGAACAAGAGGCGGTCAGTTCCAAAATGAAGTTGCCTTTGAAAACACGCTACATGTACTTCGACCTTATAGAAGTTATCAGAAAATAACATAAAGCCGCAGAACATGGTTGTAAATAGGAATCCAGCAAAAGGCAGTAGATGGACACGTGAGGAAATGATTCTTTGCCTCAATCTTTATCTGAAGTTACCCTACGGCCAGTTGGATCATAGAACACCCGCAATTATAGAATTGGCAAAACTGATGGGGCGTTCAGCAAATACCGTATCAATACGTTTGAACAACTATTCTTCATGCGACCCTCAAATACAGAATAGCGGAA
>Ga0265298_10011363_pt1 | contig 10436 bp, 6 predicted proteins | sample AusTroGonzalo_MG_3_FD_193486 | JGI IMG/M metagenome (GOLD analysis project Ga0265298, IMG submission 193486) | Bovine rumen microbial communities from tropical cattle in Woodstock, Queensland, Australia - Gonzalo_01 | ecosystem: Host-associated > Mammals > Digestive system > Stomach > Rumen ... | reverse complement strand
CGCCGTTCCGGCATGGTTCAGAAACGTCCTCAGGATCGCGGGCTTGCCGTTCAAAATCGGCCAGGCGATTGCCCCGGGGATCGTCTGCCCGCCTACATTCCAATCTTTGCGGACCGCGTTGACGAAATCGAAATAGTCACCGGAACGGGTTGGATATATGCTCCATTCGAGCGCATGACTGGCCTCTGGCTGGAACCCCAGATGATCCGTACCGAATGACGCTGTGCCGTCATCTTTGACTTTGAAGCCGCATTGCAGCCTGAATATGTCGTCTTCGACCACGACGCCCAGCCCGCTGCCGTTCTGGAAGAACAGAGTCGAATTCGGAGCGGGATTGTCATGATTTCCGGTGGAGGAAGTATTACCCCATACCCCCGCGCGGAAAACTTTGCCGCCGCGCTGCTCCGGGATCACCAGATTCGAAAAACAGATGCCTGTGATCTCTTTCGAAAGCGAACGGAAGGTGTCGCGCACTTTAACTGCATGAGGACGGCAGATGATCTCCCGGGTCCATTCATAGTATTTTCCCCGGCCTTTTACCGTAAAGGAATCTTTGGCTCGGGTGTATGATATCTGCCAGCCGGGCTCCTTCCCCGCAACACTGCCGCCCAGACAGAACAGACGGTTCATGCCGCCGTCCGGATAGGATGCCGCACTTTCGATATAATAGTGTTTTCCGCAATGCGAAAGCTGGATCCCAAGCCCCTCTTTGACCACGGCGATCTCATATTCACGAGTCTTGATGGAAGGGCTGCTGCTCCACTTCCGGACAACATCATCCGGCATGGCTTCGATCACCCGGCTCCCGACAGTGCCGATTTCGCAGGAATCAATCACGATTTCCGGTTTTCCCCTGGGATAGCCTTTGAAGTTCCGGTTTTTGGCGACATTCTTGAAAACCAGCACATTTTTCCCGGAATGATCGACCAGATCGGAGATGTCCAGATAACACCAATGCGCCTGTTCCCGGTCTTTCGATGCATGCTTCGCCGGAATTTCGAAATTGTTGTGATGGAATACGCAGATGCGGCCGTTGGAAGAGATCGCGGGCATTTTCTGTCCGAGAAAGGCAGACGCGTTCCGGTTCAGCAACCGTCTTCCTTTCGCCGCCGTTCTGTTGCCCAGCGGCTTTCCGTTCAGCGTTGCCTGCAGGTCAAGATTGTAGCCCCAGCCGTTTCCGGCATTCAGCCGGCTTCTGAAACGCAGCACGGCTTTGCGGTCTTTTATTTCCGGCAGTTCGAATTCCCAGCGGCAGATGCCGCCGTCCGAGGCGATCCGGGCATCCGGACCTTTGACCGCCGGCTGGAAATCGCGCAGCACCCCCAGAGGAAGATCCGCGGCACGTTTCACGATGATCCCCGGATCCCGGATTCTCAGGATCCGTTTTTCGGCATCGACGTTCTCCCAGCAGAACTCATGCCGTCCCGGCGGGGTGTCGGTTATGTCCAACTCATAATAATAAACCTGGCTGTAATCTTCCGGAACATAGACGATTTCGATATACTCCTCCCGCGGATTGGCGGCGGTGTTCCAGACCCCTTTGGATGTGTAGGGATACACCGTGCCGTGGAAGGTCGGGGCCTTGCGGTTGACCACACGGGGAACGGTGTTTACGGTATAATCCAGCGTCTTTCCATCCACGCTAATCCTGGTGGCATATTGTCCGCCGATTTTCATTTCACCTTGGAGCCGTGCCAGAAAACGGAGTATGACCCGTTCGCCGTCCACCGGTGCGGGAACCGTCATTTCCTTTTTCAGCTGTTTTTGCGGTTCAACCGGATAATCTTTTGCTCCGGCTGGAATCAGAGCCAGAACCAACACTGGCAGCAATATTTTTTTCATCATTTTTATTCCCAGATTTTATTGCTGGACACATGAGCCACCGGAGGATAGAGTGCCTGATGCCCGGAACCTGCATGTCCGTCCAGATACAGAATGTTGGCTGATTTGTTGTGACGGTATCCCACCGAAGAATAGGTCGGTTCCGCGAATTCCCAGGACAGGAATCTCCGGTTGCAGACCAGCGGAGTATTCGGATTGCCTTTTTGCAGTCTGCCATCGAACATGAGACCGTCGAAACTGGGTTTCTTATACCGGTTCAGTTTGAAATAGGAATACATGTATTTGTTGTCCGGATGTGCATTGTGGAAACTGCCAGTGATCGTGGCGTTCACCGAATAGTTGCCGAGATAAGGAGCCACACCATCGGTGATGTTGGCGAAAATCAAGTTATCCGAAGGACATTTCCAGGGATACTTGCCCGGTGCTTTCTTGTAATTGCTGATCAGATTGGCCAGCGGCAGGTTATAGTGATATTGCGTAAGAATGATCTGATAAGTGCGGGTTCCGCCATCCACATTGGCGGGCGGGAGATAGTCACCGTAATCATTGCAGTAGCCGGTATTCATCAGGCCGATGGATTTCAGCTGGCTGATGCAGGAGGAACTTCTGGCCCGGTTTCTTGCCTGGTTCAAGGCAGGCAGCAGCATTCCGGCCAGAATCGCGATGATTGCAATTACGACAAGGAGTTCTATCAGTGTAAAAGCACTGCGGGAAATCCTCGGACTGCTTTGTTGTGTTTTTGATCTCATTCTGTTTTCCCTTTCCATTGTTTTTTTGTCATAAGGTTCGAGTTCGGTGATCCATCCATCTGCAGACAGCGGAAGCAAATTCGTGCAACCCCGCTTTTGCCGCATCGGGCAGTGATTTGTTCCTGGAAAAATCACGAAAAAGCATGTTTCATGGTCCTGGCCTCCTTTCCCAATCATGATCGGTTTTGTTTATGGAATTGCATTGCAGTTTGATTTCCGCACTTTCGAGACCGGGACTTTCCGCCCGCAGAATGCACCCGCCTTCCGTTCCGGTGCTTTGCAGATAGACGACCCCCATTCCGGAAAACAGCGAACATTCCGGCAGCTGGAACGGTTCGAGTGAGGTGGGATCCCCGGCATCTGCCGCCAGCAGTTTCAGTGAACTTCCCTCCAAAGCGAACTTTACGAACGGGGTCTGATCCGCGCAGAGATTGCCGTCTTTATCCAACACCGAAACCGTAACGAAAAGCATATCTTCGCCGTCCGCGGGACAAGCCGTCCGCGCTGTTTCCAAATGCAGTTTCGCCGGCTGATCAGCGGTATGGAGGATCTCTTCAATACATGCCGCACCTTTCCGGAAACCGACGGCACGGACCGTTCCGGGATGCCACGGGACATCATGCCAGATGAAACGGTAACGTTCTGCCAGTACACCCGATCCGCGAAGCGGGACGATCCTGCCGAGGGATACACCGTTGACAAACAGCTCGGCTTCCTCGCAATTCGAGACTGCATGGATGTCGAGGATCTGTCTTTCCTTCCAGTTCCAGTGATGCGGAATGATATGGATCATTGGTTCACCATCTTTTTTCCACTGCGATTGGATCAGATAGAAAAGATCCTTCGGCAGCCCGACCAGATCGATACAGCCGAAATAACTGCTTCGGGAAGGCCACTGCTGATCAAACGGGGTCGGTTCCCCGAGATAATCGAAACCGGTCCAGATAAATTGTCCGGCGACAAATTCATATTCATCCTGCATCTGCAGTTCCGCTTCCGCCGTGTGCGACCAGGGACGAATGTCCAGACAATAGGAAGAACACTGTCCTTCGGAATGCTCTTTCCGGTCAGGGGCACGGCCGAAAACATATTCCGCCGCGGGGAAATAATAAATTCCGCGGGAAGACAAGGAGGAAAGGGTTTCCGAACCGATGACCGGACAATTTGGAAACCGGTCGTGGTATTTCCGGTAAGATTGCGGACGGTAATTCCAGGCAGGGATGTCCAGCTGATCGGCAATTCCCGACTCGATCGCCAGATCGCAGGCATCCAATCCGGCGGTGACCGGCCGTCCTGCATCATGTTTTTTTACAACGGAAACCAGACGTTTGGCAATCAGATCTCCCCGTAATGCCGGATCGCGGATTTCCATGAGCTCGTTACCTATGCTCCACAGGATGATGCACGGATGGTTCCGGTCCCGGCAGACCATAGAAGTCAGATCTTTTTCCGAATCGTTGTCGAAATGCATTCCGTAATCGTTTTTGTTCTTCCCCGTATGCCAGCAGTCAAAGGCTTCATCCATCACCAGGAATCCCATTTCATCGCAAAGATCCAGGAACTGCGGAGCCGGGGGATTGTGACTGGTCCGGATCGCATTGCAGCCCATTTCCTTCAGGATGGCTAATTGCCGCCTTGCCGCCGCCGGATGAAACGCTGCACCCAGCGGGCCGAGATCATGGTGCAGACACACTCCGTTGATTTTGACTCTTTCCCCGTTCAGGAAGAAACCGCGGTCCTTGTCGAATCGGATTTCCCGGAGTCCGAACGGAATCGTTTCCGAATCGGAATACTCCCCGGTTTCCACGGTCAGTTTCACCTCATAAAGACGCGGTGAGTCCGGACTCCAGCGATCGAAGGCAAGCAGATCAAGTTCCCGTTCGAATGCCAGACCGGCGGCGGGGATTTGGACAGGGAGGCTCATTGTTTCGAACAACGCGGATTCAAAAATGATTTTTCCGGACCTGGGTCGACCGGTATGATTTTCGATGAAGCCCCTGATGCGGAGAGAATTTTTCTCCGGCATGAATTCCAGGTGATCCGACCAGTGTTTGAAACATACTGGATCGGTTTCGATCCGTTGGACCCGGCGGTAAATCCCGGCTCCGGGATACCAGCGAGAAGATTGCGGAAAATTTTCCGCAGTGACTTCAAGAAGATTTTTCTCCCGGTCCAGATAATCGGTTGCGTCAATTTGGAATGAGGTATAACCGTAATTACAGGCACCGACCAGTCTGCCGTTGAGGTAAACCCGGGCATGGCTCATCACTCCGTCGAAAAGAAGGATGATCCGTTTCCCCGGAGCGGAGAGTCCCCGGACTGTGCAGCGGTATTTGCCTTTTCCTACATGCGGGAGTCCGCCGGTCCGTCCGGAATGTTCATAATTGACCGACTCCCCATTCTGCACGATATGCGTGATCTGCAGGTCGTTCTCTCTGGCAAAAGGACCGCTGACCGCCCAGTCATGAGGAATCGTGACGGGTTGTTCCGCCAAATCATTTCCCCGTTGAAAAAACCAGTTTTTCAAAAGCTGACGCGTGCGCATTTCATCATCCCATTTCAGGATTCATCTCGGCAAAAAAGGTTGATATACTGCATCGATCACAGGCGGCTCGGCATAAAGTTCGTGGTCCAAAGCACCGGCAACCAGATGTTCCGCCGTTACCTCATAACGGGGATCGAACGAACCGATCGGCGGCATGCCATATTGAAAAAACGGGTCGTTTGTGCCACCGAAAAACATGATGTCTTCCGGAACTTTCCAGCCTTCGGCAATCACATGGGTCTGCAGATAGAGAGCATGTTCCGCATCATCGGAATAGACCAGCTGGGGACGATACGGACGGATCATCTTTTCGAGAACGGCATCGCAGGTAGCCTGAACGGTTGACTGCCGGAAAGAATACTGGAACTCAAGACAGGGATCGACGGGAAGCCCGCAGGCCTGCATTGCTTCCTGATACTCCGCAACCAGATTGCGCTCGGTGATCGAAACCGGATCACTGTGGATCAGACCGATCCGGGTGATTCCGTGCCGTTTGCAGTCGACAACCAGCCGGATCATCGCCTCGCGCCGCGAAGTCGAAACATAACGGCAGCCGGAGAATGCCGGTTTTTCCAGGAAAATGAGCCGTCTGTCATCAGTAAACGTTTCGGCAAATTCTTTCCGGAACTCAGGGTAATCATGTGCCAGACAAATCATGCCGGCGACTCCGTAATTGAACAGCTGCTGACTGTTTTTCGCGATTCCTGTCATGTCATCGTGGGTATGGCTCGTGAGGATGCGGTAGTTCCGTGCCAGCGCGACCCGTTCGAGCTCACGCAGCAGCTGTTCCCGGCGAAAGCCGACATAGGTATCGGTCAGGACGCCGATGATGCGGCTTTTCCCGTTGCGGAGTCCCGAAGCCAGTCCGTTCGGCTGATAATTCAGCCGGCGGGCCAGTTCCAGGATCTTCTGGCGCTTCTCCTTGGATACCCGGCAATTGGTTTTCGAATTCAGAACTGCCGACACTACCTGATTCGATACTCCGGCTTTCTCCGCTATGTCTTTCAGGGTCACGGCCATGGATCATGCTCCCAAAACGTGGTTGATTTATCGTCAAATCAAAATTTAGCATTTATTTTAAAAATGTCAAATCAAAAAAACAAAAAAAGCAGTAAAAAAACGGAACGCTATCCGCCATGACTCCGGACGAGGGTGATTTTCAGGCGGGGCGGCGAGGGATACTGCTGCATCGCCTTCGCCAGCTGTTTTTCGATCTCCGGCTGGTCGGCGGAACAGCTGTGCGGGACCAGCAGGCTGAATTCCAGCACCATGCCGTCCGGACCGCGTCTGGCCTGGAAATCGTAAATCTTGAACAGGGGATTCACTTCGGCCGCGGCATTTTCCACTTTGTCCTGCCATTCTCGGGTCCGGGGTCCGGACGCGTGGCAGGGATCGCAATGCAGCAGCAGATGGACCGGCATGTGCTTGCCGATCTCCGCTTCGGCCTGTTCCAGCAGGTCGTGGACCGCGAAAATATCGGTATCGATATCGACCTCGGCGTGAGCCGTGGCGAAATACTGGTTGGGACCGTAATTGTGCATGATGATGTCATGCACGCCGCGGATGCCGCGGCATTTCAGCAGGCGGGACCGCAATTCCTCGACCAGTTCGGGTCCGGGCGGCTCGCCCAGGAGCGGATTGATCGTCTCGCGCAGGATCCGGATCCCGCCGTAAAACACCAGCAGGGCCGCCAGAAAGCCCGCGCAGCCGTCAACCGGGAAGCGGGTGAATTTGTCCGCGGCGGCGGAGATCAGCACCACGATCGTGCCGGCGATATCGCTCAGGCTGTCGACCGCCATCGCCTGAATGGTCCGGGAATCGATCAGCCGGCCGATGTGCCGGTAAAAGAAGAACAGCCACACTTTGAACAGCAGGGACCCGGCCATGATCGCGATCAGCACGGGCGAGATCCGCACCGGCTGGGGGTGGATGATCCGCTGGACCGATTCCACCAGGAAATTCAGGCCCATGGCGATGATGATCACGGCAACGACCACCCCGGCGACATATTCGAACCGGCCATGGCCGAAAGGATGTTCGCGGTCGGCCGGCTTGGCGGCCATCTTGAAACCGAAAACCGTGACCACCGAATTGCCGGCATCCGAAAGGTTGTTCACGGCATCGGCCGCGATCGCCACGCTGCCCGAAATCAGGCCGATCGTGAATTTCAAAACGGAGAGCAGCACATTCACGGCCAGCCCGATATATCCGCTGAAGATCCCGTAATTCAGCCGGACCTCCGGCGAATCGGTATGTTCCCAGCCGCGGACAAAACATTTTATCAGCAGTTTTTGAATCATGATCAGAAAAACTTCCGTTCCGAATTACCAAATAAATCTAATTAATATAGCGCAGATTCCGGATTTATCAAATCAAAAACCGCAAAGTCGTGGATCCGGGGACATGGCGCCGGATCACCTTCCGCTGAAAAAAATCCAGTCCCCCGCTTGAAAAAAAGAAATCCCGCTGTAAGGTATGATATATTTTTTATGACAGGAAAGGCGGATGCCAGATGAAAGAAGTTATATCGGATATTTTCTCGAGGAAAGCGATCCGGCAGTCGGGTTCGTGGCAGTGGCTGCGTTCGGATTTCGCGGAGGATTTCCATCAGCTGACCGCGGCGGGAGCCGACCGCGAGGATTCCGGCAATGAGATCATCTGGAATACCCGGCACAAATACACGCTCAAGATCCAGGCTCCGTCCGGCCGGGTGATCGCGTTCAAGCGCTACCGAACGCTGCGGCTGTTCCCGTATCTTTATCACACCACACCGACCGCCCGCGAGGCGCTGAATTACCAGAAACTGCAGCTGATCGGCCTGCCGATGGCCAAGCTGCTGGCAGTCGGCGATACGCGGCATTGTTTCCGTCCCGAAAGCAGTTTCATCGTGACGGAATTCGCGGTAAACTGCCAGGACGGCCGCGCGTTCTATCCCGGCGGCAAACTCGAAAAGGAAACGGCCTGGCGCGACGAATTCTGCCGCCGCAATTTCGAACTGATCGCGAAACTGCACGATGCGGGGATCTATCACAGGGGTTTCACGCCCGCCAACGAATTGTGGCGGACACGCCCTACCCCGGATGAACAGGGCAATCAGCTGGACATCATCTGGATCGACGTCTCGTCCTGCCGCAGATTTCCCTCAATGGTCCTGCGGAAGAAGATCCCCGACGATTTTGTCAATTTCCTCCGGTTCTTCCAATTCCCGGAAGAGACCTGGCGCGGTTTTCTGCAGGCCTATTGCCGGGCGGTCAAAGTAAAGCGTTTCGAGCCGGATGAACTCTTCGCGGAAGTCCGGAAACGGCTGGCGGAAATACCTGAAAAATGATTTTGCAACATTGAAAAATAAGGGGAACGACATGAAGACAATCCATCTGAAAGAGGAACGGGACATTCCGGTTTATGCGGAAACGGAAATTCTGGTGATCGGCGGCGGCGCGGCGGGGATCGCGTCGGCCTATTGCGCGGCACGGCGGGGACATCAGGTCCTGCTGGCGGAACGCGCGTATTGCCTCGGCGGGACCGCAACCTCCGGACTGGTCGGACCCTTCATGACCTCGAGCGACCCGGACGGCAAGCGGCAGATCATCCGCGGCTTTTTCCGCGAACTGGTGGACCGGCTGAAAGCCGCCGGCGGCGCGCTGGAACCGATGAGTCTGGAAAACTGCGACGCCCACACCTCCTGGCATCTTTACGGCCACCACAACGTGACCCCGTTCAATGCGGAAACCCTGAAATTCGAGGCGGAAGCGATGTGTCTGGAACAGAATGTCCAACTTCTTTACGGCGTCCAGGCAACAGAAGTAAGGAAAAGCGAGGACGGCAAACGCATCGACGGCGTGGTCTTCGCGGCCAAGGAAGGTTTTATCTATATCCGCGCCAAAATGGTGATCGACTGCACAGGTGACGGCGATATTGCTTTCCTGGCAGGCTGTCCGATGATGAAGGGTGAGGAAAAGGACGGCGAGATGCAGGCGGCCGGGCTGTTCTTTTCGCTGGACGGGATCGATGAAGCGGTTTTCCAGAAACGCTATGAGACGCTCGGCTGGGAATCGATGCGCTACGAAAAGGAGATCAGCGAAGCGGTGGCCAACGGCGAATATCCGATTCCGCGGCGCCGGTTGGGCCTCTATAAGGCCGACGACAACACCTGGCGCGCCAACATCACGCGCATTCCGGACGTGGACGGGACCAAATCCGAAGACTTGACGAAGATCATGGTGGAAGGCCGCAAGCAGATCCGGGCGATCCTGAAGTTCCTGCGCAAATATGTGAAGGGATGCGAAAAGGTCCACCTGATCCATTCGGCGGAATTCCCCGGCATCCGCGAAACGAGGCGGATCAAAGGCGATTTCGTCATGCAGGGGAAATCCATCCACGAGTCGGAGATCTTCCCCGATGCCATCCTGCTGCTTTCGAATTCGGTCGATTTCCACAGGGGACTGGTCGGCAATTATCAGCCGTGCCGGGGAGTGTATTCGCTGCCGTACCGGCTGCTGCTGCCGTCCGGAGCGGACAATCTGCTGGCGGCGGGCCGCTGTGTTTCGTGCGACCGGGAAGTGCTGGCGGCAATCCGGGTGATGCCGCCGTGTTTCGGAATGGGCCAGGCGGCGGGCAATGCCGCGGCGCTCGCGCTCGAAACGGGCTGCACGCCGGCAGCCATCGACACGGCCGAACTGCAGCGCCGTCTGCGCGCCGAAGATGTCATTCTGGATCCCGCATAAGGAAACGCCGACATGATACCCCTGACCCATTGCTTCGGGTGGACCAAAGGTTCGCGCGAAGAGCAGAAAAACTGGATGCGCGAATTTGCCGATGCCGGCGCGAAACATCTAGTGCTGACCAGCAGTCTGCTGGCCGAAGGCGTCAAGGATACCGGATATCTGATGGCTTTCGCCGCCGACATGAAGGAGTTCGGTCTGGATTTCGTCGATTCCCATGCGGTCTGGGGAACGTGGGCCGATCCCGGCATGCCCCTGCCCGAATGGAAAGAGATCATCTTGCTGCGGCACAGGATGACGTTCCGGTTCTGTCAGCGTTTCGGCGTCCATACCATGGCGTTCCATACCGGCAACACGTTCAACAGCATTTTCGGCAGAAACCTGAAGCTGGACGATTATTACGGATCGCTGATCCGTTCGCTGGAGATCCTGCTGCCCGAGGCGGAAAAATGCGGCGTGATCATCGCGCTGGAAAATCAGTGGACGCCGCTCAACCACAGCCGTCAGCTGCTGCGCGTCATGGAACATTTCCGGTCTCCGAATCTGGGATTGTGCTATGATTCAGGACACGGAAACCTG
>Ga0265298_10011362_pt1 | contig 10436 bp, 11 predicted proteins | sample AusTroGonzalo_MG_3_FD_193486 | JGI IMG/M metagenome (GOLD analysis project Ga0265298, IMG submission 193486) | Bovine rumen microbial communities from tropical cattle in Woodstock, Queensland, Australia - Gonzalo_01 | ecosystem: Host-associated > Mammals > Digestive system > Stomach > Rumen ... | reverse complement strand
TTCTGGAATGCAAGGAAGGGCCATTCGTGAAGCATGAGGATGACGGCATCCTGGAAATCAAGAAGTAACAGAAAGAATTGGGTCGATGACTCTATTTCATTCTGATTTGAATAGGTGTCATACCAAACTCTTGGAATACCGTCAGGTCACAGGGCAATAAATATCTTATCACCAAAAATAATATCGCAAGCGACTTATTGTTAAACAAACTTAAAGTTTTAAATAAATCGCTTGCGATATAAAATATTATGCTTACCTTTGTATCGCAAACGACATAATGAACATTTAAATACAATAAAGATATGGCAAAGATTTATGATTTCAAGGCTTTTACAAGCAAAGGTAAGGAACTGGATTTCGCTCAGTTCGAAGGTAAGGTATTGCTGATTGTCAACACAGCCAGCAAGTGTGGATTCACCCCTCAGTTCGCAGGACTGGAGGAGCTGAACCAGAAGTATAAGGACAAAGGACTGGTGATCATCGGCTTCCCCTGCAACCAGTTCAAGGAGCAGGATCCTGGCAGCGACGGACAGATTGAGGAGTTCTGCCAACTGAACTACGGTGTGACGTTCCAGATCATGAGGAAGACCGACGTGAACGGCCCTGCTGCAGAACCCATCTTCGAGTATCTGAAGACGCAGGCTCCCACTGAGGAGTATAACGGTCTGAAGGCCAAGGCTGCCAAAACACTCTTCAAGGCTATCAGCAAGAGCGTGGAGAAGGACAGCGACATCAAGTGGAACTTCACCAAGTTCCTCATCTCTAAGGATGGTGAGACCATCAAGCGTTATGCTCCCACCACAGAGCCGAAGGACTTTGAGAAGGATGTAGAAGCCATGCTGGCATAATTAAGAGTTAAGAGCTATGCACGCAGAGTTACAACTCGACAATCAGATCTGCTTCCGTCTCTATACGGCTGCACGACTAATCACACAGGCATACACCCCGATACTGACAGCGCTGGGCATCACCTATCCGCAGTACCTGGTGTTGATGGTGCTCTGGGAGAACGACAACCAGCCTGTAAACGACATAGCCCGCCGGCTGCTCTTGGAGACGAATACCGTTACTCCCCTACTCCAGCGCATGGAGAAGCTTGGTATCATCAGCCGCAAAAAGGGTGAGCAGGACAAGCGCCAGCAGATTGTCAGCCTGACAAAGAAAGGCAAGGCATTAGAGAAAGAGGCTTTCGCTCAGGTTCCTTCCTGCATGAAAGACCAACTATCAGCCTGTCCGCTAAATCTCGATGACTATCAGCGTCTGGCACAGGAACTTGATTCGATTATTAACACATTAAAGAAATAAGACTATTATGGCACATCAATGTGAAAATTGCAAATTGCGAGCTAATTACGACAGTAAGCCAAACTCGCTGATGGGACGTTTCTGGCGTTGGCACATTAACTTCTGTCCAGGCTGGAAAGCCTATTTCACCTCTCTTCCTGCTGATCAGCAGCAGGCACTACGCAACAAGTATAAGTTTACAAAATATCAATAACCCTTTAAAACAACAAAATTATGGAAACAAAGAAATCAATTGAGGCATTACAGTTTTTCGTAACTCATCTGGCAGAAGGTGCCATCGTTCACAAACAGCAGGGCATGATCTTCAAGTCACAGGGCTTCACCAAGCTTGGAGAGAAGTACATCAACCACTTCAATGAGGAGATGGGCTGGGTAGAGAAGTTCACAGAGCGCATCCTCGACCTTGGCGCAGAAGTCAAGTTCGAAGGCATGAAGAGCCGCGACCTCATCAACGACCCCATCGCTTATGTCAAGGCCGACCTCGCCATCCAGGAGCCAGGCGTTGAGATGCTGTTGAAATGTATGGCCGACCTGAAGGACGATCCCTCTACCTACGATCTGCTGAAGGACTACCTGAAGGACGAGGAGGAAGACCTCTACTGGAGCCAGGGTGCATTGGAGCTCATCGAGAAGATTGGCACACAGAACTGGCTGTTACAGCAGCTTTAATCTATGTTCTTTCAAAAAAACATCCTCCGTATCATCGAGATACGGAGGATGTTTTGTATACCTTGAACCATTAATTCATCCTGGCAGAAGACTCATCACTATCTGATGAAGCTTGTTCTCAACGGACTCTCCAACTCCGGATGTCCCTCCTCACTGACATTGAGTTTGCGAATCATCCAGGCCATGTTGCGGGCAAGTGTCCGCATCGTCTGCATACCCTCCTCGTCCTGTGCTGCCTGTCCAGGAGTCTGACCGTATACCATATTCCAATACTGAGAACTTACAAGAGGCATATTCGACATCGTGAAATACTTATTCAGACGGTCAAACGCAGCTGATGCTCCACCTCTTCGACACACTACCACGCTGGCAGCAGGCTTAAAGCGAAGTTCACTACTCAATGAATAGAACACACGGTCGAGCAAGGCACAGAGCGAACCATTCGGGCCACCGTAATAGACAGGCGAACCAACGACCAGTCCATCTATGCCATCCTTCACAGCTCTCCATACCTTATAATACAAGTCATCATGGAAAGTACATCTGGCACCACTCCTTCCGCACATGCCACAGGCGATGCAGCCTTGCACAGCCTGCTTGCCGATGCTGATGATCTCAGTATCTATACCCTCGCTGTTCAGTGTCTTCGAGACTTCACTCAAAGCAGTGAACGTGTTGCCGTTTTCTCTCGGGCTTCCGTTAATCAATAGAACCTTCATACAATAAATGCTTAATACTCGGATGCAAATATAGCGATAATTCCGCAATCCAAAGCTATTTCGCGACCTTTTTTAAGTGTATTTGGCAAATTGACGCTGGTATTCATGAAGAATTGACGGAGTTGTGATGGAGAAAGGACGGCACGGTCTGGGAGAAAGTACGCTGGAAAGTGGGAGTCTGCAGGGAGGTTTCTGGGAGTTTACTGGGATGTTGCGAGTTTTTAGCGGCCGCTGAAAGATATTTCAGCGAACGCTAAAAGATTATTCAGCGCCCGGTAAAAGTTTGTTCAGCGGCCGCTAAAACCTTATTTTACAACAGAAGTGTCCTTATTTCTTAGGAGATGTAGTGACAGGAAGGACGCGATAGTGCCACATGCGGCCCTCCTTATAGCGCTGCAGACGAGGGCTGTCACCCCCGCAAAGGCCGTCGAGATAACGCTTGGCAGACTGGTATTTCAGACCGCTGTTATACATGAAACGCTGGATGGTAACATGCTGCATGACGGTGCTCTGCCTGAGGGCCTCATCCATTGCCTTGGGATCGTGTATCTGGCTGTTGCCAACGCTGCCCGTCTTTTTGCGGAAACCCAGACGGCCACAGTCGGCATTCTTGACGAACTGCTTCGAGGGGATGAACTCTATGCCGCCATACATCACATCGCGGCCCGTCACCTTCTCCGGATCAGTATGCTCGCCCAGCAGTTTCAACTTAGGTGCAAAGGAGCCGAAGGGTATCTCCACACGCTGGCCCTGACGGAGCCACAACGTGACGACCTCCTCCAGAAGGCCAAAGAAATGCTTCATCTCGCCCTTGCTCGTGTGGCGATACTTGGCGCAGAATTCATCGATGTCGTCGAGGTCGTACTTGCGCTCTACGACGGGCTCGGCGTAGAGCAGGGGCTTGCCGTCATCACCCTTTGTGGGGCGCGGCTGCAGTTCAAAGAGTATTCCGTCAGTCTTACGTGGCATAGTGGTATTATTCTTGTTACATTCTGCAAAGTTACAAAAAAAATTTAATAATGTCATCAGTTTGACGGATAATTGACAAAAAAAGAGTAATTTTGTCGCTTGAACGGAAGATTGATTTCATTAAACTAGCAAGAGATAATGTACAATTTGGTTGAAGACTGCATGAAACTGGGATTCGGCATGATGCGACTGCCCAGGATTGAAGGTACGAACGACATCGACCTGGAGCATACCAAGCGGATGGTGGATGCCTTCATCGAGGCTGGCGGCAGGTATTTTGACACCGCATACATCTATGAGGGTTCGGAAGAGGCCACCAAGGCTGCACTCTGTGACCGTTATCCCCGCGAGAGCTATTATCTGGCCGACAAGCTCAACGGCTCAGATTTCGCCGCCAAGAGCGAGGAGGAAGCCAAGAATGAAATCAAGGTGAGTCTTGAACGCACAGGAGCTGGTTATATCGACTTCTATCTGCTGCACGGCATTGATGAGGGGAACATTGACAATTTTAACCGCTACGGCATTTGGGACTATATGAAACAACTGAAGGCGGAGGGAGTGATACGCCATTATGGCTTCTCGTTTCACTCCACGCCCGAACATCTCGAACAGCTGCTTACCGACCATCCCGACGTGGAGTTCGTGCAACTTCAGATCAACTATGCCGACTGGGAAGATACGCTGATCTGTTCGCGACGCTGTTATGAGATAGCCACAAAGCACGGCAAGCCCGTCATCGTGATGGAACCCGTCAAAGGAGGAAAATTGGCCAATCCGCCACAAGCGGTGAAGGATATCCTGCAACGTGCCAATCCCGATGCATCATTTGCCTCATGGGCCATCCGTTATACGGCATCGCTGCCCAACGTGATGATCGTGCTCAGCGGTATGTCGAACATGGAGCAGATGCAGGACAATGTGTCGGTGATGCGACATTTCCAGCCTTTGAGCGATGAGGAATATCGTGTGATAGACGAAGCCAGCCAGGCGTTGAAACAGTATGCCGATATCCCCTGCACCGCCTGCCACTACTGCACACCCGGCTGTCTGATGGGCATTCACATACCAGAGATATTTGCCGTGATGAACGTTTACAAGATGTATGGCAATCTCACCGAGGCACGTAACGAGTACCGATGGCGTCCTGGTGGCAATCTGGCATCGACCTGTATCCAGTGTGGGCAGTGTGAAGGAGCCTGTCCGCAACACCTTCCCATCATCCGTTTGTTAAATGAGGTGGTGGAAACGCTGGAGAAATAAGAATCAGACAATAAACATCAAATAGAACCAACACAAAAGACATGATGAGAAAACTACTCTTATTGACGCTGTGCGCATGGAGCGCCAGCTTGACACAGGCAGAGACTGCTGACTCACTGGCTCTGCAGGAAGTAGTAGTAACAGGCACCAGAAATGCCACCGACGTTCGCCATCTGCCGATGACGGTGACGGTGATCGGCCGCGAGAAGCTTACAATGCAGCATCAGCCATCGGTATTGCCGACGGTGATGCAGGAAGTGCCAGGACTCTTCGTTACCTCACGGGCCATGATGGGCTATGGCGTTTCAACAGGAGCAGCAGGCGGCATCAACCTGCGTGGCATCACAGGAGGAGCAGGACAGTTGATGGTACTTATCGACGGTCATCCGCAGTATCAGGGCATCTACGGCCATCCCATCAGTGACAGCTATCAGACGCTCATGGCTGAGCGTGTGGAGGTGCTGCGTGGTCCGGCATCTGTGCTCTACGGATCGAATGCCATGGGTGGCGTGTTGAACATTGTGACCCGAGGAGCAGCGAGGCAAGACGGCGTAACGACCAACGTGACACTTGGCGCAGGTAGCTATGGAACGGTGCAGACCGAGGCCTCAAACCAGATTCGCAGCGGCAAGTTCAGCAGCACCATCGCCGCACAGTATAACCGCACCGACAACCATCGTCCCCGCATGGGCTTCGAGCAATATGGCGGCTATCTGAAACTGGGTTACGACATCAACGACCATTGGAACACATACATCGATGCTGAAATTACCCGCTTTAACGCCAGTTATCCAGGCTCGACAGACAAGCCAATGTATGATGCCGACCAATGGATTACGCGTGGTGTTGTCTCTGCCGCCATTGAGAATCACTATGGAAAGACGAGCGGTGCGCTGAGTGTCTATTCGAACTTCGGACGACATAAGATTGACGACGGTACCACTGATCCTACCCAACCCACACAACGCTACTTCCGTTCGAAGGATGCGCTGACTGGTGTATCATGGTATCAGAGTGTACAGCTCTTCGAAGGCAATCGCCTGACCGTTGGTGTCGACTACCAACACATCTATGGCAATGCCTACTACACTTCAAAGCAGACGGGCGAAATACTTGACACACCCAACAAACAGAGTGGCAAGTCATATCGCAACGAGATAGCAGGCTATGTGGATTTCCGTCAGGATCTGCTCACATGGCTCACCGTCGATGCCGGTATCCGTCTCGACCATCATAGCATCACGGGTACGGAGTGGGTGCCGCAGGCTGGTGTTGTGGTTCGTCCTATTGAGACAGGCGAGGCAAAGGCAATGGTCAGCAAGGGCTTCCGCAATCCGACGATGCGTGAGATGTACCTCTACCCTCCCTCAAACACTGACCTTGAACCAGAACGTCTGTGGAACTACGAGTTGTCGTGGCGCCACAGGCTCAGCAACTTTAGTTATGGCGCGAACCTCTTTTATATAAAGGGAGACAATATGATCCAGACGATGCCTGTCGATGGCAAGCCGCGCAACGTGAATACAGGCGAGATAGAGAACTGGGGCTTCGAGCTGGAAGCCAAATACGCCGTCAGCAGCCATCTCAACCTGTCAGCCAATACGTCGTACTTGCATATGAAGAACAAGGTGGTTGCTGCTCCAGAGAATACCGCGTATCTCGGTGCTGACTATCGTCTGGGCAAATGGCTGGCCACGCTTGGACTCAAATATATCGGCAACCTTTATACTGCCGTTGGAGACGCCGAGACGAAGGAGAACTTCTGGTTGCTGAACGCGAGTGTCACCTATGCCATCTCCCACAACGTCAGCCTTTGGGCACGTGGTGAGAACCTGTTGGCGCAGAAGTATGAGATCAACCTCGGCTACCCGATGCCCCGCGCCACTTTCATGGGTGGTGTGAGCCTCAACTTTTAAAATGGAAAAGGGGAAAGAAAATAGTAATAAAATAAAAATTTAAGATTATGGAAGCAAATGTAAGACTTTACGCGTTCAATTACGACGAGGCGAAGACCTATCTGTGGGCAATGGTTTTTGTGGCCTGCAATCTGGTGCTGCCTCAAGTGTTCCACCTCATTCCTCAGGGCGGAGTCATCTTCTCGCCTCTGTCGCTCGTCATCCTGGCCGGAGCCTATAAGTTCGGCTGGAAGACAGGGCTTCTTGCAGCCCTGCTCTCACCGCTGGTAAACCATCTGCTGACGGGTATGCCCGCTATGGCTGTGCTGCCAGTGATGACACTGAAACTTGCCGTTCTCGCCCTTGTTGCCGGCTTTACCGCTCAGTATTTCAAGATGGTCAGCCTGCCGCTGATCATCGGTGTCGTTCTCGTCAGTAAGGCTATTGGCTGCCTGGGAGAACTGCTTCTGACGGGTGGTATCGATGCTACGATAGCCGACTTCACCATCGGCTGGCCCGGCCTGCTCCTTCAGGTTATCGGAGCCTGGCTGATACTCACGAAGCTGAAGTAACTATAAGATTCCCCAAAGCCCACGAGGCCGACGGGGAAGGCTTCCTTTTTCTCATTATCTCTGCCTCAACTGTCGGAGCTCCTGATTGCTGACGGCGTAGTTGTAGATGCGGAAGTCAGCGACGTCGGTCTGTGTCAGGTATTTGTCGCCACGGAAGGGAGCACGACCTATCCAGCAGTTGGCGGGGGCATCCTTGAATATCTCTGCGAGGATGGGCATATTGTCGTTCCGTCCAATCAGTTTGCCATCGAGGAACAGTTCACCTTTGTGACCCTGCTGACGGTAGAGGGCGTGAACCCATACGTCACGCTTGGGCTTGCCACCCTGCATGATAATCTGCTCGTGTTCGTAGCCACCTGTGGAGGTCTCAAAACGCTGTTCGTTCAGGCGCATGGCCATGTAGGGACCTTCGTGGGCGCTGTTTTCTGCCAGTTGGGAGAAAGCAAAGAGGAAGTGGCCATAACCGTCGAGCTGGTTCTCAGAACTGACCTTGAAATGGACGGAGACTGTGAAGTCGCGAAGCTGACTGATGAGAGCACCGGTCTCGGCCGTGAGGTCGTAGTAACCGTTATTTGCTCCCAAGTGGAGAACGGTGTGGTTCGTCTCGTCTATGCTGGCCGTTCGACGCAGATATTCGGGCTGCCACTTGAAGCAATATTCGGCCTGCTGTTCGGTCTTGATGGTCGGTGTGGGTAAAGCCGAGGTCATCTTGGCGGTCAGTCTTCGGATATGGTCTTTCAGAATCTTATAAGCAGGTTGTGGCATGGCACCGTGGTCGTAGCCCTGCATCTCGTAGAGCGTCGCATCCTTGTGGCCCACGAGTTTCAGCATGCGCCAGAAGTAAGCCTGCTCCTCATAGCGGCCAAAAAGTTCCAGTTCACGGTCGCCTGAGATAATGACGATAGGAGGCGCATCAGGACGGACATAGGTGAGCGGGGCATACTGGTCGATGGTAGCCTGCAAGGGAGGGATACCCTGCTGCTTGCGAATGTTGTAGTGGGTGACGCATTGTCCGCTGAAAGGCACGAGGGCGGCCAAAGAGTCGGCATCAACGCCATATTTGGCGAGCCATTTCTTGTCGAGACCAATCATGTCGAGCAGATAGCCGCCTGCGGAGTGTCCGGCCACAAAGATCTTGCGACGACTGCCACCGTATTTCTCGATGTTCTTATAAGTCCAGGCTACGGCAGCTGCGGCATCGTCGAGAATAGCATCGATGGGAGCCTTTGGCAGCAGACGGTAGTTGGCAGCGACAACCACCAAGCCACTGTTCTTCAACTGCTCGTCGATGTGCTTGTTGCCAGCTTCAATACCACCTCCATGGAACCACACCACCACAGGCGCATCCTTTTGATTCGTAGGGTAATAGACATCAAGTTTACAGCGTTCCTGAGCGTAGGCATCGGCAGACACTGTGTAGGGGATGTCGTTCACTTGTTGATACTGTTGAGGCTGTGCCTGTGAGATCATCGGCAACAGCATGAGCGCAAAGATCGTTGTAATTTTTAGTCTCATAATTATGTTTTATGTTGATTTACTTGATAAACAATATTAATTCTTGGTGCAAATATAATGATAATTCCGTAATTATCACTATCTTTGCCATCAGTTTTAAATGTATTTAGGTTTTACGCATATACTAAACTGTCATGAAGAAGATAATAAACCCTTGGCGAAACCATCCTGAGTACAACTGCTTCGGCTGTTGTCCTGATAATCCCATTGGACTACATTTGGAGTTCTATGAGGATGGCGACTATATCGTAAGTAAGTGGCATCCTGAGAAAAACTACCAAGGATGGGTAAACACCATGCATGGCGGTATACTGAGTACATTGATTGACGAGGTATGCGGATGGGTGGTCACCCGCAAGTTGCAGACTAGTGGCTATACCGTCCAGCTGAATGTGAAGTTCCGTAAAGCAGTCTCAACAACGGAACCAGAGCTTACTATACGGGCAAAAGTCACAAAGCAGGTCAGGAATCTTGCGTATATCAATGCGGAGATAACCAATTCCAAAGGTGAACTCTGCAACGAGGGCGAGGCTATCTATTTCCTGATGAATCAGGATAAGGCCAAGGAAATGGGATTTCTGTATTGTGAAGTTGAAGATGAAAAAACTAGACGAAATGACTAAAAAGCTATTTACATTATGCGTATTGAGCCTGATGGCGGCTCTCGCATGGGGACAAAGTCCCGTCGTTAAGGTTGAAGGAGGACTGGTGCAGGGTGTAGCCTCTGCATCAAGTGATGTAACCGTGTTCAGAGGTATCCCATACGCAGCACCTCCTGTGGGCGATCTCCGCTGGAAGCGTCCGCAGCCCGTCATGAAGTGGGAAGGCGTGAGAAAGGCCGACACGTTCAGCAATATCTGCTGGCAGCCTGGCAATGCCATCGGTACGTTCTACGGCAATGAGTTCTATTGGAAGGAGAATACCGTGCAGAGCGAGGACTGTCTATATCTGAACATTTGGACACCAGCCAATGCCGTCGGCAAACAAGACAAGAAACTTCCTGTGGCATTCTGGGTGCATGGCGGTGCCTATTTCAACGGCTATGGACATGAGATTACGATGGACGGCGATGCATGGGCCAATCGTGGTGTAATCCTCGTCACCATCAATTATCGTCTGGGCATCTTCGGATTCCTCGCCCACCCCGAACTGTCGGCAGAGACACCAGACGGCACATCGGGCAACTACGGTACCTATGATCAGGTGGCAGCCTTGAAATGGGTGCATGAGAATATCGCACAGTTCGGCGGCGACCCCAATAACATCACCGTCCTCGGACAGAGTGCAGGGGCTGCCAGCATCAAGAACCTGGTCTCGTCGCCTTTGTCGAAAGACATGATCAAGAATGCAATCATACAGAGTGGTGGTGGTATCAGTGAGACGGCATCGGCAGGTTCAGACAATAGCCAGAAGCAGGCTGAGCAGACGGGCAAGACCTTTATGGATAAGTTTGGCTTTACCTCTCTGAAGAAGATGCGCAACGCACCTGCCGAGGAACTGCTCAATCATTTCAAGGCAGAAGGCATGGGGCT
>Ga0265298_10011361_pt1 | contig 10437 bp, 3 predicted proteins | sample AusTroGonzalo_MG_3_FD_193486 | JGI IMG/M metagenome (GOLD analysis project Ga0265298, IMG submission 193486) | Bovine rumen microbial communities from tropical cattle in Woodstock, Queensland, Australia - Gonzalo_01 | ecosystem: Host-associated > Mammals > Digestive system > Stomach > Rumen ... | reverse complement strand
CCTGCGAACGGCTCGAACGGCATTATGGAGCAGGCCGCCGCGCGGTTGTACGAGTTATGCCAGAAGCTGTACCAGAGCCGGCCGGTGGAGTTCCGGCTAAGCGACGAGCAGCGGAGGCGTCTGGGGCTGCATTTAGAGACGGCGTACCCGATGCTGATGGGCATGTTAGGCGACAATTTTCATTCCGTGGTGCTGCGGATGGGCGTGCATATCGAGCGGATGGCGATGATTCTTTCGGCTCTGCGGATGTCCGAATCATATTCGGACGCAATGAACAAAGAAAGAAAAGCCGAATCCAATTGGGCAGAAAGGAACGGAGCATTACTATGTAATGACACGGATTATCAGACGGCGGAGATGATAGGGAACAAACTGATTCTTCACATGGCGATGGCGTACCGGATGATTAAAGGGGCCGAACAGGCCGGCGTGCCGAAGATGCAGCCGCTGGACCAGCGAAAGATGCTGCTGAGCCTGCTGCCGGAGGAGTTTGAGAGCTGGTCTTTGATAGACGAGGCAAAAACTCAAGGCGTGCCGGAACGAACAGCATTCCGATGGAACGAGAAATGGCAGGAAGAGGGAGTTGTGAAGAAGTTACAACATGGCTTTTACAAGAAACAACTGGCTTCCGCGTAGGGGATGGGTAGGCAAAAGGTAGGGCAACGACCAACGAACATTCAACAAATGGTCAACTTATCTCTAACTGAATGAAGCATCAAAGATGCTTTGTCGAATCGCATTCGACCCAATGAACGAAACAGAAAAGATAAAAATTTAACATGGCAAAATGGCAAAATGACAATTTGGAGACTGAGTCGGAAATTGTCAAATTGCCAAATTGTCACATCAAAAAATGAAAGGAAAAATATGGCAAGATTTGAAACAAGCGCCGGCATAGACGGCATTACCGGCAAATTCAACAAACACACTCGTCTGACGATGCGTCAGAAAGAATGGCACTATCCGGACGGGCGGGTATTCGGGGTTGGCCCGAAAGAAGTGTACAGTCAGGAGAAACGCGACTACAAGCGTAACCCTCGTACGGCTGCCGAGCAAGTGCAGTACGAGAAATGGACGGAAGCCTGTCGCGAGGCGTCACGGATAAAGAAAGACCCGAACCATCCGCGGTATGCGGAAATGATAGCCCGGCATGCGGCACAATTGAAGGGCAAGCCCGATGCGGCAGTCGGGAAGCGTATCTGCATGTTCGGCAACTTCGTAAGAGCGGTGCTAATCAGGGAAGTATAAACTTCCCTTTTTTGTTACGATGATATAGTGTGGAGCGTATTAATGACGCACAAGATTGGCGATGGATTCATATACGGAAACCGCTTCTTTCTCCGGCAATCCGACTGCCGTCGCCAAAGCAATCACATTCGATCCGGTCGGAAGCGGATTGTCGTTCACAGAAGTGGTATGATAGTCTCCCTCCCTGCCGCAAGGAAGAATATCATATGCGGGCGCAAACCGCCATCCGTTATCATACATGAACGCAAAATTGCGCGCATGATCATCGCGGTTGCCAATCAGCACATTGAAACACATCAGTCGGTAAATCTTCCACATCTCCTCCATCGAGTGTGTCAGCCGGTTTGCCAAGATGAACAGATGACGATAATCCATACACGGAATCGTATAGTCCGCTTGCAGCAATCCGCTTGCAGTGACAACATGTATCTTCGTACCATCTGCCCTTCGGTCAAAGCGTTTGGTAGCGAACCACTGCCCGTCCATCAGACGCGTCTCGGGCATTTCAATTCCGCATTGTTTGGCTAAGAGCGAATAGCGATACTCTTCTTTTCCGATAGATTTCTTATCGCCTCGGGCGCGGAATTTAACCAGCCATTCCGCGCCATCTTGCCGAATGAAGATTTTCGGTCTGGCACCACCCGGAGAACCTCCTCGTTGTACCAGTTCTTCCAGCAGTTCACCCGTATATGCATCGTCTGCAAGTATCGTGTCTGACTCTGCTGCCAGACGCTCAAAATCCAAATACTCCGGTGCATTGCTGATACTTCTGTCCGGACGGAACTCTAATGCACCTCGCCCGTTTTGTCCTACCAAACAAAGACGCTCCATAATATTTAGATTGTTACTGTTGATGCCTTTCTGCATCAAGTAACGATGCAATACTAATTGTCCCCATCCGTCCGGCAAACTATCTGCGAACACTCCGAAGCAACCTTCAAAAGGATGGTACGGCGCGATTTTCAGTCCCGGAACGAGCGGCAACTCAAACGGAGAAATGCTAAAGCCCTCTTGTAACCATTCCGTTGTATATTCAAAGGCGCATGTCTGCGGTTGAGTCGGAGTCAAGCCCAAACGTCCGACTTGACGTCCGTGCATCCATACTTCTATTTGTGTCAATTCTGTCCTCATCGTGCGTGCTTTTTCGGTTGTGATTCAGCCAACATCTCATCCATCGATGCCCATGAAGGGGAAGAAAATAACGCATGAAAATCCTCCAGTGCATTAAGCGCCGAAGCTACTGCAAGCAAACTCTGCAAGGATATTTGAGCCGTTTGCTCGAAATGCCGGTAGGTGGATAAAGGCATACCGGCGCGGGAGGCCAGTTCCGCTTGCGTCCAATGAAGTGCCAAACGGCGTTTCTTCACCCGTTGTGCAATGTCTTTCGCCTCAGAAACAGGCGTGGTCATAGTGAGTTGTATCATACTAATCTGTTTTGCGCTGCAAAATTACAAAAAATATTTGATATACGCAAATAAAAGTAACAATATTTTGTTATTTTGTGGTGATTTTATTTAAAAAGTAACAATATTTTAGTAGTTATAATCTATTCCATGCTACATGTGCTTTCCTTTTATACCCCATACCCCATAACCCATAACCGGTAACCCATACCCCATAACCCCTCGAAATGTCATATAGAACTGACAAAAACAACATTTTTTGCATTTTTATTAAATAAAAATTGTGTATTTCATTTTTTTCTTGTAACTTTGCACGCTCAAAGTGCAAAGATTCGTCACACGTATATACGTGCGAGATAAAATGCACTCGGTAGAATAAATATACTGGCATAATTTTTGGTGCGGAGTTCAATAGATAGTGCCTGACGAATTAAAATGGCGCAAATTGACGAACATATTACAAATACGCAACTGTTGGTTGCGCAATCCGAGAAACAACTCTATTCGGATGTGTGTCAGATTATTGACGAGACACGCACTCGTGAGCGTTATGGTAAAGGATGGGGATATGCTACATTGCGACGTGTACGCGTGCGCACGCTTTTGAGGAAGCGGAGATTGTCTACGCAGTGCGTACACAATTCAGTTGGACTCATTTGCGAAGTCTTATGAGTATTTCCAATTAAAGTGGCGCAGTATTATACCCAATTACCGGATAAGAAAATACTGGCAGAAAAATTACAACGTGCTATAGCAATAGCCAGAGAACATTATAACGAAAATAAGAAATAATTTCGTCCGCATTGCGGTCGCAATTCATAAAATAACCCAATAACGAAAATTATAGGTACAAAAAATATGAAAAGAGATTCAATGAACAAAACTTACATTGCAATGAAGAATGTACATATAAGCCGCATAGGCGGACGGATATTGGCGTCCCTTGTGCTGCTGTTCGGCCTCGGCATCGGCCATGCGTGGGCAGGCGGAACGCACTATGTCAGTGCAACGACTGCAGACCCGGCGCAGGGCTTGGTGTATCTGAGTACAAGCAATCAATCAAGCGTGGCGAATAGCAGTTTCAAGAACTCCCAGCCGGGTGGTCTTTTGGTTAGTACAGCCAGCTCAAATAACAGCACAACCAATGCTTGTTATATCGATGCAGGTGATGATGGTTGTACGCCTACTACGCAGTATTATTGGGCAAGACCTTCTCGTGGCTATGAGTTCAATGGCTCATGGGGAACGCGTGCGACTCACTATCCTGCCCACCCTGCGAGTGCAACCGGTGGTTGTAATACGGCTGATGAACTTAACCAAGGTCCGTGGGATGGTACTGCTGACGGTATTCAAAGTACTGCCGGTGGTTCACAAGCTACCTGGTATCGGCCGACGGCGTATTTCAAGCAGGCAACCAAGTATGTGATTACCTATGCTGTGCCGATGGGTGGTTCGTATAGCGTGCAGTATGAGTATATAACGAGTTATAACACGGGTTCTACGGAGTCCGACGGTACGGCGATTTGGAAATTCAAAGATGATGGCTTTGATTTTTCGATGACCACTTCTACGGAAGAGGCACGCGAAGAGAATTCCTATGTGGCGGATAAAATTACACTGTCCGTTCCGTCCGATGCATCCAGTTTCTTGGGATGGTGTGAGAATGGATCATTAATATCCGGAACCGGCCCTACAACTAAGACCTATGTCTATACGGCGCATGCCAATGTGACGGTATCCCCGATGTTCAAAGAGTTAGCATGGGGTAATGTGACAGGTGATTTGTCAGTGAATGTGACGGCAAAGGGCTCATACAGCAGCAAAACGGTTTATGTGGCGCTCCCGACATTGATAGGCAGTTGGTCTTCGTCTGACTTTACGGTTGCTCCAACCAATACGTCTAATGATTTCGGTTCGATTCAGATAGACGGTGTCTCGTTAAATAAAACGGAGAGCCGTTTGGAAATCACTTATACCTACACGGCTTCTAACTGGGGTGGTATAGATGCTACATTCACGATTACACCTACCTTTGGTGCTACCAAACAATTTTCTATCGCATGTTCCGCTGAAGAGATAGTGGATTATGAGGCTTGCATCGAAGAGAGTGGAGTGCGTACGTACACCGGAACTTTGGCTGCGATGATGACGCAGGCAAACAGCATGACCAATAAGCCAACCGTTAAGCTGATGAATCCGGTTACCATCACGGCGCCTTTGTCCTTCACAAAGTCTATGACCTTTGATGTGTATGGAAACAAACTGACGGCAAACTGCGCTTCGGCATTCTCGATTGATGCAGCCGATGTGGATGTGAAGATTATCGATGGCAGTTTTACGCAGGTCGGCGAGATTCATACTTCTAAAAATTCAGCCGATGCAGTAAGTGTAGTCACCTTCACCAAGGCTGCCAAACTGACAATGCAGGGCGGTACGCTGTCCGCAGAAAACTCTGGCGCAGGTGCTGCCTATGGCATTGATGTACAGCAAGGTAGTGTATTCTATATGACCGGTGGTGACATGACGGTGACGGCTACTACCGGCAATGCGCAAGGCGTACATGTGGCAACGGCAAGCGATTATGCTACGCTGAACGGCGGTTCGATAACGGTGAGCACTCCGACCAATGCCTATGGTTTGTGGTCAGCGGGTCAGAGTAATATCACAGACGCTACGGTTAGTGTAGCAACGACCAGCGGCGCGAATGCGTATGGTGTTTATGTTAATGGCGGTGTATCCACTGTTACAACAACAGACTTCACGGTAAATGCTACTACTACGGATGCCTACGGCGCGTATGTTGGCAATACCGGCCGTTTAAACTTCAACGGCGGCAAATTGGCGGCAACAGCTGACAAGGATAAAGCGTATGGTGCGTATGTGGCATCCGGTGCAACGGCAATGTTGCAGCAGAATGCCAAAGTAACGGCAGAGGTCTCCACGGGCAACGGCACAGCCAACGTAGAAGTGTGTGGTGTCCATAACCTCGGTACGGTAAGTCTGAACAATATATCTGTTACCGCGACGAATAATTCCACAACAGCGACGGAATCAACGAACTACGCTGCTGCAATTAGCACAAACACAGGTGCTGTTTCTACAACGATTGAAGACGGTACCTATACCGCCAATACCGAAACGGGCTACTCGTATGCTATTCGTCACCGAAAAGGTACGTTGACGGTAGATGGTGGTACGTTCAAGGGAATACTTAAAACGAGCGGAAACGGTGCTTTTGGTGCACATGTTTCAGACAATGCAACGATAGCCAATGCTACTTTATACGGAGAGACGAAGGGAACGGGTAGCAAAGCACATGGCGTTGTTGGTAACGCAGGAACGGTTACATTAACCAATTGTGACCTTACCGGTAAATCCAATACAAACAAAGCATATGCCATTTATTCTCGTACCGGAGTAACGGCTACCGGCTGTGCGCTGACGGCCACGGCTTTGGGTACAGATCAGGCGTATGGTATTTATGCCGAGGCGGGAACGAATAGTCTGACGAATTGTAATGCTACGGTTACAGCGCAGACGGTTAAGGCATATGGCGCATATCAAAAGGACGGAACGTTGAGCATCACCGGCGGTACCTATACGGTGGATGCCAAGCAGAGTGCTGCCACAGGGGGGCAGAATTCGGAATTGTACGGTATCTACAATGAGGCAAGCAAGACGACTACCGTCGCGAATGCCACCTTTATAGTTGTTTCCTCCAATGCCGCTTATTCGCAGAATGTGTATGGCGCTTATATCAACGGTACGTTGAACAGTACAGGCGCTACCTATACGGCACAGGCAAAAACGAGTGTATATGGCGTATGGGGTAATACGGCTTCTACCTTGACTTTATCGAACAACACCATTAGCTCCACCGCAACGAACGGAGCGACAAGTTATGGTGTATATGCGAAGAAGAACTTCACGATTGACGGCGACATCGTAAGCGCACAGGCAACCACGACCGGTGTCTATGCGATGTTCTTCGATGCGACTTCAGTGGGTGAGGTGCGCGGCGGCAAGTTCAAGGCAGCCGGAAACGGTACGACTACCTATGGTCCGTTGAACGCAGCTGCATCTGCCTCAAACGTGAAACTTAAAGGTGGTGTGTATGACAGCAATACCAATCTGGACAAATATAAGTTTACCGGATACAATATATACACGATTGACGATACGGAACCTGATTATGCGGCAGGATATTACTATGTGATAGCAACCGAGAATCCGAGTCCGTATGTATGTAAGATTGTTGGCGGCGCGCATTATACGACGCTTGAGGCCGCCTTGCAATATACAAAAGACAATGCCGGAAGCAATCATGTCATCGTCATGACGCAGAATTATACCCTGCCTGCCGGAGACTATGAGCTGCCGTCCAATGCTACTCTGCTCATTCCGCATCTCGTAGGTCAAAACGCTATTTATGCGGATGGCGGAAACACTAACAAGAACAAGACCACCACATCCAAAGACATCGTGGAGTTCATGCGTCTCACTTTGGCTGCGAATGCCAAGTTGAACGTCTCCGGAACGATTGAAGTGAGTGCGCAGATGTGGTGTGCCGAAACGGGACACATCAGTTATATCAAAGGCCCGTATGCACGCATCTATATGAATAGCGGTAGTTTGATTCAACTCAACAACGGTGCGGTCCTTTATGCATGGGGTAAGATTACCGGTACGGGAGAAATAAAGGTGAAGAGCAATGCGGAGGTGCGTGAAATGTTCCAGATTTACGGTATGCCATCTATGAGTAATATCGTGAATGTGTATAATAACAACAGCCATCTATTTTTCCCCGTACAACAATATGAAATCAACAATATTGAGGTACCCGCTACCTATTATTATGGAGCCCGATTGGTATGTGCGATGAGTAACTACTATAAGGGTGTGGTTGGTATCGGATACAACAAGGATGATAATATCAAAGTGATTGGCACGAGCGGAGCGTTGTTCCTCGTGGATACGAATGACGAGTCTTCGTGGGTACGCAAGAGTTATGCAAACACTTATCAGCTGTGGGAGGCCAACAGTAGCGCTAAATTAGGCTCTCTCAAAATCGTGATGGAGGAGGCTACAATGAACTCCGCCAACTATATTCTGCCTATTACGACGAATATGAAGATTCATATTCTGGATGGTAATTTCGCAGTAACCCAGAGTACGCAACTCTTACCCGGTTCACAACTCGAAATCAACAAGACCGGCAAGCTGACGGTTAATTCCGGCTGCAGTCTGTATGTGTTTGACAAGGATCAGAGCACGTTTACTTCGTATGCCGATGCTGCAGTAAATGTGCATGGTAAGATTGATGTGAAGGGTAGCTTGTTCACAACAAAATCCATTGCAAACGGAACAAACGAGACAAATGGCGCAAACATCTATTCCAATAATGAGGACGCAGGTACCATCACGTTCAATGCGAATGCTGCGGCTGCCACAAATATTAAACTGATAACAGGTGTCACCAGTGGTGGTGCCACAACACGTCAAGTGGATATGGAGGCCGCCAAACTGAAGAACGGCGACGCTTCCTATGCTGGAACCGCAGGTACGCAGTCAGGAGAGGCATGGGTATACATCAACGGTACTTGGCAAAAAACTTATACCAACGGTTGTTTTGAGGTGATTGGTTCTACCGTGTATGCAAAGCCGTCCGAGTATGTGGCATTGACAAATACGGCAAAGGATGCCAATAATAAGTGGATTGGTGTGGCAGAAAGCAATCATACCTATGCCGCAGAAGGAGGAAAAATCCTAATATTGATGGATGAATGCCAATGGTGGGAAGTTGTAGCAACATCTGATCCGGCAGTATTCAAATGTGAGAAAGAAGGATATGAGGGATTCTACTACTACGACACTTCCACTTCCAAGTGGAAACTCAAGACTGTGACTGTTACCTTCTATTCGGCAGAAACGGGCAATACGGTATTAAAGACCATTACCACAGATTGGCAGGGTGTGCCGGATCAAGCCGTAATCGCTACAAACCCGACCAAATCGACCACCGATGCGGCTACCTATACCTTCTACGGATGGAAGAGTAGCGTAACGGGTAATGAATACCACTGGACGGCTACGCTGGAAAAGGCTACGGTAGATATGTCCTATCGCCCTGTATTCACGACAAACCCGAGACACTATACCATCACGTTGGTTGATGCCAACAATGGTGCTTCTGTGCCGCTTGAGATAGAGTATGGCGGATTCCCGGAGTACGAACCGAAAAAGGATCCGGATGCGCAATATACCTATACCTTCAACGGATGGAGCCCTGAGTTTACAACGGTAACCGGTAAAACAACTTATACCGCACAGTGGCTCAGCACCATCAACCGCTACACCATCACATGGAAAAACGGAGGTGAGACGATAGAGACGGACAAGAACCAAGCCTATGGTGCCACTCCGACTTATAACGGAGCCACGCCGACCAAAGAGGCGGATAATAATTTTGCCTATACGTTCGACGGCTGGTCGCTGACTGAGGGTGGGGCAAAGGAAAGTTCGCTGCCTATGGTTGGCGGAGAAACAACCTATTATGCACACTTTAGCACCACGCCGCGTTATATGATTACGTTTGCCAACTACGACGGTACGCAGTTGCAGAAAGAGGCAGTGACGCAAGGAACTAATCCTATTTATAACGGATTAACGCCCGGTCGTGCGCGTGACTTGGATGGTTACTATAAGTTTATCGGATGGAAGAACAGTGCCGGTACGGATTATGCACCCAATGCGACCTTGCCTGCTGTAACAGGCAAGGAGACCTATACGGCGCAGTATGAATACGTCAATGAGTTGTATGAGATTACGCTCAAGAATGTGGATGGCAATGGAGGAACATGGTCCGGTAGGTTCGGTGTGGGATCGACTCCGTTCTATGATAAAGACCATAACGATGTGGCGGTTGAGCCGACCAAAGCAGGTAATGCGCAGTATTACTATGAGTTTGCCGGTTGGAGCCTTTCGGAGAACGGAACTGTATTAAATCCTGTACCGTCTGTAGCCGGAACTGCCACATACTGGGCTGTCTTTGTACAGCATACGATGACGTACGAAATCACCTTTGCCAATATGGACGGTAATGGTGCAACGCGTGTAGTTGACGTAGAATACGGTGCAACGCCAGTTTGTCCGGTTACGCCCAAGAAAGAGGAAGGCTGCGATACTTATGAATTCAGGGGATGGAATACTACGCCTGTGGCAGTTACTGGAGCGGCGACATACACCGCTACCTTCAATGCTACTCCTGTCAAGCGCCAATTCCCGATTACATTTGATTTGGATAATGGTTCAACCCCAACGGTTGTACCTGTAGAGTGCGGACAAACACCGTCATGGACGGGTGCTACGCCGACCAAGACGGCTGATATACAGTATACCTATACCTTTACGGGATGGTATCCTGAATTTGAAACGGTAACGGAAGAGGCTGCTTATATTGCCATATACGCGCAAACTCCTATTACTTATACCATTACGTTTAAGGATTATGACGGAACGGTGCTTAAGTCATCTCAATTGAATTATGGTGCTACGCCTACTCCGCCGTCAAACCCGACCAGACCGATGGCTAATGGTTACACGTATACTTTCACCGGTTGGTCACCAACAGTTACTACCGTAAGCGGTAATCAAGTATATACCGCTCAATACAATGCGCAGGCATCGGTGGCTTCTGTTACTACATCCGCTAATGTAACTACATACTATTCAACATGGGCTACGGCTTTCTCAGCGGCAAATGGTTCTGCAGGTAGTACGTTGAAAT